>SL_5KL_010_SEDDRAFT_10000630_pt1 | contig 22563 bp, 23 predicted proteins | sample SodLakKL_010_SED_FD_9118 | JGI IMG/M metagenome (IMG submission 9118) | reverse complement strand
ACTGGATACAACATAAATGGATACGATCTACCTCTTCTCGAGGATAGGACAGAAGAATTAGATATGGATGGACTGTATTTGGGAAGGGACGGAAGCAAGTTAAACAATATAGGCAAGAGATACTGGAAGGTCAACGGTAGGATCGTGGCAGACGCATGGTGGAGCGTACGTACTGAGTTGAACCTTAAAAGAGAAACACTAGATCATGTTGCCAAAGAATTGTTAGGTAAAGGAAAAGAAGATGTCGATCCCAAAAAGATAGATAAAGAATGGAAAAATGACAAAGAGAAAGTGATAGAGTACTGTTCTTTAGATGCAGAATTAGCCCTGGATATATTGGTGGAACTAGAAAGTTTGGACAAGGCCATGGATATGGCTACGGTATCTAGGTTACCTGTAGATGAAGGGTTGAACGGGAGGACTTCTACACTGGTAGATTCTATATTGGTCAGGGAAGCGGACAGAAAAGATATAGGAGTCCCACTCACATCCCATAAGGGTAAAAGCGGCAAGATAAAAGGGGGATACGTCCACTCTATAGAACCTGGTCTATACCATTGGGTGAGTGTACTCGATTTCAAAAGCATGTATCCCAGCATAATAATGGAGAACAATATCTGTTTCACGACACTTTCTGAAGATGGAGATATAGAAAGTCCGACCGGAGTGAGATTCCTGTCTCCAGGGCAAAAAGAGGGGATCTTACCCGGGATATTGAAAGAATTGATGGAAGAGAGAGATTCAGTCAAAAAGAAGATGAAAGATGCGAAATCCCAAAGGGAAAAGAAATATTATGGTGGACTTCAGGCAGCCATAAAGGTCTTGATGAATTCGTTTTACGGTGTTTTTGCATCTTCTTTTTACAGGTTCACCGATAAAAGGATAGGAGAGAGCATAACGGCTTTCGCTAGGCAAAATATCAAAGAGCTGATCGAAGAGTTGGAAGGTGACGACTTGAAGGTCATTTATTCAGATACGGATAGTGTATTTTTTAGATCCCCCAAAGAGAGTTTAGAAGACACTATCAAGATCAGCAGAAAGATCGCAGAAGATTACAGCAGAGGAGCCATCATACTGGAGTTCGAGAAGGTCCTTAACCCTTTCTTCAGCCACGGGATGAAAAAACGATACGTAGGAAAGGTGATATGGCCCGAAGAAGATATGCTTGTCAGGGGCTACGAACTGAGAAGAAGCGATTCTTTTGAGGCACAAAATGAAGCTTTAGAGGATGTTTTTGAACATATATTAGATGATGATATAGATGGAGCCATCGAGACCGCTAAAAATTGGATAGAGAAAACCAGGGAAGGTAAAGTAGATCCAGAAGAACTGGTCATTTCCAGGACATGTAAAAAGTACAGTTACTACAAAAATCCTGAGAGTATGCCTAACGTCCAGGCTGCCAAGAAGATGGAAAACAAGGGTTACGAATTCACACCAGGTATGAAAGTTTCATGGGTGGTAATAGATGCAAAAAGGACCCCTCAAAAAGTCGAGCCTTGGCTTCCAGATTCTGAACTCGATAAAGAACCTGATTATCATTATTATGCTAAAAGGATAGCTAAGACCTTAGCTAGGGTTACCGATGTATTCGGTTGGGATGAAGACGGACTGATGGCCGGTAACAAGCAATCTGACCTATTCTCACAGAAGTTCGAAAAAAAAGGTAAAGATTCGAAAGAAGAACAGGTACCTGAGGAAGAAGATACGGAAGACGGTACTTCAACTGAGAAAAAGAATCTGTCTTTGGAAGATTTTATGTGAATTTTGCCCTAGAAGATTTATAAAATCAATCACAGTAGGATTATTATGTTTCTAAGAGAGGAAAGAGTTCCGCTTTTGATATCACTGCTAGTCTCTCTGATGATCATTTCTTCAACATTCTTTCCCTTTGGCCTATCTGATCCCTCTTTAGAGGAACTCGAGATCAAATTTATCGGTCCTGAGGAAGGGGGTACATTGACGGGCTCTAGTGAACAGAATATAACGTGGAAAATAAATACCACCCTTGAACTTTCTGAGATCGAAGTATCACTGGAATATGTTTATAACGGATCAGGGCCACATCTCATAAAAAGGTAAGATTAGGATGAGTTAACTGAACAAAAAACGAATTATACCTGGACCGTTCCTGAGATGGATTCTGATGATGTGTATTTGATAATAAGGGCAGAAGGCGGTGGAATAAAAAGATGGGAGATGGTTTTCTATAGATTCGACTCCCCCTCAGTTCCTTTTTGTTCAGCCGGAGGAAGGTGGTTTCATATTGACTGATGAACCTATCGAGGTTACTTTCAACCAAATGATTAACACGACTCATTTCGATGAAAATTTTACTCTATATGGACCTGATGGAGAAATAGATGGTGACATCTCCGAGGTTTCCAATGATAACTTCACTGTGGCGTTCCAACCGGCTATCGAACTAGAACCTGGAGATGATTATTACTTTGAACTCTCTGGAAACATAACGGATACTAGCCAACCGGATAACCTTTTAGAGATCGATAAAGAGGTAAATTTCTCGGTCAAGAAAGGAGCGCCTGAAGTGTTTGTTTCAAGTGATATTATACCTAAAGAGCCATTTGTGGAGTATCCTGTCAGAGGCGTTGTTCTGAACGTATCTTGTAAGAATATACATGGATTTACAGGTTACGGCCACTCAAGCAGTTTCACTATATACGAGAATAAAGAACCAGTTGTAGAAGTGGGGAGACCTTATGAAGGACTTGTCCTGGTTGAAGGACAGCGCACTGAGATCAAGTGGGATGCCGTGGATGATGTACCTCTGCCGGAAAGACCTATCACAATATCGGTATCAACAGATAGTGGCGACAGTTGGACGGTGATAAACCATGATGTCAGGAATACCGGAGTGTTTGATTGGGAGGTAGATATCGTGTCCGAGAGCGCTATCATCAAAGTAAGCTGTACCGATGCAGATGGGGCTACTAGTTGGTCAAATTCAGGTGAATTCACGATCATGGAAGAAAACCCACTTTAGATGTCCATAGAACCAGTCCTTGATATTTACCATACCCGTGACCGTATCACCATCGAATGAGATTCTACACCGATGGTTGAAGATCTACAAGGGATCAACGTATATTTTAGTGATGATGGGGGATCATGGAACCTACGGGATGAAGTAGAAGCGGATAAGAGTTTTACTGAGATCTCACTCCCCTTCGCCATGTCTTATGAATGCCATATTATGGTTGAAGTAATAGACGAAACTGGCCCACTCTATTCAGTGAAGAGTGATGATTTCGAAGTTATACCGCTTATTGAAAAAGTCGAATTAACGAGATTGGGGTCCACTATGATGATCCACCTACTACGCTATGTCTAGTTCAGATATCGTAATTATGCTAGAAGAACTCGATAAGGGTGATTACTCACTTCGATTCAACTCCACGGGATCATCACTAGACTTCACTGATCGTGAAATATATAACTTCGAGATAACCGATCCCGGTACTGAGGATTATGTGACTTACTGGCCTGTTTTACTATTGGTACCTATAACTGTATTCATATTGTTCATCTATAAAAGAAAGCTTGAATATTCAGATAAACATTCTAAACGTAAGTTTACGTGATCATTCTTTCACTGCCACGATGATCCATGTATTTGAATACTCACCGGGAAGATAGGGTGAAAAATTACTACCTTCAAGATGTTTGACATCGTCAAAACCTGCATCCATAAGTATGGTTTCTATCTCTATCTTAGAGAATAGTCTTAGTAGGATATCATATTCACCTTCTTTTAAGTCCCCGTTATCCTCATAATGAAATTCTTCAGTTATCTCTAATATTTTCTTTTCCGAGTGGTAGCTGATCTCATTTCTCCTCCATAAAGTAGTTCCTTGCGGGGGTTTTCTGAGAGGACCATATTTTCGTCCACTCTTCTTGAAATCCTCATCTGGAGGAACATACAGTTCTATACCTAAAGCACCACCAGGTTTCAGGTGTGCATAGGTTTTAGCAAGGAAGGAATCTAACTCTTCTCTTTTGGTGAAATGATGAAAATCACCGGTAGAAACGAAAACAAAATCGTATCGTTTATTAAGACTAAAATGTCTAGCATCCCCTTTTATGATCTCAACGTTATCCAGGCCCTCGTCTTCGATACGGTCCTTTGCCTGGTAGATCATAGATTCGGTAAAATCTAAACCCGTAACGCTAAAACCATTTTTTGCTAAACCAACGGTCAATTCTCCTGTACCACACATCACGTGTAGGATATCATCTCCATATTCAGCGGCTATATCAGCCCAGTGCTCGATCTCTTTATCTCTTTCAGGGAAAAAATAATCTATAGTATCTGCGCGAAGTGCGTATATCTCTTTCATATCTGCCGGCATCGACCGTTTCATGGTTTGAGAAAAATTTGAGGATATTTAATGCTTTGGATTGACTATCATGGTCATATTGAAACTATACCCTCGTCGGTTATCTTACATCGGGTGGTTTTACGTTCAGGCATCGACCTATGTTTCATAAGAGTACATTTTCTTATGTGGGGTCCCAATTCTTCTAATTTTAGTATGGTTTTAGCGTTGTGATAGAGTATATGACCACCTAACGGTTTGGTAGTATCATCCCCTCCATATACTTGAGTGGTTACTATAACTGGTATATCTAACTTCCTGGCAACTTTCATGAGTTTTATCAACATCCTTCCCAATCTAGCTGAGGTACTCTGTCTTTCTCCATCGTTCAACTTGGTCCTGTAAAAAACAGTCATGCTGTCTACAACTATCAGACCGACTTCCATATCTTCTCTTAGAGAAAGATTAGTGATATTGTTCAATTTCTCCTCTTGTTCCTCGAATGAACAGGCTCTAAAGATCAAGGTATTATTCATCACCTGGTCGTAATGGTCTCCAGAGATCTGTTTAAGCCTTTCCATGGATACTCCTTCTGTATCTAAATAAGCTACTTTTTTACTATCCAACGCTACATTTTTAGCTATCTGAAGACATAAATTGGTTTTACCGGTTCCACCACCTCCAAACAGTTCTGTGATGGTACCAGATTCAAGACCACCTCCAAGCAGTTCGTCGATGGCATCGCAACCGGTATTGATCTGCATGTACATCGCAGATATATCCCACATATTATGTTTTATGGTTGTATGTCGGGTAAATTTTATTTGCAAGTATAGGATAGGGAATCAAAAATCAGATTTTTCTATTCGAAATGCGAGGGTAGCCAAGCATGGCCAAAGGCGCAGGACTTAAGATCCTGTCCCATAGGGGTCCGAGGGTTCAAATCCCTTCCCTCGCATTTATCACACTTCTTGAACGAATGTGAAAGAAGTTGATAAAAATTGACAGTGAACGTTAGTGAGTTGTCAGGAACTTTTTTGATAAAAAACTGCACTAAAAACGTGTGGGGCTATCAAAGATAGCCCTTAAGAAAGGCTTTTTAACAATGGAAAGCGAACGTTAGTTAGTTGTCAGGCACTTTTTTGATAAAAAACTGCACTAAAATCTAATAAATCCGATTATAGGGGAAATTATATTAGTCCAAAACTCAATTTTTATCATGTTGCAGACTCTTTGGGATGGCAAAACAATTGGAGAGAATTCAGATGAAGTTAAAGGAAACCCTGACTCTGGTCGTGGTTGGTTTGTTAGTTGTTAGTGGATTCGGTATGGCCGTTGGTATCACCGTCGATGATGAGCTCCAAGAAGATGAGCCTCTTGAGATCGAAGATTGGCATGACTTGGATGCTGTGAGAGATGACTTGGACGGCGACTACGTTTTGATGAACGATCTGGACGAAGATACCGAGGGTTATGATGAATTAGTCGATACTGAAGAGGGTTGGGAGACGATAGGAGGTTATCATGACGATGAACACGTGAAGTTCAATGGTACTTTCGACGGTAATGAGAATGAAATAAGTGACCTCTACATAGACCGCCCAGAGACCTATTACGTCGGTCTGTTTGGACAGGTCGATGATGGCGGAAAAGTTCGCAATCTGGGTGTTGTCAATGCAGATGTAAACAGTGAATGGTATGTAGGCGGACTCGTGGGTCGAAACTCTGGCACAGTGAAAAACTCGTATGTTACAGGAAATGTGAGCGGAGATGATTTTTATGTAGGCGGACTCGTTGGATATAACCCTGGCATGGTGAATAACTCTTATGCTACGGGAAATGTGAGCGGAGAAGACCGAAATGTAGGCGGACTCGTAGGAGGAAACGCCGGCACGGTGGACAACTCTTATGCCACTGGAAACGTGAGCGGATATAGAGATGTTGGCGGACTCGTTGGAAGAAACTTTGGAGGCACGGTGAAGAACTCGTATGCTACTGGAAATGTGAGCGGTCCCTCACATGTAGGCGGGCTTATTGGAAGGCACTCAGGCACTTGTTCGAACTCGTATGCCACTGGAAGCGTAAGCGGTTTCCAAAGTGTAGGCGGACTCGTGGGAGGGAACTGGGGCGGTACGGTGGAGAACTCATATGCAATAGGAGATGTAAGCGGTAATTCTCCAGTCGGCGGACTCGTGGGACTTAACTTGAATGGCAAGGTAGAGAACTCGTATGCCACTGGAAACGTGATAAGTGCAAGACATTCTGTAGGCGGGCTCGTTGGTCACAATGATGAAGGCACGGTGGAGAATTCTTATGCAACGGGAAACGTAAGCGGTGACAACTGGGTAGGCGCCCTCGTAGGAAGGAACAGAGGGACGGTGGAGAACTCTTATGCAATGGGAGAATTATATCGGGGAAATGATGGAGAAGAACTCACAGGAGTAAATGATGGTACGTTGGAGAACTCTTATTATATTTCAGACTCTTTTTGGGATATTTGGACAGGTAACCCTACTACTCCAGAGATGGTAAGTAAAGAAACCTTTTCTGATGCAGGTTGGGATTTCGAAGAAACTTGGGACATAATTGAAGGAGAGACTTATCCATACCTCCAGTGGCAGGAGGGGGATACTTATCCTGATGCTCCTGAGGAACTACCATTTTACATCAGACATCAAAGATTGACTATAGGAATTATAATAGGTATAGCAATAATACTAATAGGTCTAGGTTTGGTTTTGAATAAGAAAAGAAAGTTGTATGAAGATACGAATTGAATTTGAAACTAAGAAATACGAATTTAAAAATCTTTGTGATATGGTTGGCACTAAGATAAATGAAGCCAACGAACTTTCTTTGAACATTGATGGATCAGAATAAATATTAGTGATATTAAAAGTAGATAAGGAAAACCAAAATACGATGAAGAAGATATGAAATCTGTGAAGGAAGCGAAAAGGGAGATCGATGGATTTATTGATGAACTTAAGAGTCTGAAATCAGATATAGAATCAGTAATTGAAGAAAAAGAAGAGCGTAGGAGAGACAGAATTAAAAAAAGCAAAAGAGTTAGAATAAGAAAGCTAAAGAGGAATTATAAAACAGAAAATATTAGTGGGAAAAAACTTTTACTCTCAACTTCCTCATATCTGAAAAAGTGATTTGAGGTGTATCTGTATACAAATATATGTGAATTTTACATCCTCGCATTTTATATAAATAGTTGTATCAATATACGGCCATATTCTTTTCGAAAATTTTATATGTAATAATTTATCTTGATGAACGGAAGATGGGTTTGAAAAAGATATCCGTATTGATAGTTATCATACTGATGATCAGCATTTCTTTAGAGGCAGGTGTATCCTCATCGATAGGCCTTCAGGATGGTGCCGATCTGCAGGACGAGGAGAGCAATGATCTTGCTGATTCTGCTTGGCCTAAGTACAGAGGTAACAAGAGAAATACGGGTAGATCTCCATATGATGCTAGTCATGTCGATGGTGGGATTGAATGGGAATATAGCGCTCTTGATGAGATTAGGAGTGAACCAGTGATTTTGTCGAATGTAACAATTTTAATTGAGGATGGATATTTTAGCACCTTCAGACCTGCAAGATTGATAGTTTTGAATCAAACTGGGGCAGAAGAGTGGAATTTTACAAAAGAAAATTCGAAGATCACCACTACTCCTGCTGTCAGTTCAGATGGAACGATTTATTCATGCATAGTTGAAGATGAGCACGATAATGAGGATGGTGAAAGGATAGGACATTTGTATGCCCTATATCCTAACGGGACAAAGAAATGGAGTTTTACTCTTAATCGCCCACTTTGGCAATCACCCGCGATTGGGAATGATGGTATGATATATTTTTCTTGTTATGAGGAACTTTACGCTATACATCCCAATGGGACAGAAATATGGAATATAACATTTGGAGGGGATATACAAACAACTCCTGCTATAGATGATGAGGGTAATTTATATGTGGGTACGAGTGAAAAAGGTGAACTCTACTTTATCGATCCAAACGGTACTAAAGAAAAGATTTATCAAACGGAAGAAGGAGGACTTGGTTCACCTACATTAACTGAAGACGGCACTATATATGTAGGTTCGACTAGGGGAAGTCTACTTGCCTTCGAATCCGACGGAACGATGAAGTGGGAATATAGAAAAGAAGAAACAGAATCCACAAGCGCATTATCTTCTTTAGCTATCGGTGATGATGGGACGATTTACTTTAGTTCCGATCATCTTTATGCGATAAATCCAGATGGTTCTGAAAATTGGATCTATAACTTTACTGATGCTAGGGTGGCGACCAATTCCCCGATAATAGGAGGAGATGGGACTATTTATGTGGGTGGTTATGGACAGACCTTGTATGCTATAAGTCCAGATGGGGAAAAAGAATGGGACTTGACTTTTGATAATCCCCTTTCGTGGCGGTTCTCTGGTTCAATCGATGAAAACGGCACACTTTACATCACGGGAAGATGGCACCTTTACGCCCTTGGTGAAAGAGAAATAGAGACACAAGATTTCACTGATGTCTTTACTGCATTTTTAGCTGATAATTGGTGTTTCATATCGTTATTTGCGATTATTGGAATTCCAGTGATTTATAAGATCATCAAATCAAGTAAGAGTTCTTCAAGAGTTCCAAGAGAGAATCTGTTTGAGGAGGATGAGAATGAAGAATACAAAAAGGAAAAACGGGAGAAGAAAAATTCTCGGTAACAACTGAAATTAATGGTACAATGTATTTAACTACTATAACCTAGCAGAAAATAGAAGAGTTCAAACACCTGAAGAAAATTACAAACTCACCTTTATTTGAACGAAATTGTATACAAAATATGCGTGAATTTCCCTTCCTTAGCACTTTTTTTGTATAGACCCTGTCAGTTCTTTAATGATTGTCAGCTTTCTGAAAATCACAGAAAAAAATAGAAAATAGCCTATGGATGCATGTTAAGGGAACTGCACTCAGAAAGATAAGAGACTTTTTTGAATGTTTAGTTAATATACGTCCTTCCCATGAAACTATACGAGAATGGATAAACGAAATAGGTCAGATATACTGGAATTTCTTCAAAATTCCATTGGTTCACGTAATCGAGGTCGATTCCGGAAAAATACAAGAAGAATAGAAAAAAATAGAATGTCCTGGTATATACAGCTATTACGAATAATACCTCTATGTTGGCGGGAAAGAAAATTATAGACTTTGTCTGAAAGATGTGGTAACTAGAAAACAGTCAATGAAAGAATCGTTGATGACCTATCTAAACAAAATATCAAAAGATTCATCATCGATCCTTTGGAAAATAAAGAGGTCTCAGCTATCGTTACCGATGGAGACCCTCAATACGATGGTATTTTAAAAGAAGTTGCTAGGAAATTTGGTATCAACAGAATATTACATCAACTCTGTTCCTTTCACGCATTGAAAATTTATCAAAAGCTATCAGCAAATCTGTTAAAACTATCAATAATAGATATCTTGGATTGACCACTGATTATACTGATCTTAAAAATCCTATCAAACTTATTTTATCTTAATAGACTGCCGGATGGATATCAACATAGATCTTCAGGGATCATACAGAATGAAAATAAAGCTCTAAAGCAAAAAGCCAAAATGATTTTTTAATATTTCAGTGAACTGCACTATCATAAGCATATCTCTCATCAGATCGACTAGATAGATATAAATTGGGATAAACTTACCAACTTCTATGAAATCTCAGATATACCAAAAACTAATAATCTTCAGGATTACATACTTTCATCCAAACTTTTGTTGCGGATGCTGTTGAACAGTATTTCTCAAACACTAATCTAGAATTAGTAAAAAAGGTTCCAAAAATAGCATGGAAAACCATCTCTTAGCTATCCCTTCTTATCAAAATAAGAACCTGTCACAAAAAAGTGGACAGACTCTATCGAGGGAAAATTATATTTAATGCATTTCATGTTTATAATATAGGGTAAAAAATATGAAGATTTGGCAAAAGATACTTTCAGGAATGATTATGCTGGTATTGTTTGGAACACTGTTTTTACCGATGAACGTTGAAGCTCAAGCAGAAGCCCCAGAATGGGAAGAAGGAGACTATTGGACAATGGGGTTTGAAGTAGATAGAGATGAGATCTTCGCACCTGGACTTGAAGAGATAAGAGATGAATTTGAAGACGATTTCGAAGACGGAGATATGATAAAAGACTTTGATTTCGACTTCTATGGAAATGCAGAAGCGACTACACATACTGAAGTAATTGAAGTTGGTGAAGAACATTATGTATTGGATATAGACTCTGAAACAGAATTTAACATAGGTGGTAGTGCTGAAATAATAGTTGAATTTCCTAAAGAGGGTGAGGATGGAGATGAACCTCAAGAATTTGAAAATAGAACTATAAGTGGAAGTGTAGATGCCGAATTCGTACAAACAATGGTGGGAGAAGCGACCTTAGAGAAGTCAACCCTTGCCCTGGAAAGTTTAGAACTTGATATAGGTTGGTCTCTAGATGTAGATGTAGAGATAAACGATTTCATCGATATAGAATCAATGGAAGAAGACGGAATAGTTTCCTACACTGATTACAAAGGAGGAATCGAGTTTTCATTTGATCTATCTCTTGATTATGACTTCGATCCAGCACTAGATATCTTCAATTTCCCAATAGAAGAAAGCAGTGAGTGGGAGTCAACTTCAGAGATGACAGGTTCTGGCACCTATGAAGGAATGTTCGATATCTATGGTTTGCCTGAATTCATGATGGATGAGATCGAACAAGATTTAGGTTTGGAATTCCCTATAATATTTGAGGAACATGAATTCGAGGGTTCAGAAGATATAGCATACGGAGAGATCGATGAGGTCACAGAAGAGGTAACTGTTGAAATGAAATGTATTGGAACGGACGATATAATACTTCAAAATGGTGAAACTACAGAGGTCTATCTACTAAAATCCGATGTAGATATAGAGGATGACGAAGAAGAACCTAGTTTCGTGATGAATTATTCACCTGAATACAAAAATTTTGTTTCGATGGAGATGTCGTTCGAAAACACTCCACTCGCCGAATACATGACAGATGATACTATGAGCATGGAACTAATTGATAGTTCATTCCATGAAGAGGATGATGACGATGATAACGGGATACCATTTATTTCAACTGGCATGGTTTTGGTATCTGTGATAATAGCAACAACTATATTCATGTTCTTAAAGGAAAACAAGAAAGAACAATAGATATACCAAATATACCTGCAAAAATCAAAATCTCTTTCTTCTTTTTTAAATTTACCCTAAAGAAACTTATATCCTTTGTTTTAATATCTGAAAAAGGAGTTAAAATGAAACCTTCACTCGAAGTTAATAATATCTATAAACGTTTGGATGGATTCATTTTATCCAATATAAGCTTTGATTTGAAGGAAGGGGAGATAATCCTCGTGGGAGGAAAAAACGGATCTGGAAAGACAAAATTGTTAGAAACTATTTCATGTATATCCCCACCTTCAAAGGGGTACATCTCCTATTTTGGTGAAATCCTGTTCAAAGATAAAATTCACAAAAGAAAATATGCGATACATTTAACAGCTTAGATTGCGGGCAAATTTTATTAATCTATTACTCGATATAGATTCATCATGTTGCCGGGCTTTAGGGAGTGGCAATACAGATGGCAGATATTGAGATGAAATTAAAGGAAATCCTGACTCTGATCGTGGTTGGTTTGTTAGTTGTTAGTGGATTCAGTGTGGCCGTTGGTTTCACCGTCGATGATGAGCCCCAAGAAAACGATCCTGTAGAGATCTACGATTGGCATGATCTGGATGAAATCAGAGACGACTTAGATGGCGATTACATCTTGATGAATGACATAGGTAAGGACACAGAAGGATACGAATTTTTTAATCGTCCTCATAATCCTACCCATAGGAGATGGGAACCAATAGGAGGACACGGAAGGCAGGAGGACTTCAATGGAAGATTCGATGGACAGGGATACGAGATCAGAGATATAAAGATCAATAGGCCTGATAAAGATAACATAGGCCTTTTCGGAACCTCTAATGGAATGCTCAAAAACATCAATATAATAAATGCAAATATGAGCGGATATTCCTCTGTAGGAAGCCTCGTTGGATATAACAGACAGGGCTGGGTGTCAAACTCATCTGCCACGGGAGACATAAGAGGAAATAGAAAAGTAGGTGGTCTCGTGGGAGAGAACGATGCCATGGTGTACAACTCGTATGTATCGGTAGATGTAGAAGGAAATTCAGGTGTTGGTGCTCTAATCGGGGAAAAAAGAGGAGGATACATAAAAAATTCACATTATAACTTAGATGAATGTTTCATTAATGGCGATCATCACGTTACCAACGGAGCATTATTCGATGAACAGTATCAAGATTGGATAGAAGATAAAAATTTAGATATAGAGGACTATGATTCTATAGAATATGCAGGGGGATACTATGAGATCAGAGACGTCCAGGGAATCCGAGACCTATTAGGATTTGCATGGGATGATGAGTATAAATTCCGTCTTGTAGAAGACATAGACCTATCTGATGAACCTGGACTTTATATACCTTATCTTGAAGCAGATTTTTATGGAGATGGTTATGCGATATCTAATCTAAAATTAGATTTACCTTTTTTGAGTTGTCTAGGTTTTTTTGGTTTAAATAATGGGGGTAATATTAGTTGTGTCGAGGTATTAGATGCTTCTGTCATTGGAAATGGACGGGTAGGAGGACTAGTTGGATTTAATAAAGGTGTTGTATCAAATTCACATATAACAGGAGATATAGGTAGTGATAGGGGACAAGAAATTGGTGGACTCATTGGTCTAAATAGGTATATTGTATCAGAGTCATCATCTAAAGGAAATGTGACCGGAGTACGTAATGTAGGTGGCCTTATAGGACATAGTGATGGGATGGTCGAAAACTCATATACTTCTGCAAATGTAACGATAATATGGAATACTGGGGGTGGACTCATAGGACTTACAAGGGGTGGTACGGTAAAGAACTCATATGCCGCTGGGGATGTGAGTGGTGATTCAGGTATAATAGGTGGCCTTATAGGGCAAAACGATGTCACGGTATCCAATTCGTTTTCAACAGGAAATGTGATAGGTGAAAACCAGGTAGGCGGGCTTGTAGGAATCAACATAGGCAATATAAGAAATTCGTATGCTACCGGAGATGTGAGTGGAAACAGAAGGGTAGGTGGTCTCGTGGGAAATAACAGAGATTTGATCAGAAATTCATATTCAATCGGAAAAGTTAACGGAAACAACGATACAGGCGGACTCGTTGGACAGAATCAGGAAGGCATAGTTTTCAATTCTTTGTGGAATGTAGACACTTCAGGTATTACTAAAAGCGATGGAGGTATAGATAAAACTACTACCGAGATGAAAGATATTGCTACTTATACAGATCCTTCGACTAGTCGACTTCAAAAGCCCTGGGACTTTATCGGCCATCCATACGATGATGAAGACATATGGGATATAGATGAGGAGGAAGAGATCAAAGATGGTTATCCATTTTTTAGTTGGGAGATACGGAGCGAACTCAAAATAAACATAGTTGGAGAAGGGAAATTGGAAGTAAATGGGGAGGAGCTCGAAGACGGAAGTACTAAAGAATACTTAGATGACACTTGTATAGATTTAAAAGCGTTGCCAGAAGAAGACTGGGAGTTCATGAAATGGACAGGAGATATACTTGAAGGTGAAGAGGAAAGCTCAGAAAAGATAAACATAGTAATGGATGAATGTAAAGAGATAACCGTAGTCTTCGAAGAGAAGGAATATGATGAGATTCCTGGATTCACATCGTTATTTCTGTTATTAGCTTCTGCAATCGCTGTAGCTATCAAACAAAAGAAAAGTAAAAACACACGAGATATTTAGTTTTAAATAAAGCAAATTCTTTCAAATTTTTATTCTAAATAAAGGGGGTGAGGGACACCGGGTTCTTGGTCCTCATCTTCTTTTAAAATCTAGGACGATCGGACATATCCTCATCGTTTGTATCATTTAGGTAACTTTTCGAGAAAGCTGAAATATGAGCAGGATTTTATCCTTACATCCTCACTATCCATTGCGGATGAAACGAAATAATTCGCAGATAACATACCAGGCTCATAAATTAGTAATTATTATATATTGGATTCTTACTTTGTAAATGGAAGATGGGCTTGAAAAGGATATCCATATTGATAGTTATCATACTGGTGACTGGTATTTTATTAGAGGGTGGATTATCTTTACCGACGGGACTTGAGTATGATGACAATTCGAAGAACAGCGGCAGTTATGATCTTGCCGATTCTGCTTGGCCCAAATATCAGGGTAACCGGAGAAATACTGGCCAATCACCATATGATACCAGTCATGTTGATGGTGGAGTAGAATGGACCTTTTCAAGAAGTGGACGAGTGGGAGCAGAACCAGTTGTAGGACCGGAAGGAATGATATATGTTTGTTTTGGAGAAATTGGAGATAGACAGGCTACATTGAGTGCTATAAATCCAGATGGTACCGAAGAGTGGAGCTTCCAGGAAGGACGTTGGATTCGGTCTTCACCAGCGATTGCATCTGACGGATCCCTTTATTTAGGGATCAACGACCGGAGATTAGCAGGTGAATGGAATGGAAGAAGTTATGAGCATATCGGAGCTTTTTATGGTGTAAATCCAGATGGTACAGAAAAATGGAATTACTCAGTGGATAGTACAATATATTCATCACCTACCATAGGAGAAGATGGTACTATCTACGTGGGTCTTGGCCAAAAATTATATGCGTTTGAACAAGACGGTACAGTTAAATGGAACTTTACAGCTAGTGGTAGTGTCTCATCATCTCCAGCAATTGGTGATGATGGTACTATTTATTTTGGAGTTAATACGGGACATCCTGATTATTATGGGTTCTTATACGCTGTTAATCCAGATGGAAATGAAAAATGGAACTATTTCACTGAAGGAGCAGTAAGTTCACCGGCAATAGGTGCCGATGGGACTATTTACTTTGGTTCTAACGACGGAAATACATATGCAATAGACCCTGATGGAAATATAAAGTGGAATTATGAAACTGGATCTTTTTCATCTCCTGTGATCAGTGATAATGGAGATATCTATGTTTCCTCTAAACATCTACATGCCCTTGATGAAGATGGTTCAGAGAAATGGATATTTAACATCTCTGATGATACTTTTACCAGTCATCAACCAATAATAGGAGGAGATGGGACTATTTACTTAGGTTCCTTTAGAAGGACAGTTTATGCTATCGATCCTAGTGGTGAAAAATTATGGGATTATGTACCTAGATATTCCAGTGGTGATTTTTCTGCTACAATAGATCAAAACGGAACACTATACGTGACCTACAGCGGTCTTCACGCCCTAGGTGAAAGAGAGAGACCAGATTATACTGATGTTTTAACGGCATTTCTAGTTGATAACTGGTGTTTCATAATACTGTTTGCCATTATCGCGATCCCAATAACCTATAAGATAATAAAATCGAAGAAGGATTCTACCAGCGCCCAAAGAGTCGATTTTTTTGATGAAGAAGATATAGAAGATCATAATGAAAAAAGATATGAGAAGGAAAACTCAAAGTAACTAACTTCTATATCTAACGTATATCTACAATATTTCAAACGTAAAATAGTTTATATCAATACAAGTGAAAAAATCTTTCAATCTTCATCTTTCAAAAAATCCTCAAAGTCCATCTCGTCTCTATCGGTATATCTTATTAAGGCAGCGACCATCACGAAGAGTAACACTATCACCACTATCATGTACCAGAAATATGTAATCCGGGGGATCTTCTGCTTCTATACCTTCTGTAAAGAAATCTTCATCACCTTCCTGCATAGCAAAAATACCGGTTTGGAAAGATGTACCCAGCAATAAAAAAAATATCATGAATGTAAGAAGTTCCCTGAGATCCATTTTTATACTCTCGATGTAACATATTTTAAATCTAATTTATAATTTTCCAAGTGTAGCATATTTAAACAAAAGATGTATATACAGAATCGATATGGATGGCATAGGAGATAAAGAATGAACCTCAACAGTATGTTCTACCCAAAGAACGTCGCAGTGATAGGGGCCTCCAACAAAGAAGGAAAAGTAGGCAATGCTATAATGAAATCTCTCCAAAGGAAATATCAAGGAGAGATCTACCCGATCAACATCAAGGAAGATCAAGTTATGGGTGTTACTGCATACGGTTCAGTGAAAGATGTAGAAGAGGATATAGACCTTGCTCTCATCGCGATACCCGCAAAATTCGTTCCCGAGGTTATAAAAGAGTGCGGTGAGAAAGGGATACAGAACGCCATAATCGTTACAGCAGGTTTCAGAGAGGCCGGTGAAGTTGAATTAGAGGAGAAGGTCTTTGAATTAGCTGAAGAGTACGGTGTGAGATTTATCGGTCCTAACTGTCTCGGGATCTACAATTCAAAAAACGAGTTAGACACTATATTTAACCCTCCTGAAAGGCAGGCTCGTCCAGATAAAGGTTCTGTAGCATTTCTGTCTCAAAGCGGTGCCTTCGGTGCCGCCATGTTGGACTGGTTCTCCGAGAGTGATATCGGTATAAGCAAATTTATCAGTTACGGTAATAGAGCCGATCTTGATGAGGCAGATCTTATAGAATATCTCAGTGAGGATGATGAAACCGATATCATAACGTATTATATCGAAGGATTAAAAGATGGAAGGAAGTTCATGGAAGTCGCTAAAGATTGTAGTAAACCTGTCATAGCATTGAAATCTGGTAGAACAAGTGCAGGTTCATCCGCCGCTGCATCACATACAGCTTCTCTAGCCGGGAAAGATGAAGTTTACGATGCAGCTTTCAAGCAGTCTGATATCTTAAGAGTTAAATCGGTTAGGGAACTTGTTGTGATATTGAGAGCTCTACGAAGTCAACCCCTAGCTGAAGGTGATAGAGTAAGCATCGTGACTAACGGTGGGGGAGTTGGAGTAATGTGCGCCGATTCACTGACATGGTCTGGACTGAGATTAGCAGAGTTCTCTGATAATACGAGAGAGAAATTTAAAAAAGAAGTCGAATCGGGTATGATCCCAGATCATTCTTCCCTGAACAACCCGGTGGATATAGTCGGAGATGCACCCTCTGAAAGGTACGAGACCGCCATGGACATCGTTTTAGAAGATGAGAACGTGGATGCTATTATAGTCGTGTTCCTTTTCCATTCTCCAGCTATAGAAGAAGACATAGTCTCTAAAACCGCGGATATGAAAAAACACGGTAAACCGATAATAGCCATAGCTCCTGGTGGTGAATTCACACACATGATGAGAAAAACTCGAAGCTCATGGGATACCTGTTTACGAGACACCAGAAGATGGTGTTGCAGCTGTAAACGGCCTGGTGAAATTAGGTGAAGGGACTAGAGAAAACGAGTTCCGATGTGAATAACCGGCAAATCTGTTCAAACACCTTTTTTATCTCCCCATATCAGTTTGTGAAGCTGTGGAAGGACCCTGACATCGATACCATCTTGTATGACCCATTCTGCTAGGTCTTTCAGCTCGATGCCGTGAACGGGTTGGAAAATTATAGCAGAAGATGGTTCAAATTTTTTTATCGTGTTTTTAGCGAAATCGTAATCGTCTCTATCAGATATAACAAATTTGAGTACGTCTTTGGTTCTTAATATATCTATATTCTTATCTTTCATCTCTTTGTACATACCCGATGAGGGAGTTTTGTAATCCATTGAGATGTGTATATCCATTTTTGATATCGGTTCAATATCTAAAGATCCGTTTGTTTCTATAGAGATCTCATAGCTTTGTACCAGTTCTTCTACGAGGTCTAGTAATCCATCCTGCATCAGTGGTTCCCCACCTGTTATACAAACCCTTTTAACAGGGTAAGAGCTTATTTTGCTCTTGATTTCTTGTATAGTATATTCATCCCCACCTTCCCAGGCATACTTAGTATCACACCACTCACACCTCAAATTACACCCTGAAGTCCGAATAAATATAGTTGGTAGGCCTATCTCAGTACCTTCTCCCTGCAGTGAATAGAATATCTCAGCGATCTTCATGGGTTGTTCAATGGTTTTCTAGATATAAATGCTTTTGATGAAATTTACTGATCATTACCGTATTTTTGTAATCATCGAAAAACTATTTATCCTGTTTTCCATTGTATGCATAAGGTGTTAGGATGGATGAAAAGATTCCTTCGGATGTTCAAAAAAGAATAGAAGATTTTATAGCTCAGTGGATGACAGATAACAAGGTCCCAGGATTGAGTTTATCCATAGTCAAGGGTGATGAGATACTGTATGCACATGGATTCGGTGCTAGGGACTTGAACGATAATTTACCGGCAACGGAGGATACGCTTTACGGCATGGCATCTGTTACGAAATCGTTCACCGGTCTAGCTGTTCTGAAACTCGTAGAAAGAGGAGAGTTGAGTCTAGATGATAAGATAACCGATCATGTTCCTATAGAATGGGACAACAATGTGACCATCCATGATCTTCTAACCCACTCTTCTGGTATGCCTTCTTTAGGGGTGAGTGAAGCACTGATCGACAGGCTGATCGGGATGGAAGAGAGAGGCCTACCCTTGAGTGACATCGATGATTTCTATGTTCACATGAACGGTGCCAAAGATGAGATCGCTGCAGAACCCGGTGAGGAGTTCTTCTATTTCAACTCGGGATATGCACTGTTGGGACAGATCATCGAAAAGGTCAGTGGCAAGACTTATCCTGAATTTGTGAAAGAGGTCGTTTTCGAACCTCTAGAGATGAGCAGATCTAGATTCGATTACGACGAAGATGAAGGGGACATAATGACACCCTATTTCATGGGTGAAGACGGTCCCGAGAAGACACCTTATCCGCTTCGTGAGCTCGGCCATCCCGGAGGCGGGTTATTGAGTTCCGCTTCAGAACTGGCTAATTATCTGATCATGAACCTAAATGGAGGAGAGTTCAAAGGTGAAACGGTGATAGATCCTGAGCTGTTGAAGACTGCACACGAACCTCACATCAAAAGGGAGACCGGTGATTATGGTTACGGTTGGGCTGTGAAGGAATTGGATGGTGAACCCTTCATAGGTCACAGCGGGTCCATCGCCGTCAGTGGTGGATTCATCGGTTTCGTCGATGACCTCGGGGTTGCAGTTGCATCGAATACCATACCTGGTAGTTCATTCGAGGAAGTGGGCAAATGGGTTCTGATGACGGTTAAAGGTAAGGACGGAGACGAGTTGACCTATTTCAAGCGCAAAGAGAGGATGAAGAAGTTGACCGGCATGTACGAGTCCTATCGGGGTGTAAAGAAGATGGAGATCGAACCAGAAGGTTCACTTTTGAAACTGACCGTGAAGGAAAGGCTGGAACAGGATCAGGTGGTGTTGATACCCGAAGAAAAAGATCTATCTGGGTACGAGTTCTATTATCTGGATGGCAACGGAGAAAAGAACAAGGTGCGATTCGATGTTTCCGACGATGGTATCGATCTTTACATAGGTAGGTGGCGGATGCACAAGATAGACTGAAACCAGGTCACTTATTTCAGGCTACGATGAACAGTGATTCAAAGATTGGACAGGTCATTACGAAGGAGAGATCACGTTCACTGTTGATGAGGATAAATAGATAACAGCGGAAAGTATCCTGGATTCGCGATCACGATACTGTTGCTGGCGGCTGTCTTGGCTGTGGTGATATACCAAAAGAAAAACAGTGGGATCTGACTGGTCGGCGACTTGATAAAGAAGTTAGAATGTTGAAGAACGGAAGTTTTTTATAAGGTCTTCCACACTAATTTAGCTTGGGAGTAGAAAATATGGATTTAGACAAGAGAACAGTTGTGTGCGTTGTAATATTACTCCTAATCAGTTTGAACGGTGCGGCAGTTGGACTGCCTGAAGAAGAGGAGGAGATAGATAGAACAGCACCTTTGAGCGAGGAAATCGAGCTAGAGATTTGGTTTGAAGGTTCTGGAGATCTGAACTGGGAATTTGCCCCTGAGCCGATAGATGAGGATCACGATGAAGATAAAATAGAATTTACTCTTGAGAACGAAACAGATACGGGTCTTCACCCAGAAGCCGACGACGGTTGGATGTTCCAAGAATGGCAGGGGCTTGACGAGGAATATGATGAGGACACTGGTGAAACTTTCTTCACCATCACAGAAGATAAAAATATCACGGTTGTCTTCGTCGAGGAAGATGAATACCCTACCCTCCAGATAGCCAGCGTCTGGGGAGAAGGAACAGTCGAAGTGGACGATGAAGAGATAGATGCTCCGTTTGAGCGAGATTATGAAAAGGGAACCGAAGTAGAACTCAGTGCAACGCCAGATGCGGATCATGATTTCGTCGATTGGCGTGAGATAGTTGATACAGATGTGTACGAAACCTTCGACGACGATCGAGAGATAACTTTAGTTATGGATAGAGAGATATCCTTGACCGCCTTTTTTGCTGAGCATGTGATAGAACTCGATGTAGTAGGTGAAGGTGAAGTCAAAGTTGAGAGTAGGATCAACGATGAAGAGTGGATAGAACCTCCAGTATCCCCAATAATAGATGAGTCCGTAATACCTGGTGAATCTGGAGATGAAATCAGACTGACTGCTGAACCGTCAGAGGGTTTCGAATTCAGGGGTTGGGACGGCTACGAGGAAGACGAAAAGGTGATCACGTTCACTTCAGAGGGGGATATCGAGATCACAGCTGTATTCCAAGAAGATGATATTGAGACGTATGAAGTAACATTGATCATCGATGGACCAGGGACCGTTGAATACGGTTCAGATAAAACGGTTATTGATATCCAAGAGATCGAAGATGAAGACGAATGGGTATTCACAGTTGAAGAAGGAACAGAGTTCCTTTTGAAGATAGAGGAGGATAGCCAAGAATATTTCAAAGATTGGACAGGTGATTACGAAGGAGAGGAACAAGAGATCACGTTCACTGTTGATGAGCACATGGAGATTACAGCACAATTCGAAGAAGAAGATATCCCTGGATTCACGATCACGATCCTGTTACTGGCAGCTGTCTTGGCTGTGGTGGTCTACCAAAAGAAAAACGGTGAAGTATGAACAAAAAGCGAAAAATCCTTTCCCTCTATTTATTAAAAGATTTATAACGAATGAATCCTCATGGTTGGATCTTTATTCAAGATCCTGTGTTTCCAAATGCTCTTCTTCATCGGTAGCTATCCTACCACAGTACTCACAGAAACCCGAACCATCTGAGTATCTTGTGAACTCTGCGCTATTGCAATTTGGACATACCTCTTTGAAAAGTTCTTCTTCACTATCATTTTCACTTTTCTTTTCTTGAGTGTATGTGGCCTTTTTGTATCCCATGGACATGAAGAAGTATCCAACGGCCATGACCAGCATCACTACAGACAGCATACGTAGTGAGGTCAACACAATGTCGACGAGTTCTCCTTCCGAAGGGATGAAATAAATACTCCATATCACCCTAAATAAGAAAACGGCCCAGAGAAGCGATGCACCTATGTAAAGGTAATTTCTAGCTTTTTTCTTTGCTAGATCGATAACCAAATAGATGAAAGCTAGAACATAAAATATCTGCTGTACCATCTCTAGTCCACTTGACACCATCATCGAGTGTCTAAAAGCTTCAATGGAGTCAAAGTTAAGGGACGGGCTAGCAAGTCCAAATATGAAGCCGAGGATGATCAATACCACTGCAATGTTTACATTCCTCTCATGGTCGAACGAAACCTTACTCGACCCTTTGTACAATTTATATATCCCGACTAAATAGAGTATGACAAGTATTATAGAGAAAAAACATAGAAAACATCCCATGCTAGAGGGATCATCGACAGGATCTGAACTCCAATACAGAAAAAACAAACCAGAAATTACGTACAAAACTATCGTAACATAAAAACCATATCTTATGACATCAAATCCCATCTGGGTATCATCATCAAGTCGTCCCTCGATCATCGATATCGGTACAGGATATTGATATATATTTCTTACGATTATATATAGGAGGATGTCAACTTAAGAATTAAAAAAGAGCATCCCATATGTTTATATGGGATCAAACATGAATGGGATGCTCTCTAACCTAGTTAATACTTTAGAG
>SL_5KL_010_SEDDRAFT_10000629_pt1 | contig 22565 bp, 23 predicted proteins | sample SodLakKL_010_SED_FD_9118 | JGI IMG/M metagenome (IMG submission 9118) | reverse complement strand
GGATAAAAGGAGTGATGTTGCTGCATTCAGCCGCCCGGACCATATTTTCCATGGTTTCAGGCGACATGTAACCGTGCTCTGAATCAAAAACAATGAAATCCAAACCGGCGTAACCGGCTATTTCCACCATGTTGGGGGAATAGAATCCCTGAAAAACGCCCAGTACCGTTTCCTGCTGCATCTTTTCTCTGATCCTATTTTTCATAAGCGCCCCTATTCTTTAACCAGTAAGACATTCACTGCTTTAGCCACAACCCTAACTTCATCGCCCACCTGGAGATCCAAATCCCGCAGGGAATTTACGGTCATTACCGAGGTCATCTCTCCTCCACCGGGTATTTCCACCAAAACTTCTGACATAATATTGCCTTCCTTGATTGACTTAACCTTGCCTTTCACCCGGTTCCTGGCCCCGTATTTCATTATTATTGCACCTGCCTTCTTAATATTTTATTTCTATTTATTATATTCTATTCAAATAATCTAACTCCTTTTTGCAGCAAAAGGGCTTTGAAGGAGTTATTCCTAATTGGCTATCACAGGGCAATTAGTTTCTGCCGCCTGCGGCACACCTGTGAAACTTTTATCTATAACTTTGTTTCTGAGCGGTGCTGAACAGGTGGTGGTATCTAAAGATAAAGAAGGCACCGCGCGAGGTACCTCTTTCAACCCGGTTCTAAATTAAACCTGGTACTAATTATGAAACAGGGGGGTGGGCCGGCCTGCGGGGTGTTATAATAGAACTTGAACGAAACCGTGTAGAAAGGACTTTTAAAATATGGAAAAAACCCTGGTGCTGGCAGAAAAACCTTCCGTGGGCAGAGACCTGGCCCGGGTTTTAGGCTGCCGGAGTAAGAAAAACGGCTACTTTGAAAACGGACGCTACATTGTGACCTGGGCCCTGGGCCACCTGGTTACGCTGGCCGATCCCGAAACCTACAATGAAAAATATAAATCCTGGCGCCTGGAGGACCTGCCCATGCTGCCGGAATCCTTTGAGCTGACGGTGATCAGGGGCTCGGGGAAGCAGTTCGGCCTGGTGAAAAAACTGATGCACAGCGGGGCGGTTAAAGAAATCGTGGTGGCCACCGACGCCGGCCGCGAAGGAGAACTGGTGGCCCGGTGGATCCTGGCCAAGGCCGGTGTGAAAAAAGCTTTAAGACGGCTCTGGATCTCTTCGGTTACCGACAGGGCCATCAAGGAAGGCTTTGCCAACCTCAAGGATGGCAGGGATTACAAAAACCTTTACGCTTCGGCGGAGGCCCGGGCCGAAGCGGACTGGGTCGTGGGCATCAACGCCACCCGGGCCCTGACCTGCAAGTTCAACGCCCAGCTCTCCTGCGGGAGGGTGCAGACCCCCACCCTGGCCATCATCGCGGCCCGGGAAGAGGAGATAAAGAATTTCCAGCCCAGGACCTATTACGGCCTCAACGCCCAGGCAGAGGGCTTCAAGCTTACCTGGCAGGAAGGGCAAAGCGGCAGCACCAGGACCTTTAACAAGGACAAATGCGATCAGATCCTGGCCGGGCTCCAGGGTAAAGAGGCCCGGGTCGGGGAGGTAAACAAAGTATATAAGAAAAAGCCCGCTCCCCCCCTTTATGACCTGACGGAGCTGCAGCGTGACGCCAACAGGCTGTTCGATTTTTCGGCCAGAGATACCCTGTCCATCATGCAGGGACTGTACGAAAATCACAAGGTTTTAACTTACCCCCGGACCGATTCCCGCTTTATCACTTCCGACCTGGTGGACACCTTAAAAGACCGGGTTCGGGCCTGCGCCCAGGGCCCGTACCGCAGCATGGCCCGTTCTGTTTTGAATAAAGCGGTTGCCGCCAACAAGGCTTTCGTTGACGACAGCAAGGTATCGGACCACCATGCCATTATCCCCACCGAAGAGCCCCCCAATTTAAGCGCCTTGAGCGTCCGGGAAAAGAAGATTTATGACCTGGTGGTGAAACGCTTCCTGGCCGCCTTATATCCGCCCTTTGAATATGAGCAGACCACGATCAAGGTGGATATTGGCGGGGAAACATTTATCGCCCGGGGCAAGATCGTGCTCAAAGAGGGCTGGAAAGAAGTTTACAGGGGCAGCTTTGAAGACGAAGATGAAGAGGCAGCAGAAAGCGATCACCCAGCGGAGCAGACTTTGCCCCGGGTCAATAAAGGGGACCGCTTAAAAATAAGCGGCCTCAAACAAACCAGCGGCGAAACCAGCCCGCCGCCCCGGTTCAATGAAGGAAGCCTGCTTAAAGCGATGGAAAGCCCGGCCAAATACATGGCCGGGGAAGACAAAAAACTGATCAAAAGTATCGGTAAATCGGGAGGGCTGGGCACGGTTGCCACCAGGGGTGATGTGATCGAAAAACTATTTAACAGCTTCCTGATCGAGCAAAAGGGCAAAGAAATCCATATCACTCCCAAGGGCCGGCAGCTGCTCGAACTGGTGCCCGCCGACTTGAAGTCCCCCGCCCTGACCGCAGAGTGGGAGCTGAAGCTGGAGGCAATTGCCAGCGGCAGGCTTTCCAAGGACACTTTCGTCAAAGAGATGAAAGATTATGCCCGGACTGTAGTCCATGAAATTAAAAGCAGCGAAAATACCTTTAAGCATGATAACCTGACCGGGAATAAATGCCCGCAGTGCGGGCAGTATCTGCTCGATGTAAAAGGCAAGCGGGGCAAAATGCTAATCTGCCCGGACCGGGAATGCGGCCACCGGGACCTGGTGGCCAGAACAACCAATGCCCGCTGCCCCCAGTGCCGCAAGAAGCTGGAGCTGCGGGGTTCGGGCCAGGGTCAAATATTTGTCTGCAAATGCGGCTACCGCGAAAAATTGTCCGCCTTTGAAGCGAGAAAGAAAAAGGAAAGCCCCAGGGGCTCCAAAAAGGAAGTATCCAAATACCTGCAGGAGCAAAAAAAGGACAAAGACCGGCCCATCAATACGGCCCTGGCCGAAGCCCTGGCCGGGCTGAAGGATCAGAAGAAAAAGTAGGGAAGAAATATATTATTGCCACCGGGACTAGAAGGGGCAGGATAAGATCAGGCGAGTTAAACCGGGCCAGGGATAACGAAGGGAAGCCTTAATCAGGAGGAGCATGATAAAACATGGCTAATGGGAACAGCAAAAAAACACCACCAGACATTGATCAATGGCTCAGGGAAGCCAAAGCAGATCCTGCCGCTGCAAAAGTAGGGATGTTTTTGGTCCATAATGGCGTTGTCCGCCAAACTCCCAAAGCAAAGGTTCGCCAGGGCCTTGATGATGGTTCAATGGTGAAGGCAATGGAATTCTCCTTTGATGCGGGCAAGGTCGATCGGGCCATTGCCGAAACGTACAAGATGGAGGGCATCTTTTATGTTAAGGCCTGGCTTAATCAGGGACAGCTTGAGGTTGGTGATGATATTATGTATGTCCTCATCGGGGGCGATATCAGGCCCCGGGTTGTAGATGCTCTTCAGTTTCTGGTTGAAAAAATCAAGACCGAATGTGTTACAGAAATCGAGCAAAAAGCATAAAACAGCCTTAACTCTTAGGGCCTTTCTAGAGGCCGGATTCTTCAAAAAAAGCTTCTTTCTACCAGGGCTTTATAGACATGGCCGCCTTGCTCGAAGCGGTGTTCCCCCTCGAGTTTTTTCGGCAGTATTTTTTCATCGACCTCATAAAGGACAATTTCTTCCTCTTCTTCAACGGGCTGGTAAAGGGTGCCTCTAAGGTAAGGGGGATTGCCATTGATGATTTCAAGATCGGCTTCAAACTCATTGCCAAATTCAATGCTGTAGGTGGCGATCACTTCATCTGCCTCAAACTCCCGGCAAAATCCACTTTCAATGGCCAGGATATCTTCCATTTTATCCAGTTCATCGGGGTCCACATAGATGGTTTTTTTATAGAGCATAAGGTGCGGTTTCACTTTCCCTTTAGCTGGACAGGGTTAACCCGGCCCCGGAGACCAGGCAGCAAGGCAGCCAGCCTGGCGGCCCTGGCTAGGGTAGCTCGATAACCTCGATCCTGACCTGGGCCAGGCCCTGCCCTTTCATGCCGATCCGTTCGGCCGCCTTTTTGGAGAGGTCAATGATCCTTCCTTCGATGTACGGGCCGCGGTTGTTGATCCTGACCACAACCGAACGGTTGTCATCAAGGCGGGTTACTCTTACCATGGTATTGAAGGGAAGCTCCCGGTGAGCAGCCGTCAGGCTATACATGTCGTAGGTTTCGCCGCTGGCGGTGGGGCCATTGTGAAAATTGGCGCCGTACCAGGAAGCGATCCCCTCCTGGGTCAAACCTTTACTTACATATTTCCCGCTACCACTGGCAGTGATGGTATTGCTGGTGATTATGGCACCACTTTTTGCCCCGGTATCGGCGGCTGCAGGCCTTTCGATCTCCGGCTCTTCCCAGACGCATCCGAGTGCATCATGTTCTCTGCCCCCGGTGGCGACGTCCAAAATAAGCCCTTTACCCTTGTCAATGGGGCAAGCTTCCTCAAGCGACAGAACGAAGGTGTCATCATAATCATTCTCGAGGTATTGGTTCATAGTACCGCCAAATCCAACCAAAGCTATAACAACAAAGATTACTCCCAGGTTGAGAAAAATCGGTTTGCTGTTCACCTATGATCATATCCTTTACAAATCATTAGAGTTAATTACAGATTTTTAACCGTATAGTTCCTTTTTTAGCTCAAAATCCCGCCTTTGTCAAATCACAGCCAGCTGTCGTGACGTGTCAGGGGGACGGGGTTGTTGACAACATTAGATCTAAAACTTTTTCATCCCAAGAACAGCGTTATTTTAAACCTTGGTAGTACTTTTCTTTAATTTTGCCCGGATCTATTCCGAACCTAAAGGCCAGCAGGGCATAAATAATCAGGTAAAGGTTTCGTAACGGGCCTTCGCGATCAAATTTGCGGCTGCTGCTAATGACCGGCCCCTTGAGCAGCACGCTCTTTCCGGCACCTTTCAGACGGCGGCTGAAATCGACATCGGTCATGATAGGCATAGAAGCAAACCCGCCCAATGCACGGAAAACAGAGGCGCGAACAAAAATACCGCGATCGCCAAAGTAGGTGCCGGTAAAACGGCAGTAGATATTGCCCCCCAGGCTTAAAAGCCGGTAATGAAATCTTTTTCCGCTAAGTTGCATTGTGAAAGCACCACCGACAACGCGGGGTGGAATCGCTTGGAGGCGATTCAGACAGCCCGGAGCAAGGCGGCAATCGGCATGTAGAAAGATCAGGGTTTCCCCCTTCGCCTCTGCCGCACCGGCATTTAGCTGGGCCGATAAATCAGCCTTGTTCAGGACAATTACTTGATCGGCATAGCGCCTGGCAAACTGCAAGGTCCTGTCTTTGCTGCCCCCGTCGACCACGATCACTTCTGCATCAGCCTGCTGACAAATAATACTTTCCAGACAGGCCGGCAGCAGTTCCTCCTCATTATGGGTTGGTACGATTACAGAAATCATCGCTTTACCTTCTGACTAACCTGATTAATGATTTTAAGAGAGGCTTTGCCGCCACTTCAGAAAACCAGTCGTCGGTCGCCCTTTGGACAGCCATCCCCAAGGTCGGGTAGACATGCACGCTTAAACCAATTTCGTGTAACCGCAGCCCCTTACGCCGGGCTAAAATAAACTCGTTAAGCAGTTCTCCGGCCCTGGGTCCCAGAATATGAACTCCCAGCAGTTTTCCGTAAGGAGAAGCGATGATCTTAACCCTTCCTTTTGCGGCATCCTCAGTTATAGCCCGGTCATCCCCGGCAAATTCCTGGCTGTAGACGCGGTAGCGATAACCCCGCTCTTTGCATTCATCTTCAGTCAGGCCCAGGTGGGCCATTTCAGGATCGGTAAATGTGGTCCAGGGGTTGCCCTGGTAATTGACTTGATTGTTTAGAGGGAAAAGGGAGTTGCGTACTGCCGCTTTTGCTTCTATTTCCGCGATATGGGAAAACTGCGGGCCGCCAATACAATCCCCGGCAGCCCAAATATTACCGGCAGTAGTCTGCAGATGCTTGTTAACAACAACCCCGCTGTCGCTGTACTCAACTCCTGCTGCCTCCAGGTTTAAGCCGTCCGTATTGGCCCGGCGGCCGAGAGCGATTAGCAGGTGCCGGCTAAAAAGCTTTTCTTCTCCGGCCTCTACCGTCCAACCTTGATCGTCCCTGGCAACTTTTTTAACCATTGTGTTGATCCTGATATCAATTCCTTCCCCGATCAGCATATTTGTCAGTTCCCTGGCCAAATAGCGGTCATCACGGAGCAGCAGCCTGTCCTGTGCTTCCAGCAGGGTAACCCTGGTTCCCAGCCGGTGAAAGGACTGGGTCATTTCTGTACCAATCGGCCCGCCGCCAATGATTATGAGAGATTCGGGCAGATCCGGCAGCTGCCAGAGCTCCCGGTTGGTAAGATAGCCTGCCTTTAATCCTTCAATATTTGGCACAAGGGCTGAAGAACCGGTGCAGAGAATAAATCTCTTCGCCTTTATAACCGTTCCATCATCCATGACCAGGGTGCGGTTATCTTTAAAACCAGAAGTCCCGTTATAGATATCGACACCGTAGCCATCAAGCAGCTTTCTTGCTTTCGAGGCCTTGCTGGCCTTAAAAACAGTTTCCCGCACCTTGTCCATTATATTTCCTTCCGGGTTACTGCCGCACCGGTAAGCAAGCGAGGCCTGATGAAGAAGAGCCTTGGAGGGCACACATCCGGTCCAGGAACATTCTCCGCCCAGGCGTTCTTCTTTTTCTATCATTACCGTGCGGGCTCCCACGGCCCCCGCTGCAACACCGGCAACCAGGCCGGCGGCGCCCCCGCCGACAACGGCAAGATCATAGTTCATGGTTGTCATTTCATCCACCATTCCTTTTTGCTATAATTGTTCTATAATTTAAATGCGATACAGTCAAATATTTATACCGCCGCGGGGGGCAGCATATTAATGAATAAAAAAGAAAAACAAACTTTTTCAGACCGGGCCGGCCCCATAAAAAGCTTTCCCGTGACCATCCTGCAGGCAAACCTGGGCCGGATTTGCAACCTTAGCTGCAACCATTGCCATCATGCTGCTTCACCGGAAGCAAAAGAAATGATGCCCCGGGAAGTAATGGAGGAAATAATTAAGGTCGTTGAAAAAGCTGATATTACAACCGTTGATATTACCGGCGGCGCTCCTGAATTACATCCCGATTTATGCCCCTTTATTAACAGGCTTTGCCGGCCGGGGCTTAATATAATACTGCGCACCAACCTTGTCGCTTTGATGGAACCGGAGCAGGCCGGGCTGGCAGCATACTTAAAAGAGAAAAAAATTGAACTTGTTGCTTCGCTACCCTGTTACATGGAAGAAAACGTAACGGCTCAGCGGGGAGATTTAGCCTATAACAAAAGTATTGCTGCTTTAAAAAAACTGAACAGCCTCGGTTACGGACAAGATAACGGTCTCGAACTGGACCTAGTTTATAATCCGGGCGGCCCCTTCCTTCCCGGCCGGCAGGAAGAATTGGAAGCAATCTACCGGCGGGAGCTGCAGCTGGAGCACGGAATAACCTTTAACAGGCTTCTCACGCTGACCAATATGCCGATCGGACGCTTTAAAGATATCCTTTTCAAGAAGGGGCAGTTAAACCAGTACTTTGAACTTTTAAGGGATTCCTATAACCAGGCTACCTTATCAGGCCTAATGTGCCGCAGCCAAATTTCCGTGGGCTGGGACGGGACTATTTACGATTGTGATTTTAATTTGGCCTTGGATGCCCCGGTAGATGTGGAAAAAGCCCATATCGCCTGCTTTGATCTTAACAGCTTAAAGAACAGGACCATTGTAGCCGGGGAGCACTGCTATGGCTGTACGGCCGGAGCAGGTTCTTCCTGTAACGGAACCCTGGAAGCTGGTGAATAAGGTGCGCCTGATAATTTTTACCCGCTACCCCGAAGCAGGCCGGGTTAAAACCCGGCTTATACCGGCCCTGGGAGAAAAAGGAGCAGCAATTTTTCACCGGAAAATGGTCAAGCTAACTCTGGCCCAAACCAGGGCTTTCAGCGGGGAAGTTGAAGTGCATTTTTCAGGTGGCAGCCCTCAGCTCATGAAAGACTGGCTCGGTGAACAGCTGCGATACCGGAAACAAGCAGGGACTTGTCTGGGCGAGAAACTGCAATATGCCTTCACGGAAGCTTTTGCCGAGAATAAGCAAAAAGTAGTTGTAATCGGCACAGATTGTCCCGGACTGACAACAGAGCATATCAAGCAGGCATTTTACCTTCTTGATAGTTCAGATCTGGTCTTAGGCCCCGCTCAAGACGGTGGTTATTACCTGATCGGTTTAAAAAAGGTTGTCAAAGAACTATTCTCGGGCATTAAATGGGGCAGTGACCTTGTCTACAGGCAAACGTTAGCGGCTGCCAAAGGGGCCAGGCTGAGCCTGGCTGAGCTTGAAAAACTGGCAGATATTGATTGTCCCGCCGATCTGCCTTTCCTGGCAGCAATTAAAAAAAATGCAGGCCCGGCTCATTAAATACGGCCTAATTTGATTTTCCAAAATACCCAGAGGGCGTTAAAAAATAAAAATACCAGCAGCAGCAGCCATAAAGCTATGGGCCCACCCTGGCTATGCTGCAGCAAGGAAAGTATCAATCCGGCTGCTGCAGCAAATGACCAGATTATTTTTAAGTTTAGCATCCCCTGATAAGTCGCCACCGGCGCTTTATAGCTCAATAAAGATTCAATTCCAATCCCAAAGAGGGCTGCCGCCACCAGCCTGGACGCCACCGGATCAACGAACTGCCAGCCCAGGCTGCTTAGAAAATATACCGGTGCGAACATCAGCGGTATGGCAAATATAATATCAACCACGAAGTGAATTAGAAACCATTTTCTCAACGCCTGCGGAACTTCACTGCGTACAGCAGTCATTTGGTCCATCCGCCTTTTTTCAGGATTTATTCCATTTCTATCCGGTTCAATTCCTGTCCTTTTCCCTTGATGTCATCTATATTGTCCTGCTTAACATCTCCTTGGCTCAGCGGTATTCAGGGTTGGGATGATCGAAACGGCAGCCGGCAGCCCATTTGCTTCTCTGGTTACCGTGAGCGGGAATGCCGCCCTGATCTTTGAGCATTCGGGCCAGGTGCAGCAAATTCCAGGTCATAAAAGTGGTGTTGCGGTTGGTAAAATCATTTTCCGGTCCGCCTGAATCGGGATCGAGGTACGATGGGCCCGGCCCGATCGGACCCAGCCAGCCGGCGTCAGACTGGGGCGGAATCACATACCCGACATGCTGCAGCGAATAGAGAATGCCCATTCCACAATGTTTAACCCCGTCTTCGTTTCCAGTTACGAGGCATCCGCCGACCCGCCCGTAAAAAATGTACTGACCTTCATCGTTAACATCGCCGGAATGCCCATACAGCCGTTCAATGATCTTCTGGCAAACCGAGGTTTTTTCACCGAGCCAGATGGCCGTGCCTAAAACTAAAATGTCTGCCTCCAGCACTTTTCTGTATATTTGCGGCCAATCATCTTTATCCCAGCCGTGTTCGGTCATATCGGCGTAAACCCCGCTGGCGATATCATAATCAACAGCCCGGATTAATTCCACCGCCACCTTGTTTTTTTCCATAATGGCCTGTGAAACTTTAATCAAGCCCTCGGTGTGTGACAGCTCGGGGCTTTTTTTCAGGGTGCAGTTGATAAAAAGCGCCTTTAGATCGGAAAAATCCCACCTGCTGGTTTTGCACAATTCTTCCTGCTGCTGGTTAAGAATGTTTTCAGTCATGAAGATCATCCTTTCGTTTTAGTTTTAGTGAAGAAAACCGCCGGAAGAACGGTCTAGCTGATGATATCGTCCCCTACTATCTGGGCCTCGGCAAACAATTCCGAAGCTCCGCCGGTATGCCAGAAGAGGACCCGCTTGTTTCTCTCAATTTCACCGCTTTGCAGGTGACCCAGCAGAGCGGCAAAGGCTTTAGCTGAATAGACAGGCCCCACCAGGATGCTTTCTTCTAAAGCCAGCTCTTTAAGGGCGGAGCTCGATTCTTTAGAGGGAATTTCGTAGCCCGGCCCGGTGAAACGATCTTCGATCCGGAAGGAATCAGCTTCGATGGCCGCTTCCATTCCCAGCAGACCCAGGGCTTCTTCGGCCAGGGCGGCAGCCTTTTCCTTGTAGCCGGGTTTGACAAGGCCCACGTCTACGGGAATCAGCTCAAAATCTTCCCGCAGCAGTTCTTTACCGGCCAGGATTCCGGCCAGGGTTCCCCCCGATCCGGTGGCATGGTAAATATAATCGAAACCGGGGAGGTCGGGCTGGTGGCGGATTTGTTCGTTTAGTTCCATCAGGGCCTGCACATAGCCCAGCGAACCGGTGGCGTTGGCGCCGCCGGTCGGGATCTCGTAACAGCTGAACCCTTCCGCTTCCAGCTCCTGCATCCGGCCTGAGGCCGCGCTGCGGGCCTTTTCCATCGCTTCACCGGCATCGCCTGAAGGGCAGGGCTCGATATGGATCTCGGCGTCCATGACCCGGTCCAGCAGCAGGTTGCCCAGCGGCCTTCCTTCCCCGGGAGGAACCACCGCCACCAGGTAGAGGATCGCTTTCAAACCCACTTTACGGCAGGCAATGGCGGTCTGCATGGCATGGTTGGACTGGGTGGCCCCGTAGGTAATTACATAATCCTTGCCCTCCTGTTTGGCCTTACCCAGGAGGTACTCCAGTTTCCTGGTCTTGTTACCCCCAAAGATGCTCGGTCCGGTCAGATCGTCCCTCTTGATCCAAAGCTCTGCCTGGTAGCGCTCAGAGATGTTATTTAACCTGTGCAGGGGGGTAGGGAAAAACCCCAGGGATATTCTCGGGATATTATCAAACAAAGCCCTGGCCTTTTCCAGCCGCTCATTGCTTTCCACCATCAATCACACCTTTCTTTTTTATGCTCTGCCCTGGTTTTCTTATAAGACCCGGCCCAGAGCAAAACCTTGACAAGGCCTGGATTGTAAAACCAGTCCTAATAATGTGAATTGTAAATTATTTCTACGGCAGCGGGAAAATACCTGCCCCTAAATGAAATAGCAGTAAGGATCAAAGCAGTTGGTATGTAGCAAGGGGACGGGGTAATTGCTACAGAGGTTGCGCAAGAGGACGGATTACTCGATGCGACATCTTTTGAATCACAACTGCAAAACTGGTCATGAAGTAAGGCTTAAAGATTTTGACTATTAGAGGTCTCGGAGTGGCTTTAAAAACAACACCGGGATTTTTTAGACTTCTTCTTACCTTATATTAATATGATATGATACCAGGTAGAATCTTAAATGGATCGGAAGTGATCTGACTCAAAGTAAAAGTTTTGAACCCAGCACATCTCTTAAGGAAAGGAGCCGGAAAATGCGTTTTATAGTCGGCAAAGATATTTTTACAAAGTTTCCTGATTTTTGCGTGGGAGTGGTCGTGGGGGAAGGAATATACCGTAAAGAGCCGGTGGAAAAAATCCAGCAATTGTTGCAGACTTCAGTCCAGGAAACCCACCGGCTCCTTCAAGAGGGCAGCCTGAAGGAAAGGCCGGAAATCGCCGTCTGGAGGGAAGCTTTCCGGAGCCTTGATATCAACCCCAATAAATACCCTTCTTCCATAGAAGCCCTGTTAAAGCGGGTGTCCAAAAAACCCGAGTTTCCCAGCATCAATAACGTAGTGGACCTGGTAAATGCCCTGTCCATAAAGCATATGGTCCCCATGGGAGCCCATGACCTGGATCAATTGGCAGGGAATATAGAGATCCGCTTTTCTCGGGAGGGGGACCTTTTTACTGCTTTTGGCAGCGATACGACCGAAGAGGTTCCTCCCGGTGAACCGGTTTACAGCGATGATCTGGAAGTGCGAACCCGGATCTGGATCTGGCGCCAGGGAGAAAAGGCTAAAACCACCCCCGATTCAACCCGCATATTTTTCCCCCTAGACGGTTTCCAGGGGGTCACCCGGGACCGGGTCATCACGGCGAGAGACGAATTAAAAGATAAGCTGGAACAGCTTTTGCAGGCCCGCTGTCGCAGCTACCTGGTGGAAGCAGATAATCCGGAGGTTGATCTGGAAAGTTAGTTTACAATGAAGGAAAAGCCGCACCGCTATAATTCGCAGCTTTAGTGGGGAGGATTGGTTCTTACTTCACCATCACACTGCAAGAATGCGTTTTCTAGACAGCGTGGAACCGGTTAGTTAGGAGTATTTCTCCAGGGCTTTTGTAAAATTAGTCTAAAACCGGTTTAAAATCTGCTTCCTGGCGTCAAATCATTTCCTCAAAAGTTTCCTTCTTAAGAAATAAATGTCCTATTGTTCAGATACCACATTGCTAACATCAATTCTATGCTTATTAAATCATTATCTTGAAGATATTAGATATTTGGCCAGCAATCAACGGTGGTGAAGCAGGAAGCCTATAAGGCGTAGCAACCCCTCCGTCCCCCGCGCTGCGGGGCAATACTTACCCGCGCTACCCTCCCGTTTTGCATCACACCCAGGGGTGCCGGCCGCTTATTCCCATGTCCTTGCGGATCTGGAGCAGCTTCTCCACTTCCCGGGGCGGCAATTCCTGTTCTCCGCCCAGCAGGCGGGCATATATGCTCATCTGGGCGAAATGCTCAATGATTTCCATTTTGAGCAGGGCGTTAAAGAGATCAGGGCCCACGGTCAAAGCTCCATGGTTTTCCATTAATACCGCGTCATGATTTGACAGGTAATGCTTGACGCTGGCGGAGATCTCATCTGTCGAGGGGGTGGTGTATTTGGCAAGGGGCACAGCTCCCAAAGTGATTATGACCTCCGGCAGCACCGGCTTGTCAAGGGGTTTTCCCGCTGCGGCAAAGGCTGTTGCCGCAGGGGGATGGGCATGGAGTACCGCATGGGTATCGGGACGATGCCTGTAAACCCCCAGGTGCATCTTCAGTTCAGAAGAGGGCTCCAGTTCACCGGCAACTTTGTTGCCATGAAGATCTACCTTGACAATCATCTCCGGCTCCATAAAACCTTTGCTGACCCCGGTCGGGGTGCAGAGTATTTCATTGTCGCAAATTCGAACCGTGATATTGCCGTCGTTGGCGGCAACGAATCCCTTCATATAAAGGCGCCTGCCCACCTCGATAATGTCTTTTTTGGCCTGTTCTTCTGATATCAAATCGGTCACTCCTCAAAAAGCTTTTTTACGCTTACCTAATTTATTCTGCATATTATCAAATATTGCTGCAAAAAGCCAACTTTTTTTAGCCGCAGCAGAGGCCGGAGTGCCTGCGATCGGGGGATCGGAGTTTCTTATTGCAAGTAACTGGGATTCTTGATATGATGAGGTAGTAATCCAGGTCGAGAGGAGCATAATAATGGTTTATGCCAGAAAGATCACCCCCACCGTTCGCGGCCAGATTACTATTCCCAAACCCGTACGCCAAGAGCTGGGCATCACGCCACAGACAAAGCTTAAAATTTATGTGGAAAATAACCGGATCATCATAGAACCGGTTTCACCCCTCGGCCTTCTTTTTGAGGATCTGGAACATGAAGCAAGAGCCAGGGGCTATACCGAGGAGGATTTGAGCGGGGAGATTGAAGCTTTGAGAGAAAAAATGAACAAAGAGCTCTACCGATGATTAGAATAATGCTTGATACGTACACATTAATTGCGGGCATGGTCTTTGGGGGCAATGAACGTAAACTGCTTCATGACATCTACCTCAATAAGGCAATCCTCATTGTCAATGAATATGTGGTCCTGGAAACAAAAGCTATTTTGAAACAGAGATTCCCCGGCTTTGAGAAACTCTTTGATGACCTGCTGCAGCTCCTTCAGGTAGAAGCAACCCCCATGCCCTCCCAAGAATCAGTCGAGGAGGCGCGGGAAATAATCAGAGATCCTAAAGATGCGATCGCTTTAGCCGCAGCCATGGCAGCAAAGCCGGACCTTTTTGTCAGCGGGGACCTGGACTTTCATACCTCTGATGTGAAATTGCTTATAAATGTAATGCACGTTAAAGAAGCTATTGCTTTAGTTAATTATCAACGCTAAAGGCCTTATACCTGGTCTTTTCCGCATCTAGAGCGCCGGCACCCTGCAGCAGTGCTCTGCCCCCCCCCTTTTCCCTCCAGTCAGCATTTGCTTATTACCTGCTTGTTGTTTGCTATCTGTTACATAAATTAACCTTCTTTTTAAGCCCCGTTATCCATTGCCAGGCCCTATTATTGGAGGCCGCCCTGCAGCTTTTCCATGAGCGTCGAATTAAACCTTTTCAAGTCTTTTCTTATTTTTCCTGTCTACAAAAATCTGTTTTTGTGATATTATTATCTCGCTGTTAAAGTGGTCTCAACACTTCAGTCCAAAAACAAAAGTATCATTATAATGATTCTCCAGTAAAGGAACGATTCACTTGAAGGTAAGCGGATCAGGTAAATATCATATAGCCATAGACCAAGGCGGGCTTAGTGAAGCTTTGTCTTCCAAGCTTTTCAAGATACTCGAGAACCTGATGGCCATGAAAAATATCCATCACGCCTTGATGGCCATTGAAACAGGCGACCGTTCCACTTTCTGGTCCGCTTCAGCCGGCTCTGCAGATGCGGATAAAACCCCCCTTCAACCGTATACGCCGTTTATGGTTGCCAGCATTACCAAGACTTTTATTGCCACTGCAATTTTAAAGTTACAGGAAGAAGGTTGTCTTGATATCTGGCGTCCTGCCGCCGATTATCTCCCCCCTGAGCTGATCGAAGACCTACATATTCTAAAGGGCACCGATTATTCCCGGCGGATTACCATATACAACCTGCTCAGCCATACTTCGGGCCTTCCTGACTACATCGAAGAACGGCCCAGGGGTGGAATCTCCCTGGTTGAAAAAATACTCAAGGAAGGTGATACTTCCTTTTCAACCGAGTTTTGTATCAATTTAGCCCGGGAATCGCTAAAGCCGCATTTTCCGCCCCAGGACCCAGAAGCAAAAAAACCTGTTGCCCGCTACTCTGACACTAACTACCGTTTATTGATAGCTATTATCGAAAAAATGACCGGAAAGGATCAGCAGAAAGCATTTGAGGAATTGTTATTTAAGCCCCTTGAATTGAAATACAGCTACCTGCCTGGAGAATCTCCTTTAGAACCGGTAGATAAGCATACAACCCTGTGGTTTAAAGACCAGCCTCTTGACATTCCCCTTGCCCTAAGATCTTTTGGGGATTTTTACAGCACCACGAAAGATCTAATAAGATTTATGCGGGCCCTGGTTGAAGGAAATGTTTTCAAGGATCCTGCTGTATTTTCTCTGATGCAGAAGCGCTGGAACCGGTTTGGGTTTTCCCTAGACCCGGCCCGGCTGCGTTCACCGGGCTGGCCGATAGAATACGGGTTAGGTCTAATGCGCTTTCAATTGCCGCCCATTTTTACATCATTCAAACCCATCCCCGCCGTGATCGGCCACACCGGTTCCACCGGGACCTGGTTATTTTACTGCCCGGACCTTGATTTGTATCTGGCCGGCTGTTTAGACCAGGTTACCGCCGGTGCGGTTCCGTACCGGGTTGTTCCAATAATACTGAAGCAGGTAATTTCTATGCTGCCTGATTATTAATATTGCAAAATGGAGTTCTTTGGAGCAGCTTTACCCTGTTCCTGCCACTTTAAAATACATCCGCTATTAATCCCTTTAATTTAATAGGGATAAACTAAATTTCAGGGAGGAATCATGAATTTAGACCACCTGCTGGGCAGGCATATCGTGCCCGATGCTCTGATGCGGTTTGCCGTGCGCCGTATTCTAAAAAACAAGCTCAAGAAAGAAACAATCACCGATATTGAGGAGCACCTGGCCTATATTGACGCTTTTGTTGCAAACCTCAAGCAACAGCCCATAGCTGTTAACACTCCTGATGCCAACTGGCAGCATTATGAATTGCCTCCGACATTTTTCGAAACGGTGCTGGGCCACCGTTTAAAATACAGCTGTGGTTACTGGCCGGAGGAGATCTCCGGGCCTGAGCTTTCCCGTCACCTGGACCGGGCAGAAGAGGAAATGCTTGCCCTGACCTGCGAGCGGGCTGAACTTTCCGGCGGACAGGAGATCCTGGAACTGGGCTGCGGCTGGGGAACACTGTGCCTTTATGCCGCAGAAAAATATCCTTCCAGCCGGATTACTGCTATTTCCAATTCCCGCTCCCAAATCGAATACATTAGAACCCGGGCCGTAGAAAAAGGCCTGGTCAACCTGATGGTCCAGGCGGCTGATATCAATGATTTTGAAGCCGGGCAAAAATATGACCGTGTTGTATCGGTGGAAATGTTTGAGCATATGCGCAACTATGAGGCCCTGATGAAAAAAGTGGCCTCTTTTATCAAACCGGGCGGAAAGCTTTTCGTGCACATCTTTTCCCACCGCAGCCACCCCTTCCTCTATGAAAATCGCTCGGAGCGGGACTGGATGACCCGCTATTTCTTCCTGGGCGGAACCATGCCCAGCCAGGATCTTTTACATTACTTTACCGGAGCGCTGCACCTTGAAAAACAGTGGGCCCTGTCGGGCAGTCATTACCAGAAAACTCTGGAAGCCTGGCTGCAAAAAATGGATCGCCAGAAAGATGTGATCATGCCGATTTTCCATCAAACATACGGCCCTGAAGAAGCAGGAAAGTGGTGGAACTACTGGCGGCTTTTCTTTCTTTCCTGCGCCGAATTTTTCGGTTTCCGGGACGGCAATGAATGGTTTATAAGCCACTACCGGTTTGTGCTGCCCTCTTAGGATTTTGACCGGAGGTAGCGTAGCGGGCCTGGTGCGGGGAATAAACGTGTAGCATAGGCGTAGCATAGGGACGGGCGTAGCATAGGGACGGCGTAATTGCTACCAAACGAAGTGCATAGCGGGCGAAGCGAAGGAACCCCATACTTGTTCACACAATGTCCTGAAATCATTTTAACTTGAATGGGGCTAAAGAATTACAGGCAAATTTTTATGTAGCAACACCTCCGTCCCTCTGCTACAGGGTCAGATTGGGCCCGGCTTAGCAAGCTGTGCTTCTCTTAAAGGGGGCGATCGGCAAGAATTACTTTGCGGTTTTCTTTTTCGTAGGTCCAGATTTTAACCTTGTAAACCGGTTCGATATTTTCGGGCTGCAGTACCTCCCGGCCTCCGGCGGCAAAAACCCGGCCTTCCTCGAGCAAAACCAGCTTCTCGCAATACCTGGCGGCAAGGTTTAAATCGTGGACAGCAACCACAGAAGATGTTCCCTGTTTAGATAGATTTTCAAGTATATCCATTACTTCCAGCTGATGCTTCAAGTCGAGGTAGCTGGTCGGTTCATCTAGCAGCAGCACCTGGGGCTCCTGGGCAATGGCCCTGGCAATGATTACCTTCTGCCTTTCCCCTCCACTGATAGAGCCGATGTCCCGCATGGCAATATCCTGCAGCTTAAGGATTTCAATGATTTCCGTAACCTTTTCCCTGTCTTTTTTTGATGGCTTCCAGTTCAAAAAGGGCTTCCGCCCCATTAATATGGCATCAAACACGTCTACCGGAAAGCGGTTTTCTTCTCTTTGGGCCACATAGCCGAGTACCCTGGCCAGTTCAGGCATGGGGAAACGGTTTATTTCTTTTCCGTCCAGGTAAATCGAACCGCCTTTGGGTTTTAAGATCCTGTCGATGCATTTAAGCAGGGTGCTTTTACCGGAACCGTTGGGGCCGATAATGCCCAGGATTTCGCCTTCTTTTAGCTCCAGATCCACCTCTTTCAGGACGGGCCTGCTGTTGTAACTGAAAGTAAGGCCGTTGACAGTTATTTTCACCAGTAACTCCTCCCTTTAACGACCAGGTAAATAAACAGGGGAGCTCCCAGGAAAGAGGTCAGGATGCCGACCGGCAAGACGACAGGAGCAATGATGGTCCTGGCCAGGGTGTCCGCGCCAAGCAGCAGCAGGCCGCCGGCCAAAGCGGAGAGGGGAACCAGGTAGATTTCATTGCCTCCGACAAAACGGCGAACTATGTGGGGGATAACCAGGCCCACAAAACCGATAATACCGATAAAAGAGACAATAACCGCCGTTAAGAGCGATGAGATGAGCATGCCGAAAAGCCTGACCTGATTCACGTTAACGCCCAGGCTTTTGGCCGTTTCATCTCCGGCTTTGAATGTATTATAGTTCCAACTGTTATAAATAAAGTATATGATGGCCGGTATAGTAACGACCGCGATCACGGCCAGGTCGTTCCACCCGGTTTTCCCCACATCGCCAAAAGTCCAGAAGACGATCGCGGCAATCCTGACCTGATCAGAGAAGTACTGGATCAAAGTGGTCCCGGCGGTAAAAAGAGAGCCGAGGGCCACCCCGGTTAAGATCATGGTTTCAGGCGTAGCGCCTTTCAATTGGGCCAGCATCAGGATAACCGCGGTGGCAATCAATGAGCTGAGAAAAGCGCAGACAGTAACCAGGTAGGGGTTACTGATCATGATAGAGGCTTCCGCCGCGCTGGAAGTCATGACCCCTGCGCCGAGAAAGCCGAGGGCAACAGCGGCTCCAAATGCAGCAGCGCTCGAAATACCAAGTGTAAAAGGTGAACCGAGTGGATTTCTCAAGATACTCTGCATGGCGGCTCCGGCCACCGAAAGGCCGGCCCCTGCTGCTACGGCAGTGATGATGCGGGGCACCCGGATGTTCCAGATCACGTTAAATGCGGTAAGATCCGCTTCCCTGAGCAGGAGAATATTCACCACATCCGATACGGGAAGGCTGTAAGAACCGACCGAAAGGGCATAGAGGATGGCAATAACCAGCAGTCCAAAAAAAACAAAACCAAGAGCTATTTTAAAATAGACGCTTTTTTGGTATTGCTCTAAAATGCTGTTATCTGACATTGCCATCTAATCTCCCGCTCGCCGGGCCCTTAATTTATCTCTACCCGCTCATAAGCGCCGTGGACATCAATCATATCATTCAACACAGATTTTCCCAAGTAGAGGGTGTAAATTTGATCGGCTTTTTCAGTAAAATCAATATCGCCGAATTGATCCGGATAGATCACAGAGCCGATATAATAGGCGTTGACCAGGACCGTTTCGTGGTTGGTATTGGTCCATATTTTAGGATGGATCCTGTAGATGTTGTTATTTTGAACCGCGCTTAATGTTGCAAATTGGGGTTCTTTTAACTCTTCCAGGGACTGTTCAAACCCGGTTGCCTCAAGGAAGATATAGTCCGGATTCCACATCAGAAGAGCTTCCTTGTCGATAAAAGCATTTTCTTCTCCTACTTCTTCGGCAACATTACTGGCATTGATAAAATCAAAAGCGGTATAAATCGACGAAGTAGAGGTCAGGCCCATGGAGCCGGCCCAGGCCTTGCCGCCGACATAGACAGTCGGCTTGTCCTGATCGGGGATAGCGGCAGTGCGCTCATCGAGATCGTCTATGATGGACTTGATACCATTAACCAGTTCTTCGGCCCTTTCTTCCCGGTCAAGCACCTCTCCCAAAACCCTGTAGGACTCAAAAACATTTTCCCGGTGGGCTGAAAAACTTACATAGGGCCTTAATATAATCAGGGGAAGGCCGGTTTTATCAGCCAGTTCTTCGTGTTCGAAAAAGTCAAAACCGTCTGCAGTTTGGGTGGCGATAATGATGTCAGGATTGACAGCAATGATCGTCTCGGCATCTTCGCCGCTGATTACCGGGATATCAAATATGTCAGGTACAATGGCCATGTTCCAGGGTGATCTCAAAGGTTCTCTTTTTTCGCTCTCCCTAACACCGGAAATCATCTCGGCAGCTTCCAGGTGTACCAGGAACCGGTGGGCGCAGCCGCACAGGGTGGCTGCTTTGTTAATCTCTGCCGGAACCTGGACGGTTCTGCCTGCCATATCGGTAACCGTAAAGTAATCGTTGACCTCTTCCTCCTCCGCTCCCTCTTCCTCAATGACAACTTCTTCTTGTTCTTCGGGTTCATCGGTAACTTCTTCCGCTTCGCAGCCGATCGCTAAAAAGCCGATCAGCAGCAGCCCGGCTAAAATCACAGTACTTTTTAAGGCAGTTTTCATCTTTATACCTCCATGAAAGTTATTATTTACAGCTTTNTTGCGGATTTAATATTTAATGGATCAGCAATTATATTAAGGGCGGATATTAAATCAAGTTCGGATATTTAGTGACAATAACACGATGAAGCTTTTATTAGCTTCAACATGCTACTTTTTTAATAATTGTGTTACTAATTATATGAAATTTTTTCCTGGCTGTCAATCAGTGATCGCCGCAGAGATGGCTTACCGATCTGCCAGGATGGCCTTCGCGACCCTTTTTGCATGATCGCCATTTTCTGCAAAATGATTCTGTTGCTTGCATCCTTCCCTCGATTCCCTGTAGCATTGCAAAACCTTCGCTTTCCGCAATGCTGGTGTAACAATTCTCCGTTCCTCCCCTACGCACAGAAACTTTTTGATGCAGCAACAACCCCTTCTCCCCGCCACCCGGCTGCTCCGGGCACGGTCGCTCAGGTTAAACTTGCTGATTATCTTTCGCTGATATGATATAATAGGCAACAATATTAGAATCCGGTATCAGTTCCGGACGATAACAATTATGAAAGGTTTTTTTTATGGAAGTTTATGCATTAATCGGACACAGTGGGACCGGGAAAAGCCACCATGCGCCAGTTCTGGCCGAAAAACATAAAATTGAGCATGTAATTGATGATGGTCTTTTGATAAAGGGTAATCTCAACCTGGCCGGACGTTCAGCCAAGCGGGAAAGCACCCGCTATGGTGCTATAAAGCGGGCCGTTTTCAATGATCCCGACCATGCCCGGACGGTAAGGGAAAAAATTGAAGAAATAAAACCGGAAAAAGTTTTAATTCTGGGCACATCCAGGCGTATGACAGAGGTTATAGCCGAAAATCTGGGCCTGCCCAAGCCCACCTTTATTTACAATATTGAAGATGTTTCCGATACCGATTCTATAAAAAGGGCCCTGGCTATAAGGGCCCAGGACAACCGCCATGTGATACCGCTGCCTACTTTTGCTATAAAAAAAGAATTCCCGGGTTATCTTGTCGATCCGCTCCGTTCTTTTTTCAGCCTGCAGCCCGCCAAAACGGATCATGTCCCCGTGGAGCGCTCCGTGGTCAGACCCATCTTCAGCAACCTGGGCAACTTCTATATTGCCGAACATGTCATTACCGATCTGGCTAAGTTCCTCATTTCAGACCTCCCGGGCATCCACAAAGTGCTTGATATTGAATTGGAAAACGGTAGATCGAAAGTGGTTTTAGAGATAGAGCTGGCTGTCGACCTGGCCCAATTACCGCAAATGCGGCTGGATAAACTCCTCCATGAAGTCCAGCAAACCATTAAGGAAGAAATTGAATACCGGACCGGTTTTTATCTTGATGAGGTGAATGTGCACGCCAAAAAGCTGCATCTGGATGAAAGCCTGATTAAAGATAAAAAAATGTTAAAAAAACTTATCGCCGGTCCCGACAGAAAAAATGGCCAGGAATCTATAAGCTAATCTAACCGAAACCAATCAATCCGCCTCAACCGCATATATCCTTGGGTTACACTGCCTACCACTTACTGACTGCCTCTCCGGTTCATTGATCACTTTCAAGCTCCCGGTTAACAAGGTTGGGGATTTTTTGCCCTTTCAAACCGGCCAGCAGATTTTCAGCAGCCATAACCGCCATCTTAGTCCTGGTTTCAACCGTAGCGCTGGCGATATGGGGAGCGAGGGTAACATTGTTTAGTTCTGCCAGACCCGGGGCCAGCTGCGGTTCTTCTTCATAAACATCAAGGCCCGCCCCGGCTAGTTCATGAGCCTGTAAAGCTTCAACCAGCGCTTGCTCATCAATTACCGGGCCCCGGGAAGTATTGATCAAGTAAGCGGTTTGCTTCATCTGTTTTAACTCCGAACTGCCTATGAGGTGCCTGGTCTGCTCGTTCAGGGGTACATGCAGGCTGATATAGTCAGCTTCCCGCAGCAGGTCTTTTAAATTCCTGTATTGCACTCCCAGCTCTTGTTCTTCTTCCGGGCTTTTCCTGTGCGCATCATGGTAGATTACAGACATTTTGAACCCGGAAGCCCTCCTGGCCACCGCCATGCCGATCCGGCCCATCCCTACAACACCCAGCACCTTGTGGTTTACTTCCTGGCCCAGGAAAAGCATCGGAGCCCAGGCCGTAAATTTTCCTTCCCGGACGTAGCGGTCGGCCTCGACCACCCTCCGGGCGGCAGCCATCAGTAAAGCCCAGGCCATATCAGCAGTAGTTTCAGTCAGAACCCCGGGAGTATTGGATACGGCAATATTTCTATCCGTGCAGGCTTGAACATCGATATTGTCGTAACCGACAGCGCAGTTGGCCACCATTTTCAGCCGGGGTAATTTATCGAGCAGTTCTGAATCGATCTGATCAGTCAGCAGGCTGAGCAAACCATCGGAATCACGGGCCGCCTCGGCCAGCTCATCTTTGGTCAGAATCCGGTCCTGGGGGTTAACCTCCAGGTGGCATTCAGCTTCAAGCATGTCTAAGGCCTGCCGGGGTATCATGCGGGAGACAAATACTTTTTTCATCGCTTT
>SL_5KL_010_SEDDRAFT_10000628_pt1 | contig 22568 bp, 13 predicted proteins | sample SodLakKL_010_SED_FD_9118 | JGI IMG/M metagenome (IMG submission 9118) | reverse complement strand
GTCGCGGGTAGCATTGATGATCAATGCCATGTCTGCGGTGATGGGCGGTCTTGCCGTGATGTTCCTGTTCTGGACGGTCAACATCCTGGCGCGCAAACTGGTCGCTGCAGGAAAAGAACTGACACACAACCAGGTTTTTGCTGTTTTTGGCAGCGGCCTGGTAGGCGCATTAACGCTAACTTTCAGTGACTCTTTCTGGTTTACTGCAGTCGAAGCAGAGGTGTATGTGACCTCCGCATTTCTTACTGCCTTTGTCTTTTGGGCCATGCTGAAATGGGAAGCCGCGGCGGATGAACCGGATTCGCATAAATGGCTGGTGCTGATATTTTATATCATCGGGTTGTCCATCGGTGTACACCTGCTTAACCTGCTGGCCATACCGGCAATTGTGTTCATATATTATTTCAGAAAATATACCCCCACAACGAAGGGGATTCTTGCTGCGGGAATCGTTGCTGTTCTGCTTCTTTACTTCGTCCAGTCGGTACTGATACCCGGCATACTGACGCTTGACTGGAGGTTTGAAAGGTTTTTTGTAAACGCCATTGGCCTTCCTTTCCATAGCGGAACTGTCATTTTCTTTGTGCTGCTCATTGCGGGCATTGTGTACACCCTGTATTACACGCAAAAGCGCAAGATGGTGGTATGGAACACCATACTTCTGGCCTTTACTTTCATTGTCATCGGGTATTCCTCCTTTTTCATGCTGGTGATACGGTCGAACGCACAGGTGCCTATCAATGAAAATGCCCCCAAGGATGCCCTTGCCATGAAGGCCTATCTTGGACGTGAACAGTATGGTGACTGGCCGTTGCTTCATGGTCCCTACTATAATGCCCCTGTTGTGGATGTAGAAGACGGGGTGCCGGTATGGGGCAAAAACCGCGAAACGGGCAGGTACGAGATCATCAACCCCAGGGTGAACCTCGAACCGGTATATGACCCTCAGTTTACCACGCTTTTCCCCCGGATGTGGAGCAGCCGTGCCAACCATCCCGACGGTTACGAGCAATGGGGCAATGTAAGAGGGAGGCCCATACGCACGACCGATTTCAGAGGGCAGCCTGTGACGGTGAACAAACCGACTTTTGGTGAGAACCTCCGCTTTTTCTTCAGCTACCAGGTAGGCCATATGTATCTGCGTTACCTGATGTGGAACTTCAGCGGCAGGCAAAACGACATTCAGAGCCACGGAAGTGCTTTTGACGGGAACTGGATCACCGGAATTTCTTTTATCGACGAATGGCGCCTCGGGCCTCAGAGCAACCTGCCTGAGACCATGGCCGGCAATCCCGGGCGCAACACATATTACATGCTGCCCTTCATCCTGGGCGTCATCGGCTTTTTGTACCAGCTGAAACGACGGCCCGACAATGCACTGGTCGTGGGATTGCTGTTCTTCATGACCGGGCTGGCCATTATCATGTATCTTAACCAAACGCCCTTCCAGCCGCGTGAGCGGGATTATTCCTATATAGGCTCTTTTTACGCTTTTTCTATCTGGGTGGGGCTCGGTGTGCTGGCCCTCACAGATTGGCTGGCACGGAAGCTTGGCAAAAAAGATGAGGATTCACCTGAAAATGCCCTGGCTGCAAATAAAACCGGCAAAATTGCTGCTATTACCACAGTCCTGGCCTGCCTGATCCTGGTGCCGGCGAACATGGCCCGGGAAAACTGGAATGATCACGACAGATCAGGCCGCTACGGTGCCAGGGATGTGGCTGTCAACTACCTGGAATCGTGTGCCCCCAATGCCATAATTTTTACCAACGGCGATAACGACACGTTCCCGCTCTGGTATGCCCAGGAAGTAGAGGGTATCCGGACCGACATTAAGGTGGTTAACATGAGCCTGCTTAACACAGATTGGTATATCGATAACATGCTCCGGCGGAAAACCTATGATGCAAAGCCGGTGCCGTTCAGCTTTGACCCCCTCGAATACAGGGACGGCACCCGTGATTATGTTCAGATCCTGGAGCGGACAGACCGCTATCTTGACCTGGGGTCAATGATCGAACGCTTTGTCAGGGGCAGGGAAGAGCCCTTCTTCCCCACAAGGAATTTCCGGCTGCCGGTTGACTCTGCAAAAGTGGTGGATAACGGCACCGTAGCCCCCGAAGATGCCCACCTGATCGTGGATGCGGTGGAGTGGCAGATGCCGGGAAGGGGAATGAACAAAAACCATATGATGGCGCTTGACTTTCTGGCAGAAAACAACTGGGAACGCCCCGTCTATTTTGCTATAACCACCGGAAGAGACTCCTACATGGGCCTTGAGGAATATTTCCAACTCGAAGGGATGGCCTACCGGCTTGTACCTATACGCTCCGAATTTACTCCCAACAGGATAGGAAGGGTAAATACACGTATCTTATACGACAATTTGATGAACAAATTCCAGTGGGGCAACATGGAAGACCCCTCCGTTTACCTCGACGAAGACCACCGAAGGCTAACGGTCAGCTTCCGTAACGTGTTCCAGCGTCTGGCCAATACCCTTATAGAGGAGAACAAACCCGACTCAGCTATTGCTGCGCTGGATAAAGCCATGAAAGTGATGCCCGAAGAAAACGTGCCCTACAACTATTTTACGCTCCTGATTGCGAAAAACTATTACAAGGCAGGGGCCTACGACAAGGGCAACGCAATTATGGAACGAATGACAGATATACAGGAAGAAAAACTGATCTATTTTGAACAGTTCATGCCCGAACGCTCCCAGTTGGTAAGGGAAAGATTGGGCGAAAGCATGGCTTTGATGCAGTTTATCTCCGAAACAGCTCTCGAATACGGGCAGGATGAAGTCGCCGACCGGGCGTGGGATATACTGAGCGAGCATTACGGGCATCTTGGGGGCCTCAGATGGTAGCTAGGCCGATAATACTGAGTTTCACAGCGTATCTGCAATCAATGCACTGCATCTTGCAGGCCCCAGATGATAATTCGGCAGACACCTGAAATTCTTAACAGTTTTTCGTGGTCTAAACCACTAAAAAACAGGTCGTTTTTTTTCAGTTTATAATAAAATTATTATCTTTGCACCGCAAATACGTTTAAAGCAAGACAGGAAGGGGGCACGATGTCCCCTTCTTTATTAGGTTTCCGGCTTATGATAAAGGAACAGGATATAGCTGAGATAGTCAATGCATACCTCCGGGATACGGATCAGTTTGTGGTTGATATCAAAGTTACGCCGCAAAACAAAATCGTGATCTATCTTGATGGTGACAGCGGAGTTACCATCGAAGACTGCAGCAAGCTCAGCCGGCACGTTGAAAGTCACCTCGACCGTGAGGCGGAGGACTTTGAACTGCAGGTTTCATCGGTAGGGGTCGGACAACCTTTGCAGCTTAATCGCCAGTTCAAAAACAACATTGGACGGCGCCTGGCCATAACCGACAAGGAAGATAAGAGCATCAAGGGAAGGCTTGCTGATGTGACAGAAAAGGGAGTCGTCATAGAAAAAGACAAGGAGAAAAAAGGGAAGAAAAAGAAAAAAGAGCCTGATACAGACGCAAATGCGCGCCTCTTCATAGCTTTTGACGACATTAAAGAGGCAAAAGTGCAGGTCTCGTTCCGCTGAGAAACAGAAAAAAAGTTTTTTAATACAACATAAACAGAACAGAGAAAATGGAAACTATTAACCTGGTTGAATCGTTTTCGGAGTTTAAAGAATTTAAAAACATCGACCGGTCCACGATGATGCTTATCCTGGAAGATGTTTTCAACAGCATGCTGGAAAAAAAATACGGTTCAGCAGATAACTTCGACATCATTGTAAACATCGACAAAGGCGATCTCGAAGTGTGGCGCAACCGGACTATCGTTGAAGATGGGGAAGTGACAGACGAAAACTCAGAAATTGCTTATTCCGATGCGATAAAGATAGAGCCCGACTTTGAAGTGGGAGAGGATGTATCCGAACCAGTGAGGATGAGTGATTTTGGACGGCGTGAAATTCTTGCTATCCGGCAAAACCTGTCCTCCAAGATCATGGAACTGGAAAAGGACAGTGTGTACAAAAAATACCAGGACCAGATCGGCGACCTTGTCACAGCAGAGGTATACCAGGTGTGGAAAAAAGAGATCCTCACCCTGGACGACGAAGATATCGAACTGATTCTTCCAAAAACAGAGCAGATCCCTTCTGACTTTTACCGCAAAGGAGATACGGTCAGAGCGGTGGTGTCGCGGGTAGAGATAAAAAACAACAACCCGCTGATCATTATCAGCCGGACCTCGCCCGTTTTCCTGGAAAGGCTTTTTGAACAGGAAGTCCCTGAAGTATATGACGGGCTGATCACCATCAAGAAAATCGTGCGTGTGCCAGGCGAACGTGCGAAAGTGGCGGTTGAGTCCTACGATGATCGCATTGACCCCGTGGGTGCCTGTGTTGGCATGAAAGGGTCGAGGATCCATGGGATCGTGAGGGAGTTGAGAAACGAAAACATCGATGTTATCAACTACACAACCAACGCAAAACTCTATATCTCAAGGGCACTTAGCCCGGCAAAGATATCTTCCATCGAAATCGATGAAGAAAACAAAAGAGCCGAAGTGTACCTGAAACCTGACCAGGTGTCGCTGGCCATTGGCAAAGGAGGGTTTAACATCAAGCTTGCCGGAAGTCTTACCGGCTATGAGATTGATGTGTATCGTGAAACGGATGTTGACAGCGAAGATGTCGATATCATGGAGTTCAGCGATGAGATAGAAGACTGGATCATTGACGAATTAAAAAGAATAGGCTGCGATACAGCCAAAAGCGTGTTGTCTTTAAGTGTGAATGACCTTGTGAACCGCACNGANCTGGAACAGGAAACCGTTGAAGAGGTGATGCGAATATTAAAGGCAGAATTTGAATAAAATACCCTAAATTTGCAAGATTTGTGGTGCTGAAAAAAGGGTAGATAACCGAAAGGATTATATGACTGAAGGGACCAAAACAAGAAGATTAAGTAAAGTTGCCAAGGAGTTTAACATTGGCCTGACTACTATTGTGGATTTCCTCAATAAAAAAGGGATCTCGGTAGCCAATAACCCCAATGCCAAGATTCCGCAGGAGGCTTATGAGCTTCTTTTCCAAGAGTTTCAAAGTGAGAAAACCCTCAAGGAGGCAACCCGTAAAGCCGGTCTTGGAATACTTAAAAGAGAGAGCATCTCCATCGATAAGGACAAAGAAGATGAGGATGCCAAAACCCAGCAGGAGGAAGAGAAGGATGCGGATGAAGATGTGGCTGATGTAAAGGCAACGGAGAAACCTGAGGAAGCGGAGGAGAAAAAGGAAGAGGTCTCTGAAGATGTTACACCTTCTGAAGAAAAACCCGGCCTCAAGGTTGTCGGCAAAATCCCGGAGGAAGAGCTCGGGGATAAAAAAGCTGCGAAGAAAAAGAAAGAAAAGGCAGAGGAGGAGGAAGCGGCAGACGTGCCGAAGCCGGAGGAAAAGCCGGAGGAAATAACCCCGGAAGCCGGCGACCCGGATAAAAAAGAAGAGGTCCCGGAGGAGGCAGAGGGCGGCAAAGAAGACGTCAAAGAAGAGGAAAAAGAACAAGAGAGCACCATCAAAGTGGTAGGCAAAATTGATATAGAAGAGCCTGCCACGAAGAAGAAAAAGGCAGCTGCAGGCAAAAAGAAGGAGGACGCGAAGGAGGAAGAGCCTGCCGCCGGAGAGCAGGAAGCCAGGCCAGGAGATAAAGCACCTGTGGATGAAGAACAAAAGGAGGCAGAAACACCTGCGCCCGGGAAAGAAGATGATGTGGCTCCCGCCGGCAAAGATACCGGTGAAGATGTGCCAGAGAAGCTGCAGAAAGACCAAGAGGAAAGCAAAGAAGAGGAGGCAGGGTACCACAAGACCCAGTTTAAAAAGCTGGAAGGCCCTACTATATTGGGCAAGATGGATCTGCCTGACCCGAAAGAGGCCTCCAAAAAGCCAGTTGCCTCATCATCAGACCCCGGCAAGTCGAAAAAGCGCAAACGTAAGCGCATCAAAAAAGAAAAAACAGCTGAAAAAGCTCAGCCGGATAAGAAAACCGGCAAACCCAGGAAAGCCAAAAAAGAGCAACAGCGCCCTGAGGTCTCCGAGGAGGAAATCTCACGCCAGATCAAGGAAACGTTGGCCAACCTCAGTGGAACCGGGAAATCCAGGGCTGCCAAACATCGCCGCCTGAAGCGGGAAATGCTGCAGCAACAGAAGGAAAAAGAACAAGAAAGGGCTGAAAGCGAACAGAAAATGCTTAAGGTGACAGAGTTTATCTCTGCATCTGAGCTTGCGAATATGATGAATGTTTCTGTTAACGAGATCATCTCGACTTGCATGTCGCTCGGGCTCTTTGTTTCCATTAACCAGCGCCTGGATGCGGAAACCATAACCATTGTGGCCGATGAGTTTGGTTACGATGTGGAATTCGTGAGTGCCGACAGCCAGGAAGTTATTGAAGAAGATGAGGATGATCCCGCTGACCTGCGCGACAGGGCTCCTATCGTAACGGTGATGGGGCACGTGGACCACGGAAAAACATCCTTGCTCGACCAGATACGCCACGCAAATGTTATTGCCGGTGAGGCTGGCGGAATAACCCAGCATATCGGGGCCTATGCCGTAGACCTCGACAACGGCAAGCGGATCACCTTCCTCGACACCCCGGGCCATGAGGCCTTTACCGCGATGCGCGCAAGGGGTGCAAAAGTCACAGATGTGGCCATTATCGTGGTAGCCGCTGACGACAGCGTGATGCCACAAACAGTGGAAGCCATTAACCACGCCCAGGCGGCAGGTGTTCCCATTGTCATTGCCATCAACAAAATTGACAAAGAGAATGCCACACCCGAAAAGGTAAAGGAAGAGCTGGCAAACATAAACATCCTTGTCGAAGACTGGGGCGGTAAGTTCCAGAGCCAGGAAATATCAGCAAAAAAAGGCAAGAACATCGACAACCTGCTGGAAAAAGTCCTGCTCGAATCGGAACTTCTTGAGCTGAAGGCCAATCCCGCGAAAGATGCTTCCGGTACCATCATTGAATCGTCGCTCGACAAAGGGCGCGGTTACATCTCGACAGTACTTGTACAAAACGGCACGCTGAAAATTGGAGATATCGTTGTTGCAGGTACCACGCAGGGAAAAGTGAAGGCCATGTTTAACGAAAGAGGCCATCGCATCAAAGAAGCCGGCCCGTCAACCCCCGTTCTTATTCTTGGTCTTGACGGAGCTCCGCAAGCCGGCGACACCTTTAATGTCATGCAAAGCGAAAGCGAGGCAAAAGCAATTACCAACAAAAGGCAACAGCTTATCCGTGAACAGGGGCTGCGGACGCAAAAACACATCACCCTCGATGAGATTGGACGCCGTATCGCAATAGGCGACTTCAAAGAATTGAACGTGATCGTTAAAGGGGATGTGGATGGCTCTGTTGAAGCACTTAGTGACTCGCTTCTCAAACTGTCGACCGACGAGATCCAGGTGAATATCATCCACAAGGCGGTAGGCCAGATCACCGAAGGCGATGTGTTGCTTGCCTCAGCCTCCAATGCCATTATCATTGGCTTCCAGGTCAGGCCGTCGATGCCGGCAAGAAAACTTGCCGAGCAGGAACAGATCGACATAAGGCTGTACAGCGTTATCTATAACGCCATTAACGAACTGAGGTCGGCGATGGAAGGCATGCTCTCTCCCGAAATCGAAGAGAAGGTAGTGGCAAACCTCGAAGTGCGCGACGTGTTCAAAATCTCCAAGGTTGGAACCGTTGCAGGCTGTATTGTTCTTGACGGGAAAATCAACCGCAATTCCAATATCCGGCTTATCCGCGATGGCATTGTAGTATATACCGGCAACCTGGGCTCACTGAAAAGGTTTAAGGACGATGTGAAAGAGGTTTCTTCGGGCTATGAGTGCGGCCTGAACATTGACCGCTTTAATGACATAAAAGTGGGGGATGTGATAGAAGCCTTCGAGACCGTTGAGGTTGCGCGCAAGCTTGATTAAACCGGATCAGGAAATACTTTCCCGGCCCGGCCGACCGGATATACGCCAGGGCATTTCTTAATTTTTTTTCATAACCGCATAAGGACGTAGTGATATGACCCAGATCAAAGTTCATTACCAGCAAGCCCTATCATTGATAAACACATCGGAAATAGGGCTTTTTGACAGCGAAACCAAGCTTCACAGGCAAAAACTCTACGAAGGGACGGGCGCGGGAAGTGATTTTCTGGGCTGGATAGACCTCCCGGACAACACAGGCAGCGGTTTGCTGGAACGGATCGAAGACGATGCTTCCATCATTCGTGAAGAGTCCGATGCGGTTGTTGTTATTGGCATAGGGGGGTCTTACCTGGGTGCCAGGGCAGTCATTGAAGCCCTGTCCGGGCCGCTGCATGCTGCACCAGGTCCGGAGGTGCTCTATGCTGGGCACCACCTGGATGAGGAATATCATCATGATCTGTTGTCTTATCTTGAGAATAAGGAGTATTCCGTAATCGTAATTTCCAAATCTGGAACCACCACTGAGCCTGCCGTTGCCTTCAGGCTGATCCGCAGGCAGCTGGAAGAGAAATACGGGCAACAGAAGGCTGCACGAAGGATTTTTGCGATAACCGATGCCAGGCGCGGAGCCCTCAAGCAGCTTGCCACAGAACAAGGGTATGCCAGCTATGTCATCCCTGACGATGTGGGCGGACGCTACTCGGTACTTACCCCGGTAGGCTTGCTGCCCGTGGCTGCAGCCGGCGTGGATATCAGAGGCCTGCTGTCGGGGGCCAGAGACATGGCAGCCCACCTGAGAGAACACCACGACGTTTTCGAAAACCCGGCGGCACTTTATGCTGTTTTGCGCAACCTGCTCTATAAAAAAGGCCGTACAACAGAGATCCTAGCCAGCTACACGCCATCGCTGTTTTTCTTTACAGAATGGTGGAAGCAGTTGTTTGGCGAGAGCGAAGGAAAGCAGGGGAAAGGTATTTTCCCCGCAGGGGTCAGTTTCACGACAGACCTGCACTCTATGGGCCAGTTTATCCAGGAAGGCACAAAAAACAGTTTTGAAACTGTCTTAACCCTGAAGAAAAACCGTAAAACGCTTACAATCCCGGAAGATAAGGACAACCTGGACGGACTGAATTACCTTACAGGCAAAAGGCTGGGCTTTGTCAATGAGATGGCAGCCCGGGGTACTATGCTGGCCCATGTGGACGGCCATGTGCCCAACCTGGAGATAGAGCTGCCCGAGCTGAATGCCTATCACCTGGGAAGCCTGATCTATTTCTTTGAGATGGCCTGTGCGTTAAGCGGCTATATGCTGGGTGTCAATCCTTTTGATCAGCCCGGTGTTGAGGCGTACAAACGCAATATGTTTGCTTTGCTCGGGAAGCCCGGATTTGAAGAGGAAGCTGCCAAACTCAGGCAACGACTGAACTCTTAAGCAGGGTAAAGCACTGTTACAGCCTTTTCTGTTGCACCGCTCAGGTGCCGGAGCCTGCCACGATGATGGTGATCTCGCCTTTNACATTCCNTGTAGTGAAGGTATCGGCAAGCTCTGCCAGAGATCCCCGAACGTGNTCTTCGTAGATTTTGCTTATCTCGCGCGACACGCAGGCCCTGCGGTCGNCTCCAAAGATGTCGCGGAAAGCGCTCAGGGTTTTAACCAGGCGGTGAGGGGACTCGTAAAATGCCATGGTCCTGCTTTCTGCAGCCAGGGATTGAAGCCGGGTCTGCCGCCCCTTTTTTACCGGGAGGAAGCCTTCAAAGACAAAACGGTCGCAAGGGATGCCGCTGGCCACCAGGGCAGGGAGAAAGGCTGCGGCTCCCGGAAGCACCTCTACATGAACGCCGTTTTTTACGCATTCCCTGACAAGAAGAAAACCCGCATCTGAGATGCCCGGCGTACCGGCATCGCTTACCAAGGCTATTTTTTCTCCTGAAAGCAGATGTTGCATGATCCTGTCAAGCACCCGGTGTTCGTTGTGCTGATGATAGGTCACCATGCGGGTGTCGATGCCGTAATGCTTAAACAATTTCCCGGTAACCCGGGTGTCCTCGGTGAGAACGTGGTCGGCTTCCTTCAATATGCGGATAGCCCTGAATGTCATGTCTTCAAGATTGCCGATGGGGGTGGGGACCACAAAAAGAGCTGCCATAACAGGATTTTTGCACAGGCTGCCTGCATCCCTTGCGTTAGCTGAAAAAAGGATAGCCAGCTGTTGCCATTTATTTTACATACCTCCTCTGAACCAATTGGGCCAGCTTTTCAATGGTGTCCGCAGACCTGGCGGCATCCCATGAAAACTCAATGCCCAGCGCACCCAGGTAATCGAAAGCCTCTCTGCTGTCATTCATGGCGTTGAGCCTGGAGATCGCGTCGTTGTATGCCTGGATGTTGCCGTCAAAAAGTTCGTTGATAAACAGGAATTTTTCGTTGACCCCGATCGCTTCTTTCAGATTTGACAAGGGTTGTTTCTGCATTCTTTCGCCGATGCTCCTGTCTTCCTTGTTGAGCGAAATACGGGTGTGCAGGCTGCTGTCATTCTCTTCCAGGTAAGTGTCCCCTATGGTTTTGTTTCCGTATTCCGAAAGAATGTCGATCACCGCCCTGTTGCCGTTCCCTTTGCTGGGTTTTTGCTTTTGTTTTTCGGGCTGGTCAACGGAATGCCCTGTTGGGGGCTGATTTGCAGGTTTTTCTGTGTTCTGCGATGAGTCTGTGGTGTCGCTGTCAGAAGCTGTCGGCGGCACACTTTCCCGGTCTTTGTGGCCTGTGTCTTCTCCGGATACTTCCTGTGGAGTTGCCTGCCTTTCCGCAGATTGTTCTCCGCTGCCTTGCTCCCTGATCGTTGCAGATGTTTCAGGGGCAGGTGTGTCAGCACCCTGCGCCGGAGCTTCTGTGTCGCCAGGAAGTATTTCGGTTTGGGCAGCGCCTTCTCTTTCATCCTTTTGCTCTTCGCCCGGGGGCTCATGAGGGGCTGCAGGCCGGCTGGCCTCGCTGCCGGAAACGTCCTGACCTTTTTCTGCCGGGGAAACCGCCGGGGGCATCTCCGTGTCTTGCGCCATTACAGAGCGCAAAGCCTCCAGGCGCCGGTACAGATGCCTGATATCGTCCTGAACCAGGTCAATATCAAGCAAATTATCCCCGGAAAATTGTTTCTTGTTGATCGCTATGGTCCTTGTTACTATATTATCCAATAAGTTATTGATGTCATGCATAATTTCCTGTGGCTTCATCATCTTGGGAAAATAATTTATAGATCGTGGTCTGAATTGAAAAACGGTGTAAAGTTATTGTTTATTTTTGTGATAAGCAGCCATTTTGAATCAGAAGCAAAATGGCCATCGCAAAGGAAGAAGAAATTATTACAAAGCACTGTTGACCCATGTTTCTTGAAAACGATGTGGAACGCTCCCGGGAGAAGGGATGGATTGAGGTGATCTGCGGGGGGATGTTCTCCGGTAAAACCGAGGAGCTTATCAGGCGGCTCAAGCGCGCCCGCATTGCCCAATTGAAGGTTGAAATATTCAAGCCCGGTGTGGATACCCGCTATGACGAAGAAAAGGTGGTTTCGCACGACGAGAATGAGATCATGTCAACACCGGTGCCGGCGTCTTCAAACATCCTCCTGCTGGCCAATGAAGTAGATGTTATTGGTATTGATGAAGCCCAGTTTTTTGATGCGGAGCTGCCCAATGTTTGCAATCAGCTGGCCAATTTGGGCCTCAGGGTAATTGTTGCGGGCCTCGACATGGATTTTGCCGGAAAGCCTTTTGGCCCAATGCCTGCCTTGCTTGCTACGGCAGAGTATATTACGAAGGTGCATGCCATTTGTGTGCGCTGCGGATCCCTTGCCCAGTATTCCCATCGAAAAGTGGCAGACAAAAACCTGGTGCTCCTGGGAGAAACGGATGCCTATGAACCGTTGTGCCGCAATTGTTACGACAGGGTCACCAAATAAACCATAGCGGCCCGTTTGACTGCCCTGAAAAAATGCAATGAAAACAGAAAGTTTCTTATTTAACTCCTGCAGGTAATGTGCCCTTTAGCTTATGTCTCCTGAAACGATTGCAGATGGAGATGAGCAATAAGCCAGGGAATCCGGAATGCCGCAATGGCAAAAACCAGGCACTATGATTTGTCATCGAGTTTGAGTACCGCCATGAACGCCTGCTGGGGAACTTCCACATTACCCACCTGGCGCATTCTTTTCTTCCCCTTCTTCTGCTTTTCGAGCAGCTTTCTTTTTCGTGTGATGTCGCCTCCGTAACACTTCGCCGTGACATCCTTGCGCAGTGCTTTTACCGTTTCACGTGCGATGATCTTTGAACCTATCCCGGCCTGAATGGCAATGTCATATTGCTGCCTGGGGATAAGTTGCTTTAGCTTCAGGCAGATACGCTTGCCGAAATCGTAGGCATTCTCACGGTGAATCAGTGCAGAGAGTGCGTCCACGTGGTCTCCGTTCAGCAGGATGTCGAGCTTGATAAGGTTGGAAGGCTTGTAGCCTATAGGATGGTAATCGAAAGAGGCATAGCCCCTGGAAATGGTTTTCAGCTTGTCGTAGAAGTCGAAAACGATCTCAGAAAGAGGCATCTCAAAACTAAGCTCTACCCTGTCGGTTGTGAGGTAGACCTGGTTCTTTACAATACCTCTTTTTTCGAGGCACAACGACATTACGGGGCCTACAAACCCGGCTTTGGTAATTATTTGTGCCGATATATAGGGTTCTTCAATGGACTCCAGCTCGTTGGGCCCAGGCATGTCTGACGGATTGTTGACAACCTTCAGCTCTCCCTGGTTCGTATAGGCATGGTACGAAACGTTTGGCACCGTGTTGATGACAGTCATGTCAAACTCCCTCTCAAGCCGCTCCTGGACGATCTCCATGTGAAGCATTCCAAGAAAGCCACAGCGAAAACCAAAGCCCAGCGCGGCTGAGGATTCCGGCTCGTATGTCAGCGATGCATCGTTAAGCTGAAGTTTCTCCATGGCGGCCCTTAACTCTTCAAAGTCGTCGGTGTCAACAGGGTATATGCCTGCAAAAACCATGGGCTTTACGTTTTCAAAACCCTTAACAGGCTTGTCGGTGGGCTCCTTTACATGTGTGATGGTATCTCCAACCTTTACCTCGCGGGCATCCTTTATGCCTGAAATGATATACCCCACGTCGCCGGCCGAGATCATGCCACGAGGGTGCTGCTTGATCTTCAGCACGCCAACCTCGTCGGCATGGTATTGTTTTTTGGTGTTCATGAACTGAACATGGTCGTGCTGATGGATCTTCCCGTCATACACCCTGAAATATGCTACCACACCCCTGAATGGGTTATAAATACTGTCGAAAATCAATGCTTTTAACGGAGCATCCGGTTCTCCAGCCGGCGGTGGAATTCGTTCGATAATGGCTTTCAGCACCTCCTCAACACCAAAGCCCATCTTACCACTGGCGGGGATCACCTCATCGGCACTGCAACCAATAAGGTCAACGATTTCATCAGTTACTTCCTCGGGCATCGCACCCGGGAGATCCATCTTATTCAGTACAGGAATTATGACGAGATCGTGATCCAGGGCCAGGTAGAGGTTCGAAATGGTTTGTGCCTCAATGCCCTGCGAGGCATCAACAATAAGCAAGGCTCCCTCACAAGCTGCAATAGAACGGGATACCTCGTAACTGAAATCCACATGACCGGGGGTGTCGATCAGGTTAAGCCTGTACTCTTCACCCTCATGTGTATAGTCCATTTGTATCGCATGACTCTTTATCGTGATGCCACGCTCACGCTCAAGGTCCATGCTGTCGAGCATCTGATCCTGGAAGTCCCTGTCAGTAATAGTGTTGGTCATCTGAAGGAGACGATCAGCCAGGGTGCTCTTGCCATGGTCGATATGAGCAATGATACAAAAGTTGCGGATGTTTTTCATAGCCTGCAAAATTACAATTTTTAACGATACCGGACCCAGTATTGTTTGCTTTTGAATGTTCAAAAAAAACCTCATTCCCCTCCATTAAAAGCATGAATAATCCAGGTTAAGTGTAATTTTAATTAATTTTGAAGCCCGGTAAGAAAATAAAAAGCCGTTAACGTACGTATGTTCTGTATGTTTACCGTGTTGACCAGCTTGTAATGGAACCCCCTAAATATGAAACACATACCACTTTTGTTTTTGCTCTTCGTCCTGACCAGTATCTCCGGCGCATTTGCCGGTACAGATTATCCTATAGATGAGTACGATGGGGAGGTTATTGAAACCTGTTCGGGCATTTTTATTCATGGGGGAGGGGATGACCAGGATCATTACGGCCCCAACGAAGAATTTCAGCTCACCTTTACAAGCGACAGTGCCGATGAGCCTCACCTGGGCATTCGTTTCGACTTTTTCCAGCTAGGACAAGACGACGTGTTATCCATATATGACGGTGACAGCAGCGCAGCGCCCCTGATTATGGAAGCCACCGGGCAGGCACTGCTCAACCAAACCATTTATTCCTCAGGGGCAAGCCTGCACTTTCATTTTCAATCCTCTGATTTCGATCCTGACGACCCGCAAGATACTGCCGGCAGGCTTGGGTGGTTTGCCCCGCTGGCATGTGTGAGCTTTTGCGACCTGTTTTCAGTCACCATCGACCCGATCGACGGCCTTGAACAGTGCCCTGAAGAGCCGCAGGAGGTCCGGTTCACCGCAGATGCCACCTACCTGGCCGATGCGATTGATTTTGACGACACAGCGGTTGAATTCACCTGGACCATTGAAGAAACCACCCTGGAGGGTGACACCATATCTTACCTGTTCGGGGAACCCGGGGCATATACCGTAAGAGTGCAGGCCTATGACCCGGTAAACGACTGTACGGCAGAGTCCTATGAGGTGTTTATGGTGGCCACACGGCCCCATTTTGAAGGAACACATATTTCGGCTGACGTTGCCTGTGCAGAGGAAAGCTTCACCTTGTTCGGCGCAGGTAATGCAGTCCCTTGGACAGGGTTCCCAATTTCTGTCGACGAGGAGGTGCCCTGGCTTATTGGCCTTGATGATGCCGGGCTGTACGAGTCGAGCCTCGTATTTGAAGTGTTTGAGGAGGGTGCGGAAATAATGTCTGCAGATGATTTTGACAGGATCTGTGTGCTGATAGAGCATGTGGATCACACCCAGATAGCCATCGAACTGGAGTCGCCGCAAGGTACCGTGGTGCAACTCAAGGAAGCTGCCGGGCAAACGGCAAATCTGGGCGAGCCTGTTGTCTGGGAGGATGACATCCCGGGCACCGGATACGAATATTGCTTTTCGGCCACGCCTGCATTAGGTACTATGGCCGAAACAGCCCCGGATTTTCACGATTATACTGATAACGCCGGAAACTACTACGCATGGGCAACCTATATGCCCCCCGGCAATTATACACCCGCAGGAAGCCTCAATGAGTTCGCCGGAAGTACGTTTAACGGCGAGTGGACGATCCGTGTCGAGGATATCATGACCGGGGAAGGCCAAACAGGCCATGTCTTCGGCTGGAGCATGCTTTTCGACGAACAATTTTACCCTGACTCGCTGATCTTTACACCTGACATAGTGGACGGACAGTGGTACCATGAAGGGGATCCAATCGATACAACAACGGATGAGTTCGGAAACTTCAGAGCCACCACACAAATGGATAGCAAGGGGTTGTATGATTTTCTTTTTGAGATCACCGATAGCTTTGGCTGCTCATACGACACCACGCTGACGATCGAAATTCTCCCCCTGCCTGAAGCTGAAATACTGTCGGACTTAGACCCCATTGATGGCAATAACGGCTTCCCGGATCGCGGTACGCTCAGCTTTTGTGAAGGTGACTCGATCGTGCTCGAGGTCCATCCGATAAATGATTTTGGGGATCACTGGCTCTACCAGTGGCAAGCCGAGGGTGTGGATCTGCCCCAAAGAACTTATGATACGCTGCATGTTTCAGAATCGGCGCTTTATACAGTAGCGATAACAGATACCATAACAGGGTGTGTTGCCTTTATCGATCAGTCGGTTCAGTTTCAGGATTGCGAACTGAACATCCCCAATGTATTTTTGCCTAACTCGGGCAACACGCGGCACCAGGTGTTTAAAATTGACGGGCTGGAACACTATCCGGGTTCACGCATGGTGATATACAACCGTTGGGGAAAAAAGGTGTTTGAACACAATGATTATTTTGGAAACTGGTGGGATGGCGACGGGTCCCCCGATGGCACCTATATGTACGTGCTGCGGTATACCCGGATGGGGCGGACAAGGCATACCGAAGGCACGATTACCATTATCCGCTAATCTGTGGCCCTGCCTGCCTTATTGAAACGGAACAGACACAGCGGCTGCAATAAACCTTTCAACTTTTTTTAATGATTCATGCTTCCCTCACCTGCCTCATTTTTGAACAAAGGCTGTGAGCCGGATGCACTTACTCTTTCTATGCCGTGAAATGCCGGCTATGCTTTCGTATACAGCTTGTCACACACCATTCCTCCTGTTGTATTGTAGTGTTTGACAGTCAATATTATAATAATAATTTTTGTGTTTACCACGAATACATTATTTTTGGCCTCTGTTTTCTCAGTTAGTCAAACAATAATTTCATAAACTTATGGCCAAAAAGGACGAATCCAAAGGGGGTGTTTTCAAGCGAATACTTGACAAGGTAGAGATTATCGGTAACAAGCTGCCCCAGCCGGTAACCTTGTTTGCAATTTTGATGGGCGTTGTGCTTTTGCTGAGCTGGATCTTCAGCGGGATAACTGTTTTGCGACCCGGTACCGGCCCTGACACAGGTGTTGAAGCCGAGTATATAATGGTCGAAAACCTTTTGACCAAAGAGGGCATACAGCGCATATTTACCAGCATGGTTAATGTGTTTGCTACCTTCCCGCCCTTAGGCCTGGTGCTGGTTGTCATGCTTGGTATTGGCGTGGCTGAACATACGGGGATGATCTCCGTTGCGCTGCGTGTGTTTGTCTCCAAGGTGCCTAAATACCTGATCACTTTCTCCATTGTTGTAGCAGGTATGGTGAGCTCCGTTGCTGCAGATGCCGGTTATGTGGTTCTGATACCGATGGGTGCTGCCATATTCATTGGGATGGGGAGGCATCCGCTCGCAGGTATTGCCGCTGCCTTTGCCGGGGTGTCCGGTGGCTTTGGCGCCAACTTCCTGCCTACCGGTCTCGACCCGATGATTGCAGCATTTACCGAGCCGGCTGCCAACATCATTGACCCTGCCTACACAGTGAACCCGCTGTCGAACTACTACCTGATGGCCGCTTCCGTTCCCCTTGTTGGTCTCGCAGGCACATATATCACTGAAAAGATAGTGGTGCCCCGCCTGGGTGAGTATCGGCCAACCGGTGATCTTGCCGAGGCAGATGCCACTAACGACGTGAAACCCCACGAACGAAAAGCTTTGAAGTGGTCGCTGTTATCCATCCTTATAGTGATCGCGCTGGTTGCCGTAGCGGTGGTTCCGGAAAACGGCCTTTTGCGCGGCGAATATGATGAAGTTACCGGTTCAGCAAGTTTCCGGCCTTTCTACGACTCGCTCGTACCCATCATGTTTATTATCTTCTTCGTGGGCGGCCTGGTCTACGGGATCTCTTCCAAAACCATTAAAACGGACAAGGATGTATCCGACATGACCGCCAAGTCGATGTCAACTATGGGGCTCTATATCGTGATCGCCTTTGTGGCCGCTCAGTTTGTGGCATATTTCAACTGGTCGAACCTAGGCAGCATCCTTGCCGTAAAAGGATCCGACGGGCTTGAAGCGATTGGCTTCACCGGAATACCCCTTCTTGTAGCATTTATTATCATCGCGTCTTTCGTGAACCTGATCATGGGAAGCGCCTCGGCCAAGTGGGCATTGCTGGCACCCATCTTCGTCCCGATGCTCATGCTCATGGGATATTCACCCGAGGTCACGCAAGCCGCCTACCGTATCGGCGACTCCTATTCCAATATCCTTACGCCACTGCTGCCTTACTTCCCGCTGGTGATCGTTTTTGCGCAGAAGTATGATAAAACAGCAGGTATAGGAACCCTGATATCCATGATGTTGCCTTACGCCATTGCCTTCATGGTGGCAAGGATCCCTATGTTCATCATATGGATCCTTCTGGGCATTCCGCTCGGCATCGAAGGCCCCATCTACTATCCGCCTGAAGGTCACGGACAGCCGGAGGAGGTCCGCCTGGAAGAAACATACATTTCAGAAGAGCAACTCGCAGACAACACATTGTATATTGACTCTTTCTGAAAAGATCGCTTTAGTTCCGCTGAATCCATTCCGGTGATGAGCCCCGGGAGTGGATTCAGTGTGTCAAAGCCAGATGACTATACCTGGCCGCCCGGATGAAGACGCCCGCATGAACTTTTCCGGGAAATCGCCGGGCAGTTAAGTGAAAAGGCTTTTGGCTATTAGCTATTGGCTATTGGCAAGAAAGCCAAAAGCTAAAAGCCAATAGCCAATAGCGGTCCTGTTAAAAACACAAACATCAGATAACCAATAAGTTGAAAAAAACAAACACATGAACCGAGCACTTGCGAGCCCGGCGAAGCCAAACCCCATGAAAATGTTTTTGACACAAAGGAGGATGATTATTGTGACCTTTCGACATTTTGACGTTTCGACAATTTGACACTTGCAACACAACCCATGAACTTTTGACAAGAACATAAACACCTCAATAAAAATTAGTTGAAAAAATATAAACAGAAGAAAGGCAGTTCAGACGATCATTGGCAGTGGCGTTTCGACATGGCTCAGGCCATTGCCGGGTCACTCGACATGGCTGCTTTTGGTGTACATGCCCTGTATCTTATCGGCAGTGTAAAAACAGGAGAGACAGGGCCGTGTTCGGACATCGACTTGCTGGCCCATTGCACCGGCGACAAAGAGAAACACAGGCTTCTGCATGCATGGTGCGAAGGATGGGGGCTGGCACTGGCGCATATAAACGAATGCAGGACAGGGTACGAGACGAAAGGCAGCTTGGTTGATTTGCACATCATTACCAATGAAGACATTAAACAAAAAGACAGCTTTGCCGTTATGCTGGAGTCGGTAACCAACAAGCCCAGGCTGCTCAGAAAATCCGCCGGTAATGAATGATCTATTCTTTTTTGTATCTGATCTGCACGGCAATGCGGTAAAGTATGAGAAACTTTTCTCTCATATCGCGGCGAAAAAGCCCCGTGCTGTCTTTTTTGGAGGAGATCTCCTGCCATCGGGCCTTACTTACAAGGCCAGCAGCAAGGCCCTGCCTGTTCCCTTCGTAGACGGTTTTCTGGCTCCCTCATTAAAAGCGTTAAAAGATAAGATGCGCGACGAGTACCCGGATATATATATCATTCTGGGTAATGATGATCCGGGAAGCGAAGAGGCCTCTTTCGTCAGATACGACCTGGAGGGACTGTGGCACTATATGCACATGAAAAAGATGCCCCTGGATGATTTTACCGTCTACGGCTATGCGATGGTACCTCCCACCCCCTTTCTCCTTAAAGATTGGGAACAGTATGATGTCTCCAGATATGTTGATCCCGGGTGTGTGCACCCGGGAGAGGGATACAGGACGGTAAAACCCAAAGGAGACATTGAATTTTCGACGATAAAACAAGACCTTGCCGTTTTAAGCGGGGAGGACGACCTGTCAAAAGCCATATTCCTGTTTCACTCTCCTCCTTACAAAACAGCCCTTGACAGGGCGGGGCTGGACGGCGTAATGGTAGATCATGTCCCTGTGGATGTACATGTGGGAAGTATTGCCATCAAAGAGTTCGTGCAATCGCGCAAGCCGATGCTTACCCTGCACGGCCACATACATGAGTCTTCCAAAATTACCGGCAGCTGGAAAGAACAGATCGGCGACACCATGGCCTATACGGCAGCCTACGATGGCCCCGGACTTGCCCTTGTGCAGTTTACCAGCAAATGCCTCAAAAGCGCAGAGCGCTTTATTTTATGAGATATGGCTTTTTGCTGTCTTTCTTGTAATTTTGTACGTAAAACATACCCCATCTGACAATACGATGTGCCTCTGACACGGCTGGATCAGGATGCACGCAATCATGCACGTACTATTTACCTTCCGGTAAGTGACAAGACTTCCGGGATAATTGCCCGTAACCCTTCAAACGGGTTTGTTGATTGATACCAAAAGATCTATCTCAGAACCAAACTTTGAAACAGATGCCTGCAACAGATATCAACAAGAAACACGAAAATACCTGCAAGCTGATACAGCGCCGGCGTTTATCAGATGCCATCGTTGTTCTGCGCCAGATGATCCATGATACAGGCAAGGAATACCTTCATGACCGCCTGAATGAACTTCAGGAAACCTATACCCAGTTGCTGAAACACTCGTTCACAGGTGTTGAGGACCCTGAAGGGGAAAAAGTGTATAAGTACCTTATGCGCAGCATGCTTGAGATGGCCGATCAGCTGCGCGAAACAGGTATGGTGGAGTCGGGCAGGGGACAGGTTTATTTCCTGAAAAAAGAGCTTTACCAAACAAAGGCATCTGAGCAGATAGAAGCCATGCAACTCCTCGAAGATCTCACTTTTGACGATGAGCTGGCCGGTCTGCTCCGGGATGTAAACGTAGGTGAAGCCGACAAGTCGGGGGAAAGGGAAAAAGCCCTCAGTCAGCTGTTCCATATCATCTGGCTGGCAGACAAGTATTCTGACCAGGAAAACAAGCTGCTTCAAACGGCCTGTGACTCCGATTCGCTGCCATGGCACGACAAAGCACTTATTGTGAGCGCCCTCACCCTAAGCCTGCTCAGATACTTTGACCTGAACAAATTCATCCTTCTCTTCCGTTTCGTTGAAAAGCAACAGGACCTTGTGTGGGAGAGGGCACTTACAGGGCTCTTCCTCTGTTTTCTTAAATATAACGACAGGCATAAACTGTATCCCGCCCTGGAAGAAAAGACCCTGCAGCTGCAATCGCTGCCCTATATCGAACAGCATATGGAAGCCATACTGGTGCAGTTCATAAAATCACGCGAAACAGAGAAGGTACAAAAGAAATGGGAAGAGGAGATCATGCCGGAGATCATGAAAATGCGTCCCAGGATCGAAGAAAAACTCGACCTGGACAATATCTTCACCGATCCCATGGAAGAAGAGAAAAACCCTGACTGGGAGACCGTATTTGAAGATGCCCCCGACCTCCTGAATAAGCTCCAGGAACTCACAGAAATGCAGATGGACGGGATGGATGTTTTTATCAGCGCCTTTTCCCGGCTAAAGCATTTTCCGTTCTTCCGGGAGATCAGCAACTGGTTTTTGCCATTTTACAGCGAGAACCCACAGATCAAAGAAGCTGTCAAAGGCAAAGATCACGACGGGCCCGATCTTACACCCCTCATCGAAAAACTGGAAAACACCTATTTCATGTGTAATTCCGACAAATACTCCTTTTGCCTGAACCTGGCCATGGTTCCCGATCAGCAAAAGGCNATGATGATGAATATGCTTAACGCGGAAATGGAAAACATCTCCGAGCTGGAAAAGGAAAAGGATGCACTCAGCAAGCCTGCCAGGGCAAAAAGCATTTTTACACAGTATTTCCAGGACCTCTACCGGTTTTANAAATTGCACCCCTGGCGCGCTGAGTTTGACGATATTTTCCAGCTCGAAATTGACCTGCACGGCATCACTTTTGTCAACAACCTGGTCTCAGAAGACAAATCCATTAGGAATATTGCTGAATTTCTTTTTGACAAGCACTTCTATGATGATGCCCTGCGGATATTCCTGTCAATTATTGAAAAGGACACCAGCAACATCGAACTGTTTGAAAAAATTGCCTTTTGCTATGAAAAAACCGGAGAGGTTTCCAAAGCCTACGAATACTACAAAAAGGCCGACTTAATTGAAACCAACCGGCTCTGGATAATAAAAAAAATGGCCTGGTGTGCAAAAATTCTGAACAAATGGGATGAAGCACTGGAGCATTACCTCCAGGCAGAGAAAATGACTCCCGACGATATGCATATTCAGGCTAATATCGGGCAGTGTCTTATCCATCTTGAAAAATATGAGGAAGCGCTTGATTATTACTTTAAAGTGGAAGTGCTGGCGCCTGAAAATCATAAGATCAGAAGGCCCCTGGCCTGGTGTTCCTTTCTGCTCGGGAAATTTGATACAGCACGCGATTACCTTGAAAGGCTTTTGGAAAAAGAGCCCTCCAACCATTATGACCTGATCAACCTGGGCCATGTGCTATGGTGCCAGGGACATCCGATGCAGGCCTTTAAGAAGTACGTGCAAAGCATCTTTGCCTGGAAAAGTATAAAAGACTTTGAGCAATCTTTTAACGAAGACAGAAAACATCTTGCCCGTAACGGCATTAGGGAAACGGACATGAACCTGATGCTGGATTACCTCAAGTTGCAGGTCAGAAGCAAGCAAAGCCCGAAAAAATGAATCTTGTAATAATCCTGTAAAAAATATACAGTTCTACGCAGCGTTTTGCCGGCCAGCATCGTCTTTTTAATGTAAGTGTCGTGTGAATTTGGCATCACGCTCTTTTTTTATTGTTTGAATACAACGCCGTTAAACGC
>SL_5KL_010_SEDDRAFT_10000627_pt1 | contig 22590 bp, 20 predicted proteins | sample SodLakKL_010_SED_FD_9118 | JGI IMG/M metagenome (IMG submission 9118) | reverse complement strand
ATCGCCCAGGGTTATTTCCTGGCAGGCGGAAACGATGGCCTGCATGGCGGAGCTGCACTGGCGCTGGATGGTAAAGCCGGTGGTCTGCACCGGCAAGCCCGCCTCAAGGACTATGCAGCGGGCTATATTGGGCTCGTCGCTGCGCTGGCTGCAGTTGCCGAAGATGATTTCTTCCACCTGCTCTTTTTTTAGCCCCCCGGCACGGCGGACTGCTTCTTTCACAACCGTGGTCCCCAGCTGAAGCGCCGAAACACTGCGGAAAACACCGCCGAAATCACCAATCGGGGTCCTGGTTGCACTGACTATTACTGCTGAGCTTTCATTGGACATAAAGACACCTCTGCTTTAAAAATATACAATCTAAAAGCGTCATCACCACAAGATTAAAAACTGCAAAGACTTCCCGGATGACTTCTACCGGCAGGTTGCGCTGGATAACTTCTACCGGAAGGCGCGCTGATTAATTTGACCGGCAGGCTGCGGCAGAACTGGAGCAATCCGCTACAACAAGACATATAAACCCCAGGTCATGCCCGGATGTATTGGATATTCCTGCCGTTAAACAAAGCCACCTGGTAAAGCCGCCCGGTAATAAAGACTGACAATTAAGGTAATACCTATGAACCCTTTTAAAAAAGACAGGCCGGTGAAGGCCTGTCCTGTGCTGGTTTAATATAATATATGCGAAGAGAGCTTCCCGGGCATTTCTTATACCTGCGGGCGCGGGTATAAACCGGACCGCTCGACAATTTCAGGAACGATCTCTTCCCAGGCGATGGCCATAATATGCACTCCGGCCACTCCTTCAATTTCCTGCAGCCTCTGGATGGTCTCGATACATATTTTCAGGCCTTCTTCTTTTTTCTTTTCCGCTCCCTTGAGGCGTTCGATCAATTCATCGGGGATGGTGATGCCGGATACGTTGTTTTTCATGTACCTGGCCGCTCCCAGCGATTTGATCGGGGTGACACCGCCCATGATGGCCACTTTCTTGTGCAGGCCCCGTTCCCGGACCAGTTCCATCCACTTTTCAAAGCGGTCCAGGTCGAAGATACACTGGGTCTGGATGAAGCTGGCTCCGGCGTTGATTTTTTTCTCCAGGCGGTCGACCCGGTACTCGAAGGGGTCGGCAAAGGGGTTTGACACCGCGCCCAGGTAGTAACTGATCGGCGCTTCCAGCTCGTCACCGCCTACAAAGCGGTTTTCATCGCGCATATCTTTTAGGCTTTTGATCAGCTGCATGGAGTCGATGTCGTAAACTCCCTTGGAGCCCTGCTCGTTGCCGAACTTTTGATGGTCTCCGGAGAGGCAGAGAATATTCTTGATGCCCAGGGCATGCGCGCCCAGGACATCGGCCTGGATGCAGATCCGGTTCCGGTCGCGCACGGTAATCTGGATGATCGGCTCCAGGCCCATCTGAACCAGGGTCGCTCCGCAGGCAATACTGGAAGTGCGTACGATGGCTGTCTGGTTGTCGGTGATGTTGTAGGCATCAACATGATTTTTCATTTCTTCGGCGTGATGCTTCAGCTGGGTAATGTCTGAGCTTTTAGGCGGACCCAGCTCGCCGCTAATGACAAAGTTTCCGCTGTTGATTATTTTTTCCAGGTTACTCCCCGCGATCAATTCTAACATCCTCCCTTACTGAGGTTCTCGGGCCCCCGTGATGGGATGTCGACCAATCCTTGGGAGGCTGAATCTCGGCCAGATCGCCGAGGCGTTCAAAGCTGGAAAGACGGTCGTAGATCAGCTGCCAGGCACAGTCAACATCTTCGCTAATCTCGCATTTGCCTTCGGCCGACCCGCCGCAGGGCCCGTTAAGCAGGCACTTGGCGCAGCGGGTTATGGGGCATATACCCATAGTCAGGTGGAGGACGCAATCTCCACAGCCGAGGCAGCGTTCCGACCAGACTCCCTGTTCGGTGGGATAGCCCATTGAGGTAGTATTCAGGCCGGGAACAACGCGCAGCGACTGCACATGTTCCACCATGGTCTGGACTCCGACCCCGCAGGCCAGGGAAACGATCAGATCGTAGCCTTTTAATCTTTCCAGGACCTCATCAATAAATTCAAACTCGCACTGCCTTTCGATGGAAAAAGTTTCTACTTCGCCTTCCACGTTTTCTTTTTTACGGTGGATCCGCAGAAGGGCCGCCGTTTCCTGGGCTTCTTTATCTCCGCCCGCCATACAGACGCCCACGCAGGTATTGCAACCGAGCACGCAGATTTTTTTGTACGGGGCGGCCATAGCCGCTATTTCTTCCAGCGGCTTGCGTTCAGCGATTATCATGTACTCACCTTCCCTTCAACAATCATAATCTGTTCACTGGTATAATCTTAACGGTTGCGCTGTTTAAATACATCGACGAAAGAATCGCAGTAAATGTCCATGTCGAGTATAATCCGCGCTGCAGCCACTGCTGCCATCAGTTCGTCGTCACTGGCATCGGCAATGGCGGAGTCCAGGCCGTTGGCCATGGCCATAACGGCAAAAGTGCGGTTGATCAGCTCCCGGTTTTTGGTGCCCTGGGAAATGTTGCTCAGGCCGACCGTGGTTTTCGGGGCCGGGTCGGAGATCATCTTGATTTCACGCAGGGTGCGCATTACTTCCGGGCCGTGGTCCTGGGCCACATTGCAGGGCAGGACCAGCGGGTCGATGTAGAGCATATCGGGGGCTATCCCGAAGGCATCGGCGGTGGCCACCAGTTCTGCGGCCAGCCCCACCCGCACGTCGGCGTCCTTGGGGATTCCTTCTTCGTTCATGGCCAGGCCGATTACTTCGGCCCCGTATTCGGCCGCCATGGCGAAGACGCGCTCCATCTTGGGCATTTCCGCCGGGACGGAGTTGATCATAGCCGGCTGTTTGCAGAGCTTAAGCCCCGCTTCAATAGCGTCGTACTTGGTGGAATCGAGGGCAAGCGGCAGGTCGCTGGCCTCCTGGGTTACCTCGACCAGCCATTTCATGGCCTCAACCGGTTCGGTCGAGCTGGGTCCGACGTTAATATCGAGGTAATGGGCACCGTTATATTCCTGCTTGCGGGCCCATTCCTGGACCGGCCCCGGATCGCGATCGTTAATCGCCTTGGCGATATCTTTAAACATACCGTTAATGCGTTCGCCGATAATAATCATCAGCTTGCCTCCTTCACAATTTAATAGCTGTTATCCTTCATCAGGTCGTCAATATTATTTTTAATCACTTTCAGGGCCTCAGGATGGCGCATGACCAGGATATCGATCCCGGACTGCAGGTAGGCCATAGCGGTGGTCGCTTCCCAGAGAATACCCCTTTCTTCCTGCTCGCCCCAGCCGGGTTGTTCTTCATCAGAGATATTGGCTTCTTTTTGCCGCCAGGATTCGAAACCGGCATTGCCGTACATGGGCATGGCCAGCATCTTATCACCCTGCAGGGCGCCGTTGCGGGCCCGTTCCATGATGGAGTAAGAATATTCGATGCCGTAACCGAGGGCGGCCACGGTGGGGTCGATTATGATACGGCTGCTCATGGCCGGGCTCATCTCGGCAATGAGGATGTTAAGCTGCTTGCAGATGTTGATGTCGATCGGAGACTGGGCGATAACGACGTGGTTATTGGCCATGCAGGCGCTGGTAACCGCCTTGTAGTTTTCAAGCTCAGCCACGCCCATAACTAAATTTTCACCCTCCGCCGCTTCGGCGATGGGGCTGTAAATGGTGTTATCCTTTTCTGATTTGCCGCAGCCGATAACCATGACCGGCACGCTGACTGCTTCTAAGACCTTCTTAACGGTTTCGGCGCATGCTTCGGGCGAATGGTCGTTTAAGTCGGGATCGGCGCCTTTCAGGCGGACCTGGATCAGGTCGGCCCCGTATTCATCGACGCACTTTTTGGCCCAGGCTCCCGGATCATTGTAAACATCGCCGTAATAATTTTCAAAACAGGGATTCCAATCGGGAACCATGTCCCACACTTCCAGGGCCACTACCGGGCGGTTGGGTATTTCACCTTCGAAATGAAGGTAGGGCAGGGCCGATTCGCCCCCCACAGTGATGGTATGACTGCGGGTGCCTCCATCATCCTTGGTAGCGCCGAGGACTACCTGGCCTACTTTACTTCTATATTTTTCTTTTAGAATTTCTACAGCCATTTAAATACTCCTTTCATTAAATGGTTCACAAAATATCTGATTCCGGCCGGAATTTAGCTCACTCCGCCGGAGAAGTTATCCTTGGCGTACTTGGTGATACCGGAAGCTTCACGCGGTCCGACCATAACTTCCCAGCCCGATTCTTCTTCCAGGGTCCCTTTGAGAACGGCCACGTGGCCCGGAAGGACCAGTTTTTTATGGTTGACCTTGTCTTCCAAACCGCACTTTTTGATCGCTTCGGTAATGGTTTCCGCCGAAAACTTGTTGTCGGCGTAAGCGGTCAAGACCGATATGCCGCCGGTATCGACCGAAAGGATCCGGCTTGGAATCCGCGAGCTTTCCACTTCACCTTCGACAATGAAATAGGTCAGGGAGAAGTTGGTGGTAACATAAACCGGCGCATTGTCGCCCGGTTCGCCCACATCATAGAGGCCCGCTTCGACAGCGATGGGCTTCTGCGGGTCGGTATAGAGATTCTGGCGCCATGATAGAAGCGGCAGAAGCTGCTGTTTTTCGCAGGCTTTAAGGACGACAACATCGGCATACTTGCTGACGTAAACCCCGGCCTGGACGATCTCCTCTTTGGGGTCTTCCTTGCTGGTAATGGCGATAGCCGGGTAGCCGAAGGGACGGAACTTTTTGCGGACTGCCAGGCGGCGGAACTGCGTCAGATCTGCCAGAACCTGGCTGGTTTCCCGGGCTCCGCTGTCAAGGACCAGTTCTTTATGGCCCAGCCCGACCACTTTCTCGACCAGTTCGGCCAGGTCATTAAGATCTTTTCCTTTAACTACCAGGGGGCACTCCTTGCCCTTGGCCAGTTCAACCATCTTCTCAAAATTGTCGGCGGTGGCGGCGTAAACTAAGGGCTTGCGCTCTGCCACAGCTTCCAGGGCCCCTTCCATGACAGCCGGATCTTCAGCCATCAGGATCAGCGCTTTTTCAGTCTTACTCGCTACCGTTTCAACGGCTTCCTTGAACTTGCCGCCATCGCCTGAATCGCACTGCACTGCCACCATGTCGGTAATATAGTGCATCCCGACCCGTTCAAATTCCAGGCCGTCAAAATTTTCAGCCTTGGCGGCAACGTCCTCGGTGTCGCTGATCAGCACCGCCACCCCGGTGGGGTGGAAAAAGCGCTTGTCGTGGCGGAAAATTTCCGTTTCCTCGCCGAGCTCCACCACATGATCTCCCGTTCCGACCTTGACCAGCTTGATCGGGGGAGCAGAGGCCGAATCCAGGGCCTCCTTGGCCTCGTCGGTGACGTGCGGGCAGGCCTCAAGCGAAGCCTTGCCGCTGGCCAGAGCCATGGCAAAAGCCAGGCAGGTCGGTGAACCGCAATCTTTACAGTTTGTTTTGGGCAGGTGTTTATAAATTTCTAAGCCGGTTAAACCCATTAATACTCTACTCCTTTCTTGTCTTCATAAAAGCTAAGCGGACACCCCGGGTGCTAAGCTCCCGGGCCCGCTCTAAAACAGGAAAGGGCCTCGGCTTCATTGTCACCTCCACCGAAGCCTTTCTCTGTTGTATTCTTTACATCAGCGGATCCAGGGTCAGGGCCGGGTGCTCTTTTTCTTCCAGGTAGGGCAGGATATCTTCCGCTGCAGTGCCCACTGTTTCGTCGGCAATCTTATCCACGAAATCAGATCCCAGGCCTTCTTCTTCGGCCCTCTGACGCAGCTCATCGCCGAGCGAGTCTTTGAGCTCTTTCGGTATCCAGATCAAGCGGGCCAGCCCGCCGTCGGCACTGATGAACTTGCGGCTTAAGACGTAAGCCCGTCCGTGGCCCATAAAACCGGGAGTCTGCACCCCGCCGCCAACTGAACCGGCCAGGGTGGAGAAGGTCATTCCCACCGGGGTGTCCCCGCCGTATTCGCGGGTGGTGATCATAACCCCGTTTGCTTCGGGCACGATGGCCATGATGCATTCGAAACAGCCGCAGGAAGTCATCGGGCGATCCATGAAACTGTACATGGAACACTCTTCGATCATGCGGTTGGTATTCTGGTAGACATATTCATTAACCGACTCCCAGATTCCCTTTTCTTCGTCAATCAACCCTTCTTTCTGGATTGGACGGTTGGGTCCGGTGGGGTCGATTTCGTAGGCCGCCTTGCCGTCCAGCCAGCTCACGGCGCCGCAGAGTCCAAGGCGCTCGGGAGTAACCACGCAGCAGTGGTTGGGCGCAAAGGACTGACATAAGATGCAGGAATAGAATTCCTCGACCGATTCGTCGGTCAGGCCTCTTAAGCGCTCGTCGCGGGCGCTGTAGAATTCGCGGGCCCGCTCCAGTTCCTGCTCCACTTTCTCGGCATCGGTAATCAGGGTGACCTGGACCCGGTCGACGATAGAGGGGAACTCGTCCTTGAACTTGGCAACAAGCAGTTCCCCGTAATCCCTGATCTTGAAGCCCTTGGCAGCGGCGTCCTTGCTGATCCGCATCCAGATCGTATCCCTCTGGGCCATATGCCAGAGGCCTTCACCGTAGTTGATCAGGTAGTGGATGCGGCGCTCGAGGACGCTTTCAAAGTCTTCCTGCATCTTGCGGCCGAAAATCTTGACCATGATGCCGAGCGGCAGGGCGCCGCCCTCTTCAGTTTCGTCAATTTCAGGGCCGATCACCTCGATCTTGCCGTCTTCGATTTCATCTTCGCCGACCATTTCCACCAGCTCGAAAGCGGTGGTCTTGCTGCCTCCAAACTCGACCCGCATGTCTCCTTTTCGGATCACTTCGCCTTCGAAGGCGGGCCCGACGGTAATGGGGATGGGGATATCGACGATTTTCAACTTAATGCCGCGGATTTCCATCGCCACCTGCAGCATGTCCTCATAATTGGGGTGCGATACGTACCAGTTGGGGACCTGCTCGTCTTCGGGCAGTTCCTGGTCGGTAATGACCGGGAAACCTAAGAAGATGGCCGCAAAGTGGGCGGCGACCTGGACCTCGTCGATTTCGCCCAACTGGAGTACGAAGGCCCGCACCCTGCGGCGCTGGTAATCGCGGGTGTTATCCCGTTCTCCCGGCGGAATACCGCCGAAAGCGATACCGGCCCGCAGGGCGTAGTTAACGGCATGGATAACCTGGGTAAAGTTACCGATGGGGAAGGCAATGAAGTCAATCCCGAGCTTACAGCCGGCCTCGATGGCCTGCTCAATCACCTGGTTGCAGAGGAAGATCATAAAGCCCTTGCTCTGCAGGTCCATAACCAGCTTGCCCACATCCTCGGACGACTTACCTTTGCCCATGATTACAGCCTGGCCGGGGATGGTCCAGTCCACTAAGAGGATCCCGTAGCGGCGGACCACCGGGTCACCCAAAAAGCCGGTCCAGGGATCCACGTGGGGCCTGGCTCCGTCTAAGTAGCGCAGGGCCTCGATTATTTCAGCCGAATAAGCGGCTGCTTCCCCGCAGAGGCGGGCATTGTGGAAGTTTAACTCTTCCCGAATCTGGTTGCGCATGCGGTTCAGGATCGGGGGCAGGTCCCCCAGCTTTTCAACCGCTTCGCCGCTCAGGGCCCGGATCACCGGCAGGTAGTAGCCGGTGTCGGGATAACCGACCGGCTTATCGGGGCCATAACGCCTGATGGCCTGGTTCAGCAGTATTTCTGCATAACTGGTGGCGATAACCGCCCCGTCATAAGCTTTTTCAAACAATTTAACCGGCGGGTTTGATTCATCAACAGCGCCGTCAAATATCTCGTCAAATGATTCTTTCCACTCTTGGGAGAGAACGCCTTCACTCATTACTTGTGCCTCCTTATCAACAGTATCTTTACCATCCGGTGGATAGCTCAGTTTCGTATTTTTCAGCCGTCTCTTTATGCACCTTCAGTTTCCAAATACGCTCGTCCAATGCAGCAAGAATCTTGTCGAGAGCTTTTTCGGGGTCTTCTTCCCACATGAAGTAACCGCCGTAAACGTCTTCGGCAATCTGCAGGGCAATACCGTCCACCAGGGCGCTGCCGGTGACTTCGGGCACAACGCCGACATGGGTCGGAATACCCAGGGTCACGCACCAGCTGCCGATGGAGACCGCCTTTTCGCTCATTGCTTCGGGAGCAGAAGCTACAAAGGGGACCTTCGGGACATCGACACCCCACTGGCGAGCCAGGGCGGTAGTCAGGTCGTAGGCCCGTGAATTATCCACGCAGGAACCCATGTGGAAAACCAGAGGCAGCTCTTCGTTCAGCTTGTCTTTATTGGCTTCATTGAGGGTCTTGAAGAAAGCTTTCAAGCCATCGCCGGCATACTTTTCTACCGCTTCAGCATTCATCAGCCCCAACTTGGCAGCAGTGCCGGCGGCGCAACCGGTGGCGACTATTAAAACATTCTCCTTGGCCAGTTCCTTGATCAGGTAGGCGCCGCTGGCATCATGCGGCACGCGCAGGTTGTTGCAACCGGCAAAAAGAACTACTCCGCGCAGCTGGCCGGAATCAACGGCATCAGTAATGACCTTGATCGGCTCCTCGGGATTAACAGCTCCCAGGACCTCTTCCATCGCTTCCATACTGAAGCCGGCGGTCAATTTGTGCTTGACTTCCGGAATATCGACTTCTTTCTCCTTGCGCTCTTGAAAAGCCTCGATAGGCCAGTTTGACCACTTCACGGGCTTTCTCCACGGCGCGGTCTTCTGTAAATTCAACATGGTAGGAACCGGGAATTTTGGAGTGATTCATAGTCGTCACTATGCGGGTATGGTAACAGTCTGCAACTGCTTTGACGCCGGGCATGATACACTGCACGTCAACAACCATCAGGTCGACGGCTCCGGTCATAATCGGCAGTTCCTGGGACAGGAAGTTGGTTAAAACCGGGACTCCCTGGCGCATCAGGACCTCGTTACCGGTACAGCAGATTCCCATGCACTTAACCCCTTTGGCACCGACCGCTTCTGCTTCTGATTTCATTTCGCGGGCCTGACGCACGATCATCTCACTTAGAAGAGGGTTGTGGCCGTGCACGGCGATATTTACCATCTCAGGGTCAATTACTCCAAAGTTCGCTTCGGTAGTTACCGGTTTGGGGGTGCCGAAGAGAATATCGGAGAGGTCGGTAGCGATATGCATACCGATATAGTCGGCCAGGGACGTCTTTAAGCCCTGGAAAATCAGGTTAACCGGATCATGGTCCACACCCATGTGGGTCGAGCCCATGATCTCGGATATAGAGGTGTGAACACTGCGCGGCTGAATGTTGCACCTGTTAAATACTTCCATTCTTTCAGGAACTACGGTGGTCTCCAGCCATTTGCAGGGTTCTTCGCTAAGCTTGGTAAAATCAGATTCAGCGTAGGAAAGAACCTCTTTCAAGAGTTCTTTGTCATCCTTGCCGTCGGCAGAAAGGCCGAGCCTTTCAGCCACCCGGTGCAGCTTTTCCGGGTCCTCAATTGAATAATCCGGGGCTTTACCTTCCAGCAGCTCATGAATGGTATAGATCATGTGCCGGCTGTGATCGGCGTGAGCCCCACAGCCCCCGGCTATGGCCCGAATCAGATTGCGGGCTACGATGGTGTAGCCATGCGCGCCGCAAACCCCTTTTGATGACTTTTTGGTAATCCGGCAGGGCCCCTGCAGGCAAATCCGGCAGCAGACGCCGGTTCGCCCGAAATTACACTGGGGCTGCATTTTGACGTAACGCTCGTAAGCCGTTTCGACCTGGCCGTTTTCGGAGTTCTTGTCGATAACAGCCAGCGCAGCCGGATCGATTGTCCTTCTGTTGTCAATTTTTTTCTTTCCTTCGGACATTATCAGGTCTAACCTCCTTGTAGGTTTGTGAGAATATCAGTAATTCTGTTAGGCAAATCTGGTCTGTCCCCTTGAATAATATTTATTTCACATCAATAAGCAAGAAAACAATCTCTTACGGAACTGATCACCTCCCGCAAATACTTTCATAAATTTTTTCTAAGCCGGGCAAAAGATCGTCCCTGGAGGAAACCAGGGGTTCGCCGCGGCGAGCTCTTTCCAGAACCTGTTCTGAAAAGGCAATCATACCGGCAAAACGGTCCGGGGGTAGTGAAGCCTCCAGGTAAGCGCGGTCTTCATCACTGCGGATTTTATTGCCGACAAACATTACCTGCTCTATTTCCAGGTCGCCGGCAAGCCGGTCGACGGACAGGGCTGTGCTCAGCCCGGCCCTGGTCGGTTCGACTACCACCAGCATCATTTTGATACCCCGGGCGGTGCCGCGGGTAAGATGCTCGATGCCGGCGCTCATGTCTAGAACAACCGCTTCATCCCGATCGAGAAGCATCGTGGTCAGTACGGCGTTTAAAAATGAGTTTTCTTTGCAGTAGCAGGCAGATCCGCCCTGCTTGATGGCGCCCATTTTGAGGAAGCGCAGATCTCCTTCCCGCAGGGTATAGTTTTCGAGAACATCATCGACGTTGGGGTTGAGATCGACCAGGGTTCCGCCGCCAAAGTTCTTGGCCTCTATTACCTCCTGCAGTTCAATCAGGGGGCGCAAACTGCTGACCTGATCCGGATCTAAGCCCAGGACCAGTCCCAGGTTGGCGTCCGGATCGGCATCGACTGCAAATACGGGCCTTTGATGAAGGGTAAAACAGCGTACCAACTGGGCGGATACGGTCGATTTGCCGGCTCCGCCTTTACCGGAAACTGCAATCTTCAAATATGACACTCCTTAACAGGGCAAAAAAATATTCCCATGTGATTTTCTTTACGATTTTCTTTACTGTTATTCGACAATACTGGCCAAAACTCCTTTACCTGCCCTAAAGTTGCTACATTCATAATATTTACACAAAAAGGGAGCGCCCTGCGGCGCTCCCCTGCTTTTATTTCTTCTGAAACGAGAGTGATTCCTCGTCGCTCACCGTAACTTCTACCGTGTCTCCCGGGGCAATTTTGCCCTGCAGGAGTTCTTCGGATATACCGTCCTCGAGGCGGCGCTGGATTACCCTCCGCAGCGGCCGCGCTCCAAAACTGGGGTCAAAGCCTTCCTTGAGCAGCATACTCTTGACATCATCGGAAACCTCAACCTGGAGGCTGTATTCTTCAATCCTCCGGTTCAATTCATTGAGCATGAGGTCCACGATCTGGCGGATATGATCCTCGCTCAGGGCATGGAAGACAATCTGGTCATCGACCCGGTTCAGGAATTCGGGGCGGAACGTTTTCTTCAGCTCATCCATGATCCGTTCCTTCATAGCCTCATAATCGTCGTCTTCACTCGAAGCGCCGAAGCCAACCGTGGCTTTTTTCAGGAAGGTAGCGCCCACGTTGGAGGTCATAATGATGACCGTGTTCCTGAAGTCGACCGTCCGGCCCTTGCCGTCGGTCAGGCGCCCATCCTCCAGAATCTGCAGGAGGATGTTAAATACATCCGGGTGGGCCTTTTCGATCTCGTCCAGCAGGATCACCGAGTAAGGGCTGCGGCGCACTTTTTCGGTCAGCTGGCCCCCTTCTTCGTAGCCAATGTAGCCCGGGGGAGCCCCGACCAAACGGGCGGTGGTATGTTTTTCCATGTACTCAGACATGTCGAGGCGGATGATGGCGTTTTCATCGCCGAACAGCGCCTCGGCCAGGGCCCGTCCTAACTCGGTCTTGCCGACCCCGGTCGGGCCGAGGAAGATGAAGGAACCGATGGGCCGCTTGGGATCTTTTAAGCCGGCCCGGGCCCGGCGCACGGCCCTGGCCACGGAGCGGACCGCTTCGTCCTGGCCGATGACCCGCCGGTGGAGAGTTTCCTCCAGCTTCATGAGGCGCGCTGATTCTTCTTCGGCCAGGCGTTTGACAGGCACGCCAGTCCAGCTGGATACGATATAGGCGACGTCGTCTTCATTGACCAGCGACATATCGGAAGCGCCGACCTGCTTCTCCCACTCCTTCTTCTGCTCATCGAGCTCTTCCTTGAGCTTATGCTCGTCATCACGCAGCTTGGCCGCCTTTTCAAACTCCTGGTTGCGCACCGAAGCTTCTTTTTCCGTGCGCAGGTTGCTGAGCTTATCCTCCACCTCTTTTAGGTCGGGCGGCGCGGTATAGTTGCGGATGCGCACCCGGGAGGCGGCTTCGTCAATCAGGTCGATAGCCTTGTCGGGCAGGAAGCGATCGGAGATGTAGCGGTCGCCCAGCCTGACCGCCGCTTCCAGGGCCTCGTCGGTTATCTTAACCTTGTGATGGGCTTCGTAACGATCGCGCAGCCCTTTCAGGATCTCAATGCTTTCCTCCTGGCTCGGCTCGCCGACGATGATCGGCTGGAACCTTCTTTCCAGGGCCGGATCCTTTTCGATATGCTTCCGGTATTCATCCATGGTCGTGGCCCCGATACACTGCAGTTCACCGCGGGCCAGAGCCGGTTTGAGGATGTTGGAGGCATCGATGGCTCCTTCGGCGGCGCCCGCCCCGATCAGGGTGTGCAGTTCGTCGATAAAGACCAGGACGTTTCCGGCCTGGCGCAGTTCGTTCATCAGCTTGCGCAGGCGCTCTTCGAACTCGCCGCGGTACTTGGTCCCGGCGACAACGGCCGCCAGTTCGATGGTGACGACCCTTTTGTCGCGCAGGATCTCGGGCACCTTGCCCTCGATAATGTGGTAGGCAAGGCCCTCGGCAATGGCTGTCTTGCCCACGCCGGGCTCGCCGATCAGGCAGGGGTTGTTCTTGGTCCGCCTGCTCAGGATCTGGATCACCCGTTCGATTTCTTTCTCCCGGCCCACCACCGGATCAAGTTTACCGTCCCGGGCCAGCTTGGTCAGGTCACGGCCGAAACTGTCCACGGTGGGTGTCTGCGGGCCGCCGGCTTTTTCGCTTTCCGCCGCCTTGCCGCTTCCTTCTTCGCCGCCGAGCTGCTGGATAACTTCTTTACGGGCCCGCTTCAGGTCGATCCCCAGGTTGGAGAGGACCTGGGCGGCAATGCCTTCGCCTTCCCGGACCAGGCCGAGCATCAGGTGCTCGGTGCCCACGTAGTTGTGACCGAGATTCTGGCTCTCTTCGATGGCCAGTTCGACTACTCTCTTGGCCCTCGGTGTATAGCTGATCCCCTGCTGGATGATCTTTTCGCCCTTGGGGGTGATCCTTTCCACTTCCTGCCGCACCCGGTTCAAGTCAACGGCCATATTCTGCAGGGCCCGGGCTGCTATCCCGGAGCCCTCGCGGACCAGGCCTAAAAGCAGGTGCTCGGTGCCGATGAAATTGTGGTTCAGGCGCTTGGCTTCTTCCTGGGCCAAAACCAGAACCTGCTGGGCTCTTTCTGTAAATCTACCAAACATGAACATAGCGTTCACCTCTTTTTTATAAATTTCCTTATCTTCAATGCACTTTCAGTTATTTTCTCTCCGGAACCGTTCCAGGGTTTCTTTAATCTGGACCGGCCTTTCCAGGTTTCTTTCGCTGTTTTCCAGTTCCCGCCCTGCCAAAAGCTGAAGGCAGCCGGGACGGATCAGGACCAGTAATTCGTTAAGCAATTTATGGTCTACTTCTTTGATTAAACCCAAATCATACCCCAGGCGCAGGTCGGAAAGCAGCCCGATCGCTTCCTGCGAGCTCAGGACCTGCGCATATTTTAAGAGCCCCAGGGCCCGCCAGGCTTTGTCGGCAAGCTCAGCCCGCTTTTTGTCGAGCATAACCTGCCTGGAAGTTTGTTCCTGTTCAATGACCTGGCTGATCACGCTGCCCAGGTTGCTGATAATTTCTTCTTCCCGATGGCCCAGGGTGACCTGGTTCGATACCTGGACCAGGTTGCCCACAATTTCGGTCCCTTCGCCGTAAAGGCCCCGGACGGTCAGGCCGACCTGGGAAAGAGCACCCAGGAAGCGGTTGATCTGACCGGTCATGATCAGAGAGGGCAAATGAAGCATCACCGAAGCCCTCAGGCCCGTGCCGACGTTGGTCGGACAGGCGGTCAGGTAACCGTAGCGCTCGTTAAAAACAAAGTCCAGTTCGCTTTCCAGGAGGTCGTCGTAGCGACCCGTTTCAGTCCAGGCCTCTTCTAAGCGCAGTCCGGGCAGTATAGCCTGGATCCGCAGATGATCCTCCTCGTTAATCATGATGCTGACTGCTTCATCCTGCCGCAGCAGCAGGGCCCCGCAGCTCGACTCCCGGGCCAGGAAGGGGCTGATCAGGTGTTTTTCCACCAGGGCCTGCTTTTCCAGGCCGGAAATATCATCCATGGCCAGGAATGTAAAAGCGCTGAATTCATCTTTGCCTGCCGCTGCGGCCTTAATCTTTTCCAGGACTTCTCTATTTTCCTGTTCAGGGGCCAGGCAGGAAAAGGGGTAGCCTTTGATATTCCTGGCTGCCCGAACCCGGGAACTAATCACTATTTCTGCTTCAGGCCCGCCGCCTTCCATCCAGCGGCTCAGGCTGTACTGGAGTGGTTTCAATTTTGATCTCCCTTTTCTGAATCATCTTTTTCCGGTTTATCCTGCCCTGGATCTTCGGGCCGCTTTTCCGGCTGCTTTTCTTCCAGGTCCTTTTCCATGGCCCGGATTTTGTCCCGTAATACAGCCGCTTCTTCAAATTCTTCATTCTGGACTTTGACCTGCAGTTCTTCTTTCAGCTGATCCAGTTCGCGCTTGTATTTTACCCGGCGCTGAGTCCGGAGGGGTATTTTTCCTGTGTGGGTGGAGCTGGCATGGATGCGCCGCAAAAGCGGCTTCAGGCTGTCTTCGAAAGTTTCAAAGCAGGCCCTGCATCCCAGCCGCCCGATCTGACTGAACTGGGCAAAGGACAGCCCGCACTCCGGGCATTGATTTTTTGCAGCATGTCTCGCCTCCCGGCTTTCCAGGAGATTCTGGTTGAGCATGCTGGCAAAGAGCTTGTGCAGTGAGAACTGCGGTTCGAAAGAAAAATCGAGTTCTTCCTTCTCCCTGGCACACTGCTCGCACAAAAACTCCTCACTCTGCTTGCCGTCCACGCTCTTAATGATCTGGATGTTAGCCTCATTTTTATGGCATTGCTGGCACAGCATCTTGTTTACTCCCACCTTGCTTGGTGCTCGATTATTTACGGTCAGACTAATCTCTATCACAATATTTTATTCGGCAGCTTCACGCCCGCTACCAGCTTCAGTAACTGACCTTGAGCAGCTCTTCCAGGGCTTCGCTCAGCAGTTCATGCTGCAGCTCCCGGGCCTGCTTTTTGCTCAGGCCAAAGGAGTCGTAAATCCGGTCTTTAATTACCGCTTCCAGCAGGCGGGCTTCGCGCATGGAGATTATTTTCTCTTCATGCATTCTCCTGATCAGCTGCCTGATCCTGGAAGGTTCAAATTCCCTCCCGTTGAGGCTGTTTATTACTTCCCGCCAGGGCTGAGCTGTTCCCGCTTCGATGCGGTAAATGCGGATCCAGCCGCCGCCACCCCGCCTGCTTTCGACCAGGTAGCCTCTTTCCATTGAAAAGCGCCGTTCCAAAACATAGTTAATCTGGGAAGGCACACAGGCAAATTTCCTTGCCAGTTCACGGCGCTGGATTTCGATAAATCGTTCCGAGCTAAGAGCCAGCAGCTTTTTTAAATATTCCTCAATACAGTCGGTAAGGTTTGGCATGATTAACGGCCCTTCCCAGATCTAATATCTGACCATCTCTGACCTTAATTAATGATAGCCTGTCCGGAGGTAAAGAGCAAGTTTAATAGGGGGCTTTATGCGGTTTCAGGACTGATTGGCAGGAATATTTACCATTTAAGCTGGCTGTTACGGCTTTTTTCTTTTTTTTTCGGGGTAATCTGTTTTTAGCAGGCCGAAAGAAGAGATCACAGGTAGTCGGAAAATTGATCTTCGCCGGTTACCAATTCACCCTCCCAGTGGACCTCGGTAACACCCTTAAGTTCGTAGAGATCGTTGAAAAGCTTTTTATAATCCAGGCCGCGGGGGGCTTCGACTAAAAACTCCATGTTGACCATTTCATGTTCATCCTCTTCGCGCTGCTCGGGGGTGCTCAGATCGCTTTTCCGGATGTTGACCATGGCCGCCCCTAAAGTGGAGCCGATCCGGCCTAACAGGCCCGGCTGATCAACGGCCCGCACCGTCAAATTTTTCAGGCGGCGGCGGTAAAAGAAAGACCTTTCTACCCGGCGCAGGGTCAAGAGGCTGATTAAAACAAAGGCCGTGGTGACAATCGAACCCAGGTAAAAGCCGATACCGACGGCCAGGCCGACCCCGGACACTACCCAGATCGTAGCGGCCGTGGTGAGGCCGCGGATGCTGCCGCGCTGCTGCAGGATGGTCCCGGCCCCGATAAAACCGATGCCGGTAACCACCCCGGCAGCAATCCGTCCCGGGTCGGGATGAAATTGAGTGCCCAGGTGGGCGGTAAAGCCGTAAGCGGAGACCATCATGAGCAGAGCCGAACCGACGCAGACCAGGATATGGGTCCGGAAGCCGGCCGGGCGGTTATGCCGTTCCCGTTCAAATCCGATCACACCGCCCAGGAGCACAGCCATAAGAAGCCTTAAAACTATTTCCCATTCGCTGATGTACATCTTGCGGCTGCCTCCTTAAACATAAGTATAAATAGCCTGGGCGGCTGCAGTGGCCGCCACAGCGCCGTCCGCTGCGGCGGTTAACACCTGCCGTAAAAATTTTTGCCGGATATCCCCGGCGGCATAAACTCCGGGCAGAGAGGTCTCCATTTTTTCAGTGGTGACGATGAACCCGTTTTTGGTTACCTCAATATCCTGATCGGCCAGGAAAGGGGCAGCGGCAGTGCGGCCGGCATAAATGAAGACGCCGTTCACATCGAGGAAGCGGTCTTCACCGTCCTGCTTCAGGTGCAGCCCCTTGACCTTGCTGTCGCCTTCAATTTTGTACCGTGGTATTCCAGAGCACTTCCACCTCCGGAAGGCTGAGCACTTTGTCCTGCAGCCCCTTGACACCGCGAAACTGGTCGCGGCGGTGGATCAGGTATATTTTAGAAGCGAAGCGGTCCAGGAAAATTGTCTCTTCCAGGGCGGCATTGCCGCCTCCGACCACGGCTACTTCCTTATCCCGGAAAAAGGCGGCGTCGCAGGTGGCGCAGTAAGAAACACCCCGGCCGGTCAGCTCCTGCTCACCCTCGGCCCCAAGCAGGTTCGGTTCAGTTCCGGTGGCGATGAGCACCTTTTTGCCCTCAAATGCGCCGGCGGAGGTATGGATTTTCTTAATATCCCCGGTTAGGGACACTGTTTCGATTTCGGTATTATGCACGGGCACCTGCAAATTGTCCATTTGCCGCTGCAGGAGCATGCCAAATTCGGCTCCGGAAATCCCGTCCGGGAAACCCGGGAAATTATCGAGGCGATCGGTGGAAGTGATTTCCCCGCCGACCATCATTTTTTCGATAATCACTACCGACAAGCCGGCCCGGACCCCGTAGAGGGCGGCGGTGGCGCCGGCCGGGCCTCCGCCTAAAATAATTAGGTCGTAGATTTGTTTTTCTGCCATAGTCAGAACCTCCTCGATCGCTCGCTTGTTTAACCATTTTTATGATGCTTATGCTGAAGCAGTTTCCAGCTGTTTTTTCAAGCCTGTAAATATTATGAGCGATCGCGGGGATCATGTCAATTTAAGGACCCAAAATGCTTGAATCTAAGGCAGCCGGTTATGATATAATAGCCATAACAGCCATACAGGAGTATGGTGAAACTGCACAAGGAGGCCAAGAANNATGAAAGAACAAGTTGAAAAAGCCCTGGATAAAATCCGCCCGGCCCTGCAAAGGGACGGAGGCGATGTTGAACTTGTAGAAGTCGGAGACGACGGGGTCGTCAAGGTAAGATTGACCGGAGCCTGCGGCGGCTGCCCCATGTCCCAGATTACCCTCAAGCAGGGTATTGAAAAAGTGTTGAAGCAGGAAGTTTCAGCGGTAAAAGAAGTCGTTGCCTTATAAACGGCTGAAGGTTAAAAAGCCCGGGGCAACCCGGGTTTTTTACTTGATACGGAAGAAAGGAGGGCTGCTCCGTGGACGAAATATATCTGGACAACAGCGCCACTACCCGCCCCTATCCGGAAGTGATCGACTTTATGGGCACTGTCCTGGATAAAAATTACGGCAACCCTTCTTCGCTGCATAAAAAAGGGGTGGAGGCGGAAAAACTAATTGAAGAAGCCCGGCGGAGGATCGCCTCCTTTTTTACCGGCCGGGAAGAAGAAATATTATTTACCTCCGGAGGGACCGAGTCAAACAACCTGGCCCTGAAAGGGACGGCCCGGCGCGGCAGGAACCGGGGCAGCCATTTGATTACCAGCCTGGTGGAGCATCCCTCGGTGCTAAACTGTATCCGCTACCTGGAAGCCGAAGAGGGTTTTACGGTTGATTATCTTCCCGTGGATGGTCAGGGTTTTGTTGATCCGAAGCAGGTGGAGGAGCTGGTCCATAAAGAAACTATCCTGGTCAGCATTATGCATGTCAACAATGAAATTGGGACCATCCAGCCCCTGGAAGAAATCGGTCCCAGGATAAAAGCGAAGAACCCATCGACCCTTTTTCACGTCGATGCCGTCCAATCCTTTACCCGCATGCCCCTGGACATCAAGGCCTGGCAGGCCGATCTGGTCAGCTGCAGCGCCCACAAGATTCACGGCCCCGGCGGCGCCGGAGGTCTCTGGGTCAGGAAAGGGACTCTGCTGCAGCCGCTTTTGCACGGCGGGGGGCAGGAAAAAGAACTGCGGCCGGGCACGGAAAACGTGGCTGCGGCAGCCGGTTTTGGGCTGGCCGCTCAGCTGTCCGGCGAAAGCCGGCCCCGGAAGGCCGCCGCCCTCGGCAGCCTGAAATTGGCCTTTTACCGGGCCCTGGAAAAAAGCGGGATCGAATTTTACGTCAACGGGCCTCTGCCGGAAGAGAGCGCGGTGCATATTATCAACCTCTCCTTTCCGAACCTTCCTTCGGAGGTCCTTCTGCACTCGCTGGAAGAAAGGGGTATTTTCGCTTCAGCGGGCTCGGCCTGCCATTCCCGCAAGCCTGAACCCAGCCATATTTTGCAGGCCTTAAACCTGGAAGACAGCCGTCTCAAAAGCGCCCTGCGCTTCAGTTTTTCTTTATTTAACAGCGAACAGGAAGTAGAGTTCGCCGCCACCCAGACGGCCGAGGTGGTCAGGGAACTGCAATCAATATTTAGCGACTAGCGAACAAACAGGTTTTTTTGTTTCTGAGGAGGACATCTATGCCGGTAAAAATATTGGTCCGCTACGGAGAGATCGCCCTGAAAGGGAAAAACCGCAGCCGTTTCGAAAAACAGCTGCGCCAAAACCTGACAGGAGCGGTGCAGGATTACGGGGCCGAGGTAACTAAAATGCAAGGCCGCTTTATGATCAGCGGGCCGGAAGAGAACCGGGATCAAATCATGGAGCGGGTCAGCAAAGTCTTCGGAGTAGTTTCGCTCAGCGAAGTGGAAGAAGCCGCCCTTGATATCGGGGAAATCAAACAGCTGGCCCTGGAGATGACCGGCCAACTTGCGGCCGCCAAAAAGGAGTTCAGAATTGAGACCAGGCGGGCCAATAAGCAGTTTCCCTTTCCGTCACCGGAAGTAAACAGGATCCTCGGAGCCCACCTGCAGGAGCATTATCCCCACCTTACAGTAGACTTAGACCACCCTACTTTTACCCTGGCTGTCGAAATCAGCTATGACAGGGCTTACCTTTATCTAGACCGGGTGGAAGGACCCGGCGGGCTGCCGGTGGGAATCAGCGGGCGAGGCCTGCTTTTGCTCTCGGGAGGCATCGACAGCCCCGTGGCCGGATGGCTGAGCCTGAAGCGGGGGCTCGCTCTGGAAGCCCTGCACTTTCACAGCTTTCCTTTCACCAGCCAGCGCTCCCAGGAAAAAGCGGTCGATTTGTGCCGCAAGCTGGGGGCAGGCAGCGGCAGGATTGTTTTGCATATGATCAATATGGCCGCTATCCAGAAAGAGCTGCGCGCAAAATGCCCCGAGGATATGGGTATTATCCTGCTCAGAAGGATGATGCTTCGCCTGGCTGAAAAGTTGAGTGCCGGTCGCGGGCTGCAGGCCCTGGTCACCGGAGAAAGCCTGGGGCAGGTGGCGAGTCAAACCCTGGAAAGCATTGCCGTCACCGAGAAAGCAACCGGCATGCTGATCCTGCGGCCGCTTCTGGGGATGGACAAAACAGAAATCGTCAACAAGGCGTTAGAAATAGAGACCTACGACATCTCCATCCGGCCCTACGAAGACTGCTGCACCCTTTTTGTTCCTCAAAATCCGCTCACCAGGCCAAAGCTGGAAGCGGTAGAAAACCACGAAAAAAAACTGGACCTGGAGCCTCTTCTGGAACAAGCGATGGCATCTTTAGAAACCGTCCAGGTCAAACGGTAGGGATTTTGCCTGAGAAAGTAACCTTTTACCGGGAGGCCGATGATTTAATTAAGAAGCGGCCAATAAGATGGAAAGATACCTCTCCCATGGCAGGTTAAAATTCTTTTTTGGAGGGGGCCCTGTCTGTTTACCTTTTTTTGCTAAGGCGGGAAGCCAGTTCATCCTGCTTGGTAGCCTCCAGCAATACTTCGATCCCGGGAAAACGGGCTTTCCCATCGGTAAGCTTCGAAAAATAGAGGGCATCGGTGGGGCACCAGTTCAGGCAGCGGAGGCAGTACATGCAGTGATAGAGGCGGAGCGGATAGTCGTCTTCGTCCAGTTCAATCAACCCCTGGGGGCACTGCATGACGCAGGTCATACACTGAATACACTTATCTTTATGGATACCGTAGCCGAACAAAAAGTGGTTCAGCATAAAATCGATCCCGAAGGAATAGATCAGCCGGTAGGGCAGGCCAAAGATTAGGCTCATGGGGCTGGTCATCCGGTAGGCGCCGTGGTAACCNTCGAACATGTTGTTTAAGTATTTAATAAAAATATCGATTTGTTNNCTGGCCTGGGCNCTTTTCCTGACCAGGAGACGGCCGGAGCTGAGATGGTCAAATGACTCCCTGAGCACGGCGCTGGCCGAGTAGACAAAAGTATGGTCAATATGCCCGACAAACCTGAACCCCTTCTCTGTTAAAACCTGGCTCATAAAGTTTTCATAATCTCCCTGCGCTCCGTCATGGGTGGCAAAAGAAAAGGCCCGTTTTGAACCCTGAAACTCGGGCAAATCAAGCAGTAAAGAAATCATTACCGGAGCGGGCCGGAATCCGTAAACAGGAGAACCAAAGCCGATAATATCGTACTCCTCCCATTCACTCTTAAGATGGCTGAGAACGGGGTTTTCTGCAGCAGCTTTCATTGCTTTTTTCAGTTCAAGGTAAGGCCAGGGGTACTTGCTCAAAGGGCGTTTAACCTCTGCCCTGATCGTATAGGGCAGGGCTACAGGCTTTTTTTGCCACAACACGGTAATATCGATCAACTCCTCCAGGTTGAGCAGATCACATCTATAACCGTGTTTTTCCATCTGTTCCTGGATCAACTGGGCAAAATGTCGGGTGATCCCCGTTCCAGAGAAGTATAACAACAGCGCCTTGTACATTTTTCCACCCACTTTTCGGTTTCATTATAGCTCAAAGCGGCTCCGGAAACAAATGAATTATAGCATACAGAATTACACCATTTTTTATGCTTTTAGGGGTAAAACGTAGAAAAGTACAGCAAAGAAGTGGCAGATACTGCCGCCGAGGACGAAAAGGTGCCAGATGGCGTGCATGAAGAGCTTTTCCCGTCCGGCGTAAAAGATCATGCCCAGGGTGTAAGACAGGCCTCCAGCTGCAAGAAATACAATCCCGTTTAAGGGCAGGTTGGCAACCAGGTCACGGATTGAAAAAACAATCAGCCATCCCATGAGCAGATAGAAAAGGGTCGATATGACCACATACCTGTTAATGAAGAAAATTTTATAGGCTATGCCCATTAAAGCCAAACCCCAAATGATGCCAAAGATCACCCAGCCCCCGCTTTCTCTAAGGGTGACAAGGGTAAAGGGGGTATAAGTACCGGCTATAAGGAGAAAGATAGCCGCATGATCAACTACCCGTAAAATTGACTTCAGGCGCGGCTCCTGAAGACTGTGATAAAGGGTTGATGAGATATAGAGCAGGACCAGAGTGGCCCCATAAATACTAAAACTGACTACATGCCAGGTGTTACCGTGAATGACGGCAAATACGACCAAAAGCACCAGGGCAGCCACGGCAAGAAGCGCTCCGATGCCGTGAGTAACCGCATTGGCGATTTCATTAATCCTGATCGGGTTGTCCATATTATCTCCTAATGTCAAGGGGACGGGGTTGTTGACAACTTTTCCTTTTTCATTGTCAAGGGGACGGGGTTGTTGACAACTTTTTATTTCTCAACATCTTTTACCGCCTCCAGCTGAACCTAAATGATTGAAGGCGGTGGCCGGATTTTAAAAAAACAAAAGTCGCCACAAATGTTGTCAACAACCCCGTCCCCCTGACACGTCCTCTTGACAGTTTCCCCCTGGCAGTGTTTTACGGGCCAGGCAAAAAGAAGAACGAAACTGCTTCACGATAGCAAACATTCGCTTGCTGTTAAGCATAAACGTTGGGCTATATCAGCGCAAAACTTCCGATTG
>SL_5KL_010_SEDDRAFT_10000626_pt1 | contig 22602 bp, 23 predicted proteins | sample SodLakKL_010_SED_FD_9118 | JGI IMG/M metagenome (IMG submission 9118) | reverse complement strand
GGCGTGCTGCGGCGCGAGTGGCGCAAGGTCAAGGTGCCGGGGCACGTGGCCGAGGTGCTGGACGCCGTGCGCACGCTGTAGCATGACAGTCACGCGTTTCTCCGCTTTGCCGTTGGTGGGACGAACCCCCTCCCCAACCCTCCCCCGCAGGCGGGGGAGGGGGGTGTTCAGGATCCTCCGGGGGCGGGGGAGGGAGAAGTTCATGTTCCCCTGCAGGCGGGGGGTGCGGTGTTCATGCTGCGGTGGTGTGCATGCTGCCATGGTCGTTGGGCACGGCGCGCATCGGCAACCGGGAGGGCGGCGCTCATGGTGAAGAAGGAGATGCGTGCCAACCGGCTGCTGGTGCTGGATACGAACGTGCTGATGCACGACCCGACGGCCCTGTTCCGCTTCCAGGAGCACGACATTTTCCTGCCGATGGTGGTGCTGGAGGAGCTCGATCGTTCGAAGAAAGGGTTGTCGGAAGTGGCGCGCAACGCGCGCCAGGTCAGCCGTTTCATCGACGAACTCACGCACGACGCAACCCATGCCGAGATCGCTCAGGGTCTGGCGCTGCACGCACGGTCACTGGCGGATTCCCCCCTCGAGGCCAGCGGGCGACTGTTCTTCCAGACCCGCGCGATGGCGGCGCATCTGCCGGAGAGCCTGCCCGGATCCACCTCCGACAACAACATCCTGGCCACCACGCTGGCGCTTCGGGGTGAACTTCCGGACGCGCGGATCACGCTCGTCTCCAAGGACATCAACCTGCGGATCAAGGCCGCGGTGCTCGGACTGCATGCGGAGGACTACTTCAATGACCAGGTGCTGGACGACGTCAGCCTGCTGTACTCCGGAATGGCGGAGCTGCCGGCCGACTTCTGGGAGTCGCACGGCGCGGAGATGGAGTCCTGGCAGGAGAGCGGGCGCACCTATTACCGCGTGACCGGCCCTTTGGTGATGCAGTGGCAGCCCAACCAGTTCCTCTACCGGGAGGGCGACAACCCGGTGCAGGCCATCGTGCTCGAGATCGACCAGCGCGCGGAGACCGCAGTCATCGAACTGGTCGATGATTACCTGCATCCCCGGCACACCGTCTGGGGCATCAACGCCCGCAACCGCGAGCAGAACTTCGCGCTGAACCTGCTGATGGACCCGGAGGTGGACTTCGTGTCACTGGTCGGCGCCGCCGGCACCGGCAAGACCCTGCTGACGCTGGCGGCCGGACTGGCCCAGACCCTGGAGGACAACACCTATCGGGAGATCATCATGACCCGGGTCACGATCCCGGTCGGCGAGGACATCGGTTTCCTGCCCGGTACCGAGGAAGAGAAGATGACCCCCTGGATGGGGGCTTTGATGGACAACCTCGAGGTGCTGACCAAGTCCGACAGCGCGGGCGACTGGGGGCGCGCGGCCACCAACGACGTGATCCGCAGCCGGATCAGGATCCGTTCATTGAATTTCATGCGCGGACGGACCTTCCTCAATCGCTACATCATCCTGGACGAGGCCCAGAACCTTACCAGCAAGCAGATGAAGACCCTGATCACCCGGGCCGGTCCCGGATCGAAGGTGGTCGCGTTGGGCAACATCGCACAGATCGATACGCCCTACCTCACCGAGACGACTTCCGGGCTCACCTACGTGGTGGACCGCTTCCGCACCTGGACCCACGGCGGCCACATCACGCTGACCCGCGGCGAGCGCTCGCGGCTCGCCGACTACGCGTCGCGCAACCTCTGAACCGGGCGGCGGGGAGGGCCGGCCGCCGGGAAGACCGCTTCGGTGTCCTCAGTCGCCGGCGTGGCCGCCGGGCGTGCCGCGCACCAGTGCATAGGCGGAGTGGTTGTGGATCGATTCGAAGTTTTCCGAGGAGACTTCGAAGCGCTTGATGCGCGTTTCGTCGCACAGGTTGCGGGCGACATCGCGCACCATGTCCTCCACGAACTTCGGGTTGTCATAGGCCCGTTCGGTGACCAGCTTTTCGTCAGGCCGCTTCAGCAGGCCGAAGAGCTCGCTGGAGGCCTCGGACTCGACACGGTCGATCAGGTCGCGCACGCACAGCGAGGTGTCGGCCACCCAGGCGCGCACAGTCACATGCGAACGCTGGTTGTGCGCGCCGTATTCGGAGATCTCCTTGGAGCAGGGGCAGAGGCTGGTCACCGGCACCACCACCTCGACCATCAGGCTGACCTTGCCGTTCTCGATCCGGCCATCCAGCACGAGATCATAGTCGAGCAGGCTGGCAACCCCGGACACCGGGGCGTGTTTGTTCACAAAGAACGGCAGGCGCACCCGGATGAAGGCGTCCACCGCTTCGAGGCGCTCGGCGGTGTGCCGAAGCAGATCGGCGAAGCCGGCGATGGACAGTTCATGCACCCGCTCGTTCAGGATCGCGACGAACCGCGACATGTGCGCGCCCTTCTTGTCGGGGGGGAGGCTCACGAACATGTCGAAGGTCGCGACTGTTGGCTGCGCGGTGCCGTCGCGGTCACGGAACAGCAGCGGATGCCGGATCGCGCGGATGCCAACTTCGTCGATGCCGATGCTGCGGTTATCAGCGAAGCCCTGCACGTCGGCGATCAGCGTCGGAAACTGGGGAATCGAGTTCATGCTGCTGCGTCCTCTCGGGGCTCGGTGTAGCGCACGCAGGCGCGTTCCGTTTCCCACAGGGTCAGCGAGCTGACGCGCAGACCCGGTTGGTTGATCTCCCGAGCCATTTCCCGGAAGAACCACTGCGCGATGTTTTCCGCGGTCGGGTTGATCCGGGTGAACGGCTCGAGGTCGTTCAGATACTGATGGTCGAGCCGTCCCGCGATCTCGCGCGCATGCTTCTTGACCACCTTGAAATCGACGGCCATGCCGATGTCGTCGAGCGCCGACGCCTCGACCTCGACCTCGACCTTCCAGTTGTGGCCGTGAAGGTTGGCGCACTGCCCGGGGTATCCCCGCAGCGTGTGTGCCGAGGCGAAGTCGGTCAGCACCCGGAGCGTGAAGGTCGCGGCCATGCCTATTCCTGACTGCCGGTTCGAAAGCTCCGGAACGTTACGTTGCCGCCGTCGCTGCTGCAAGTTACCGGCTGATCCCCGCGGCGAATCGCCTCCAGGATGCCCCCGGAATCCAGGCCGTGATCCGCGAGGATGCGCTCCCTCGCCCCGTGCTGGGTGAAACGGTCCGGGAGGCCGAGGGTCAGGCAGGGCACCGACAGCCCCTCGGAAGCCAGCCACTCGAGCACCGCGCTGCCGGCGCCCCCCGCGACCGCGTGATCCTCGACGGTCACGAAGCGCTCGTGGCTGCTGGCCAGCCGGCGCAGCAGCCTGGTATCCAGCGGCTTGATGAAGCGCATGTTCACCACGGTCGCATCGAGGGCCTCGCCCGCCTCGAGCGCCGCGTCGAGCAGCGCGCCGAAGCTCAGCAGGGCGATGCGGCGGCCGTTGCGCTCGACCTTCGCCTCGCCCACCGGCAAGGTTTCGAGCGCGCTCGCCGGGAGCACGCCCGGCCCGGCACCCCGCGGATATCGGACCGCGGCGGGGCCCTCGTGACGGAAGCCCGTGGTCAGCATCTGGCGGCACTCGGTCTCGTTTGCCGGTGCCATCAGCAGCAGGTTGGGAATCGGACGCAGGAGCGCGATGTCGAAGGTCCCGGCGTGGGTCGGGCCGTCGGGTCCGACGATCCCGGCGCGGTCGATGGCGAAGAGCACCGGCAGTTTCTGCAGCGCGACGTCGTGGATCACCTGGTCCATCGCGCGCTGCAGGAAGGTCGAGTAGATCGCGACCACCGGGTGCAGGCCCTCGCAGGCCATGCCGGCCGCGAGCGTGACGGCGTGCTGCTCGGCGATGCCGACGTCGAAGTAGCGCTCGGGGAATTCCTCGGAGAAGCGGACCAGGCCGGATCCTTCGCGCATCGCCGGCGTGATGCCCATCAGCCGCCGGTCGGCGCGCGCCTGGTCGCACAGCCAGGAGCCAAAGACATCCGTGTAGGTCGGCGCCTTGGCCTTGCCGCTCGAACTGATTCCATCCTCGGGGCTGAACTTGCCCACGCCGTGGTAGCGGCAGGGGTCGTCCTCGGCCGGGGCGTAGCCGTGCCCCTTGCGCGTGACGATGTGCAGCAGACGCGGGCCATCGATGTCGCGGAGGTTGTCGAGCATCGTCACCAGACCGCCGACGTCGTGCCCGTCGACCGGGCCGAAGTACTGGAAACCGAGCTCCTCGAACAGGGTGCCGGGCGTGATCATGCCCTTCACGTGCTCCTCCGCGCGCTGGGCGAGGGCCTTCACGGGGGGCACGAACTGCAGTACCCGCTTGGAGCCCTCGCGGACGCTGCAGAAGAGGCGCCCCGACAGCAGCCGCGTCAGGTACTGGCTCATTGCCCCGACGTTCTCGGAGATCGACATCTCGTTGTCGTTCAGGACGACCAGCAGGTTGCAGTCCAGGTCGCCCACGTGGTTCATTGCCTCGAAGGCCATCCCGGCGGTCATCGCGCCGTCCCCGATCACGGCGACGTGATGATTCCGGCTTCCGGACCGGGCGGCGGCGATCGCCATGCCCGCGGCGGCGCTGATCGAGGTGCTGGAGTGCCCGGCACCGAAGGTGTCGTATTCGCTCTCGTCGCGTTTCGGAAAACCCGCGAGGCCGCCGTACTGGCGCAGCGTTGCCATCGCCTCGCGGCGCCCGGTCAGCACCTTGTGGGCGTAGGCCTGGTGGCCCACGTCCCAGACGATTCGATCGCGCGGGGTGTCGAATACGTAGTGCAGCGCCAGCGCGAGCTCGACCGTCCCCAGGTTTGCCGCCAGGTGGCCCCCGGTCCGGGAGACCGTGGTGATCAGGAATTCCCGCAGTTCGCGCGCAAGGTCGTCGAGCTCGCCGACGGGTCGCGCCCGAAGATCGTCGGGCAGTCGGATCCGGTCAAGCAATGGCGTGCTGCTCATCGGCGCCACTCCCGGGGCGTGGCCGAAGGCAGACCGGCCCGTTTCGATCCGCAGGCGAAAGGGCTTGCGGGGGCGGGTGCTGCGGTGCCGCGGTCGCGGTGATGGTCCATCAACGAATTCCGTTCAATGCATTCTGTCTACGATGTACCGGGCGAGGAACCGAAGCAAATCCGCCTCGGGCCCAAGGGGTTGCAGGTGTGCGAGTGCCTCCGCGACGAGGTCGTGCGCCCGCTGGCGCGAAGCCTCCAGACCGAGCAGCGCCGGGAAGGTCGCCTTTTCCAGCAGGGTGTCGGCGCCGCAGGCCTTCCCGAGGAGCGTCGGGTCGCCTTCCACATCGAGCACGTCGTCGCGGATCTGGAAGGCGAGCCCGATGCAGTCGGCATAGGCGCCGAGACGTGCCACCAGGCCGGCATCAATGGCACTCGCCCGCGCCGGCATCAGCACCGCGGCCCGGATCAATGCGCCGGTCTTCAGGCGGTGCATGGTTTCCAGCGCTTCGATGCCCAGCGCCTTTCCTTGCGCGGCGAGATCCATCGCCTGCCCGCCCGCCATTCCATTCACGCCCGAGGCCCCGGTCAGTTCCTGCGCCAGGCGCAGCCGCGCGTCGGCATCCAGCCCGATGGCATCGTCCACGAGTACCGCAAAGGCCAGCGCCTGCAGCGCGTCGCCCGCCAGAATCGCCAGCGCCTCGCCGTGGGCGCGGTGGCAGGTCGGCTTGCCGCGGCGCAGGTCGTCGTCGTCCATTGCCGGCAGGTCGTCGTGTATCAGGGAGTACACGTGGATCATTTCCACCGACGCCGCCATGCGGTCGAGCGCGCCGCTCGGTGTGCCGAGTGCCTCGCCGGTGGCATAGACCAGCAGCGGGCGCAGGCGCTTGCCTCCGCCGAGGGTCGAATAGCGCATGGCCTCGAGCAGCTCCGGGACGGGTGCTGCCGATGGGTCGAGCACCCGGTTCAGGAAACCCTCAATGCGGTTCTGGTAGGCTTCGATGTGCTGATTCACGACGAAGGGCCGGGCTCAGAAGGGGATGTCGTCCGGGTCCGGGTTTTCCGGAACTTTTGTGGAGTCATTGGGGTCCGAACCAGCCGTCGGAGACCCGGGCGAGTCCATCACGCTGTCGATCCGGCGTTGCGCCTCATCCAGGGCCTCCTGGCACGAACGGACCAGATCCATGCCGCGCTGGTACTCGCGCAGGGATTCCTCGAGCGGCAGGTCGCCGGCCTCCATCCGCGCGACGAGCTGTTCGAGGGACTCCATGGCGGCCTCGAATGCGGCGGGTGACTTCGGGGGCTTTTTGGGCATGGGGCGCAGCGGCGTGGAAGAACCCCCCAAGTTACCGAATCCGGGGGCATCTGGAAAGCCTGTGCCCACCCGGCCCGTGTCCGCCAGCCCAGGCGCAAGCGGGCGGCGCTGCCGGAGGTTGACAAAGGTTTAGACCGAGTCTAAAGTTGCGACACGGTTTAGACAGAGTCTAAAGCCCGTGATGGCGTCAGGAGCGTGCCCGGGCGCCATCTGCCGTACCAAAACCCAGTGACAGAGGAGTAACACCATGGAACTGAAAGGCACCAAGACCGAGAAGAATCTTCAGGAAGCCTTCGCCGGCGAATCCCAGGCCAACCGCCGTTACCTGTACTTCGCGTCCAAGGCGGACGTCGAAGGCTACAACGACGTCGCCACCGTCTTCCGTTCGACTGCCGAAGGCGAGACCGGTCATGCGCATGGCCACCTGGAGTACCTGGAGTCCAGCGGCGATCCGGCCACCGGCCTGCCCTTTGGCGCGACCGAGGCGAACCTGAAGACCGCGATCGCGGGCGAGACCCACGAGTACACCGACATGTACCCGGGCATGGCCAAGTCGGCCCGTGACGAGGGCTTCGACGAAATTGCCGACTGGTTCGAAACCCTGGCCAAGGCCGAGCGTTCCCACGCCAACCGGTTCCAGAAGGCTCTCGATAACCTCGACGCCTGATCGGTTCGGGGCAACCTGACCGAACGGGGCCGGACGGCCGGCCCCGTTCCTGGCCGTTGCTGACCGGCCATTGATGGATTGAAGGCACAAACGGAGAGATTCATGTCCGCCCCTACGCAGTCCACACGTGAAGGCAACCTGGAAGCACCCACCCGACACCCGCTGGATTGGAAGAACCCGGATTTCTATGACGAAGACTCGCTGTTCGGCGAGATGGAGCGCGTCTTCGACATCTGCCACGGCTGCCGCCGTTGCGTAAGTCTGTGCAACGCCTTTCCGACGCTGTTCGACCTGGTCGACGAGTCGGAAACACTGGAGGTGGACGGGGTGAAGAAGGCCGACTACTGGAAAGTGGTCGACCACTGCTATCTCTGCGATCTCTGCTACATGACCAAGTGCCCCTACGTGCCGCCGCACGAGTGGAACGTGGATTTCCCGCACCTGATGCTTCGCGCGAAGGCCGCGCGCTTCAAGAAGGAGGGTGCGAAGGGGACGCACAAGCTGATGTCGAGCACCGATATGATCGGATCGCTCGCCGGCATTCCCGTGGTGGCCCAGACCGTCAATGCGGTGAACCAGACCGCGACGGCGCGCAAGCTGCTCGACAAGACCCTTGGTGTGCACCCGGACGCGACGCTGCCCAAGTACCACAGCCGCAAGGGCCGGAAGCGCGCCAGCAAGGCCGCGGCCGCTGTGTCTGCACCCGAGGCCGTGAACGGCACCACCGGGCGCGTGGCGCTGTTCACCACCTGTTACGGCAACTACAACGAGCCTCATATCGTCGAGGACCTGGTGAAGGTCTTCAACCATAACGGCATCGAGGTCACGCTGGTCGAGAAGGAGCAGTGCTGTGGCATGCCGAAGCTGGAGCTCGGCGACCTCGAGGCCGTCGCGGCCGCGAAGGATGTGAACGTGGCCCAGATGAAGCGCATGACCGACCAGGGCTACGACATTGTCGCCCCGGTCCCTTCCTGCGTGCTGATGTTCAAGCAGGAGCTGCCGCTGATGTTCCCCGAGGATGCCGACGTGCAGGCGATCAAGGCGCGGATCTTCGATCCCTTCGAGTACCTGATGGCGCGTCACGGCGGCGGCAAGCTGAAGACGGATTTCCCGAAACCGCTGGGCAAGATCGCCTACCACGCCGCCTGTCATCTGCGCGTGCAGAACATGGGTCTGAAGACCCGCGATCTGCTGAAACTCGTGCCCGACACCGAGATCGAAGTCGTCGAGCGCTGCTCGGGTCATGACGGCACCTACGGCGTGAAGAGCGAGTACTACGAGACGGCGGCCAAGATCTGCCGGCCGGTGGTGAATCGTGTCCAGAAGGCCAGTGCCGACCATTTCTCCAGTGACTGCCCGATGGCGGGGCACATGATCGAGAACGGACTCAAGGACGGGCGCGAGCCCGAACATCCGCTGACCCTCCTGCGCAAGGCCTACGGGCTCTGAGTGCAGGGCACCAACTCACGAGGAGAGACAAGAACATGTCGAGCGAGGGATATCACGAGCCTGTCGAGGAGCTCAGCGACGAGAGCCGGGAAATGCACCGGGCGATCGCGTCGCTGATGGAGGAACTCGAGGCTGTCGACTGGTATCAGCAGCGGGTTGACGCCTGCAAGGATCCCGAGCTGAAGGCGATCCTCGCGCACAACCGCGACGAGGAGGTCGAGCACGCAGCGATGGTTCTGGAATGGATCCGCCGCAGGAACAAGGTCTTCGACCATGAGCTCCGGGACAACCTGTTTTCGGACAAGGACTACACCGACATGGGCCACCATGATCACTGACGAATCTCTGGTCGCGACCGGCACGAACGAACATCGCACGAACGAATATCGGAGGTGAACATGAGCAAACTGAGCAGAGAGGACCTTTTTTCCCTCGAAAAGTACTCGGAGGTGCGTCCCGGATTCCGGGCCGAGGTGATGCAGCACAAGCGCAACCGGGTGTTGCCCGTCGGCCCCAATGTGACGCTGCATTTCGAGGATCGCACGACGATGCAATACCAGATTCAGGAGATGCTGCGGGCCGAGAAGATCTTCGACGCCGCCGGAATCCAGGAAGAGCTGGATGCCTACAATCCGCTGATCCCGGACGGGAGCAACTGGAAGGCGACGATGATGGTCGAATTCCCGGAGATCGACGAACGCAAGGTGGCGCTCGGCCAGTTGATCGGCATCGAGAAGCGGACCTATGTCCAGGTGGAGGGTCACGACAAGGTCTACGCGATCGCGGATGAGGACCTGGAGCGCGACACCGAGGACAAGACCTCGGCGGTCCACTTTCTGCGTTTCGAACTGACCGGTGACATGGCCGCCGCGGTGAAGGGTGGGGCGGCCATCGCGGTCGGCGTGGATCACGACAACTACACCCACCGCGTCGATTCTGTGCCGCAGCCGACGCGCGATTCGCTGGCCGAGGATCTCGCTGCGCTCAACTGATCCGGCAGGGCCCGGGGATGGCTTCTGCTCCTTCCCCGGCGCCGGCATCGGCGAGAGGGNTCGCCTCCCTCGGGGGGCGCAGGCTGTAGGAGGCCAGCCTCTGGCCGATCTTCCCCGGCGCCGGAGCGCAGGGNCGGGTTCAAACCAGCTCCAGCGCGTCCGACAGGTGCTCCACNGGCTCGATCTGCATACCCGCGATCTTCCTGCGGATCCGGTTTCCGGCGGGGATGATCGCGCGGGTCAGACCATGCTTCGCCGCCTCCGAGAGGCGTTCCTCGCCATTGGGAACCGGGCGTACCTCACCCGACAGACCGATCTCGCCGAAACAGACCAGTTCCGGACCCAGCGGGCGGTCGCGCAGCGACGACAGCGCCGCGACCAGCATCGGCAGGTCCGCCGCCGTTTCCGACACCCGCACGCCACCGACCACGTTGATGAAGACATCCTGGTCGAACAGCGCAATCCCGCCGTGGCGGCTGAGCACCGCCAGCAGCATGATCAGCCGGTTCTGCTCCAGTCCCAGCGTCACGCGGCGCGGCTGCGGCGCGTGGCTTTCGGCCACCAGTGCCTGCACCTCCACCAGCAGCGGCCGCGTACCCTCGCGGGTCACCATCACCACGCTGCCGGGGACCGGTCGGCTGTGCCGTGACAGGAAGATCGCCGACGGGTTCGCCACCGGCTTGAGCCCGTCCTCCTGCATCGCGAAGACGCCGAGTTCGTTCACGGCACCGAAACGGTTCTTCACCGCGCGCAGCATCCGGTAGCGCCCGCCCGGGTCGCCCTCGAAGTAGAGCACGGTGTCGACCATGTGCTCGAGCACCCGCGGGCCCGCGAGCTGACCGTCCTTGGTCACGTGGCCGACCAGAATCACCGTGATGTCCCGCTGCTTCGCCAGCCGCACCAGCGCGGCCGCGCTCTCCCTGACCTGCGACACCGATCCCGGTGCCGACTGCAGCGCCGCGGTGTACAGCGTCTGGATGGAGTCGATCACCAGCACCCGGGGACGTTCCCGCTCGCTGGTGGCGATCACGTTCTCGACCTGGGTCTCGGTGAGCAGGCGCAGCCCCGAACAGTCAAGGCCGAGCCGGTGCCCGCGCAGGCTGACCTGCTGCGCCGATTCCTCGCCGGTGACATACAGCGTCTGGTCAGCGGGCAGCATTGCGAGCACCTGCAGGAGCAGCGTCGACTTCCCGATTCCGGGATCGCCGCCAATCAGCACCACGGAGCCCCGGACCAGCCCGCCGCCGAGACTGCGGTCCAGTTCCGAGATCCGGGTCGAGACTCGGGGCGTCTCCGCGACCGGAACCTCGCCAAGACGCGTGACACGCGCCGCCTCTCCGGCATAGCCGCCGGCACGCGGACCCTGGGCCGCCGTGCTCGGCTGGAACTCCTCGAGGCTGTTCCATGCCCCGCAGTCGCCGCACTGCCCCGCCCACTTGGGGCTGGTGGCGCCGCATTCGCGGCAGACGTACTGCGGGCGGGAACGTGCCATCAGGTTTGCCCCTCCGGCGGGATGCGCACTGTACGGATGGTGTTTCGCTTGATCTTGACGATATCCATCACCACGCCGTCGATCCGGACGCTGGCAGGAGCCTCGGGGATGTCCTCGAGGTGTTCCACGATCAGGCCGCTGAGGGTCTTCGGCCCATCGACCGGCAGCCGCAGCCCGAGCGTGCGGTTCAGTTCGCGCAGGTGGATGCCGCCGTCGACGACGACGCTGCCATCCGGCTGGCGCAGCATTTCGTCGCCCGTCATCGGCGAGTCGGTGGTGAACTCCCCGACGATCTCCTCCAGCAGGTCCTCGAGGGTGACCAGCCCCTCGATGTCGCCGTATTCGTCGACGACCAGCCCGATCCGGCGCTTCTGCTTCTGGAAGTTGATCAGTTGCCGGTTCAGCGCCGTGCCCTCCGGGATGAAGTAGGGAGGGGTGATCACCTCCCGCAAATCCGCCGGGCCGAACGATTCGCGGTGGGCGAGCGCGAGCACGTCCCGCATGTGCACGAAGCCGACGACCCGGTCCATCTCGCCTTCGATCACCGGGACGCGGGTGAAGGTCCCGCCGAGGATCTGCTCCAGCACGTCGTTCCAGTCTTCCTCCAGATCCAGTGCCACGATTTCGTTGCGCGGGATCATGATGTCCTCCACCGTTGCGCGCTCGAGATCGAGCAGGTTGATGAGCATGCGCTGGTGCCGGGGCGGGATCAGTGCCCCGGCCTCGGCGACCACCGAACGGAGTTCGTCGGAGCTCAGCGCCGCGCGCTGTTGATCGTCCAGCCGGATCCCGAACAGCCGGAGAAAGCCGTTGGCGAGGAGATTGATCACGTAGACCACCGGCCACATCACCCGGAGCAGGCCGCTGTAGATCCACGCGGCAGGGTAGGCGACCCGTTCGCTGTAGAGCACGGCCACGGTCTTCGGGGCGGTCTCGGCGAAGATCAGCAGCGTCAGCGTGAGCACGCCGGTGGCGATGGCCACGCCCAGATCGCCAAACAGGCGCCAGCCAATGAAGGTCGCGATCTGCGCGATCAGAATGTTGACGAAGTTGTTGCCCAGCAGGATCAGCCCGATCAGTCGGTCCGGCCGTTCCAGCAGGCGCGAGGCCAGCCGGGCGCCCACGTGCCCCTGCTGAGCCTTGTGGCGCATCCGGTAGCGGTTCACGGCCATCAGCGCCGTCTCCGAGCCGGAGAAAAACGCCGACAGCAGGAACAGGACGAACAGTGCGGCGAACAGCGCAGACAGCGGGATGTCGTGCAAGCGGCGATTCCTCGCGGACCATGTCGCGTTCGAATTCTAGCAGCCTGACTCCGCCAGGCTGCCGGGAACCGGTGCCCATTCGGGTGACGATACCGGACTCGGCATCATCGAATTCCGGAGTTGCCGCCGCCCTCCAGAGGCTTGGTGGCTGGTGCGGCCGGCGTCAGATGCGCTGCAGGATCACTTCCAGCACCAGTTTGGAACCGAAGTAGGCGAGCACCAGGCTGACGAATCCGCCGGTGGTCCAGGCCAGTGCCCGGGAGCCCCGCCAGCCGAACCGCCAGCGCCCGAACAGCAATACCGAGAACATGATCCAGGCGAGATGCGACAGCACCGACTTGTGCACCAGGTGCTGGGCGAACAGGTCCTCGAGAAAAATCCAGCCGCTGGCCAGGCTCAGCGTCAGAAAAATCCAGCCGACGAAGATCATCCGGAACAGCCAGACCTCCATCGAGAACAGGGGCGGCAGATGGCGCACGAAGCCCCGGGTACGGTGCTCGTGGAGTGCGCGGTGCTGTGCCGTCATCACCGCGGCCTGTACGGTGGACAGGGCCAGAAAGGCCCAGCCCAGCGCGGCCAGCATGATGTGGATCTCCACGTAGGGCGTGGTCGCGATGCGCCGCCCCTCGTCGCAGGTCAGCGACACCAGCAGTGCCAGAGCGGTCAGCGGCAGCACGATCACGCCCATGATGGCCAGCGGGTGGCGCAGCGAGGCCATCCAGAGCAGCACCGCGACCAGCCACAGGGCGGCCGAAAGGGCGTTGGCGAGACAGAGATTGAGCCCTGCCTCGGTATGGAGAAGTTGCGACAGCGCACCCAGGTGAACCACCAGTGCCAGCGCCCAGACGACCAGCGGCCCGCGCGGCTGCGCCGGGGCTGGTGGTCCCTTGCGTGCGGATACGATCAGGTACCCGGTGGTCACCATGTACAGGGCAATGGCGATCAGGCCGATGACGGTGCTCATGACCCGCGATTATCCACGCATCGGGCGGACAATGCACCGCGGGGGCCGCAGACGGTACACTGCATCCGGGATTTTTCCACAGTGCGGGAGCAGACATGTTCGACGGCCTTTCCAGCCGCCTCCAGGCCACGGTCAAACGCCTGAAGGGGCACGCCCGGCTGACCGAGGACAATATCCAGGACGCCCTGCGCGAGGTGCGCATGGCCCTGCTCGAGGCGGACGTGGCTTTGCCGGTGGTCCGCGAATTCATCGCCGAGGTCCGGGAGAAGGCGATGGGCCGGGAGGTCGTCGGCAGCCTGACGCCGGGTCAGGCCCTCGTGAAGGTGGTGCACGACGAACTGGTGCAGGTGATGGGCGGCACCGGCGAGGGGCTGAATCTCGCCACCCAGCCCCCGGCGGTGGTGCTGGTCGCCGGTCTCCAGGGGGCCGGCAAGACGACGAGTATCGGCAAGCTGGCCCGTCTGCTCCGGGAACGCGAGAAGAAGAAGGTGGCGGTGGTCAGTTGCGACGTCTACCGCCCGGCGGCGATCCAGCAGCTCGAGACCCTTGCCGGTCAGGTCGATGTGACGTTCTATCCGAGCGACACGACCCAGCGTCCGGAGGCGATTGCCAGCGCGGCGGTGGAACGCGCGCGCCGTGAAGTGAAGGATGTGCTGCTGGTGGACACTGCCGGCCGCCTGCACGTCGACGACGCGATGATGGCCGAGATCCGCAAGCTGCATCAGGCGATCGATCCGATCGAGACCCTGTTCGTCGTCGATGCCATGACCGGTCAGGACGCGGCGACGACGGCGCGGGCCTTCGGCGACGCGCTGCCGCTTACCGGTGTGGTGCTGACCAAGGCCGACGGCGACGCCCGCGGCGGGGCGGCATTGTCGGTGCGCAAGATCACTGGCGTTCCGATCAAGTTCATGGGTATGGGGGAGCGCCCGGACGCGCTCGAACCCTTCCACCCGGAGCGCGTGGCCTCGCGGATCCTCGGGATGGGCGATGTGCTGACGCTGGTCGAGGAAGCCACGCGGGAGGTCGACCAGGACAAGGCGGAAAAGCTTGCACGCAAGCTCAAGAAGGGGCGCGGCTTCAACTTCAATGATCTGCGCGACCAGCTGTCACAGATGCAGCGCATGGGGGGTATCGGCAGCCTGCTGGAAAAGCTGCCCGGCGCCGGGCAGCTTCCCGACGCGGTCAAGACACAGGCCAACGACCGCGAGATCCGCCGAATGATGGCCGTGATCGGCTCGATGACGGAGCAGGAGCGGCGCCGCCCGGAGCTGATCAAGGGATCGCGCAAGCGCCGCATCGCGACCGGTTCGGGCTGCCAGATCCAGGACGTGAACCGCCTGCTGAAGCAGCACGCCCAGATGAGCAAGGCGATGAAGAAGTTCTCCAAGGGCGGCGCCGCCAAGATGATGCGCTCGCTCGGCGGACGGATGGGCGGCATGGGCGGACCCGGCGGCCCCGGTGGCGGCCCCGGCGGTTTCCCGTTCCGGTAGGAGCGGCTTCCAGCCGCGATTCTCCGTTACGGAACCATCGCGGCTGGAAGTCGCTCCCACGGCGGGGCGCAGGTTGTGTCGTGCTTCCGATGCGTTATACTTCCCCGTTTTCTCAAGCACCCCGAAACTGCCGAGGTCCAGAACAGGCATGGTCACCATTCGTTTGTCCCGTCGCGGCGCAAAACGCGCGCCCTTCTACCAGATCGTGGTCACCGATTCGCGAGCCCGCCGCGACAGCGGCTACATCGAGCGTATCGGGTTCTTCAACCCCGTCGCCCGGGGCCAGGAGGTCCCGCTGCAGCTCGATCTGGCCCGTGTCGATCACTGGCTCGAGCGCGGCGCCTCGACTTCCGAGCGTGTCGGCCGGCTGATCAAGCAGCACCGCAAGCAGGCTGCCGCCGCCGTCTGACGCGGCAGCAACGGCCACGCCCGTGGAAGAACCCGGGCCAAAGCGCCTGATAGCCGGACGGGTTTCCGGTGTGTATGGAGTCAGGGGCTTCGTCCGCGTCTTCTCCGAGACCGATCCGCGGGCCGCGATCGCCGGCTTTCCCCGACTCTGGGTCGAGCACGCCGGTCGCTGGCAATGTCTCGAGGTGGAGGCCGGCCGGGCGCACGGACGCGGGGTGGTGCTGAAGTTCCGCGACACCGCGGACCGGGAAGCGGCGCAGGCGCTGATTGGCTCAACGCTCGCGATCGAGCGCGACTGGCTGCCGCCGCCCGACGAGGGCGAGTTCTACTGGGCCGACCTGCAGGGTCTGCGGGTGGAGACGGTGGACGGTCAGCCCCTGGGCCGGGTTCAGGGCTTCATCGAGACGGGTGCGAATGACGTGATGGTGGTGCAGGGAGAACGGGAGCGGCTGATCCCCTGGGTGCGGGGGCGCTACGTGACGGATGTGGACCTCGAGGCGGGCCGTATACGGGTCGACTGGGATCCGGAGTTCTGAGGACCGTGATGCGCTTCGATGTCGTCACGCTGTTTCCGGAGCTGGTCGAGTCGGTCGGCGCGTTCGGGGTAACGCGGCGGGCCGCCGAGCAGGGCCTGTTCGCGCTGCACTGCTGGAATCCCCGGCGCTGGGGCAGCGGCGTTCACCAGGCGGTCGACGATCGGCCCTACGGGGGCGGGCCGGGCATGGTGATGCAGTACGAACCCCTGGCTGCAGCCCTGGCCGCGATCCGGGAAGCCGACCCGGAGCCGGTGCGGGTTGTCGCACTGACGCCGCAGGGGCGGCCGCTGGATCAGGCGGCGGTGCGCCGGTTCGCCGGCCTGTCCAGGCTGGCGCTGGTCTGCGGCCGGTACGAAGGAATCGACGAGCGTCTGCTCGAGGCGGAGGTGGACGAGGAATGGTCGCTGGGGGACTATGTGCTCTCTGGCGGCGAACTGGCGGCAATGGCCATGATCGACGCCTGTGTGCGGCTGCTGCCGGGCGCGCTGGGGCACGACGATTCGGCGATGCAGGACTCGTTTACCGAGGGCCTGCTGGATTGCCCGCATTACACGCGGCCGGAGGTCGTGGCCGGCCGCGCGGTGCCCCCGGAACTCTTGACGGGGCACCACGCACAGATCGAGCGCTGGCGCCGCCGGGAGGCGCTCGGACGAACATGGGAACGCAGGCCGGACCTGCTGGCGCGGCTTGCCCCCGGGCCAGACGACGCGGCCCTGCTGGACGAATATCGCTGCCTGCGGCGAGATGCCGCGGGTGGCCGCAATGGCGATGACTGAGGTTTTGACGATGAACAGCATTATTCAGCAACTGGAAGCCGAGCAGATGAAGCCGTCGGTACCGGATTTTGGCCCCGGCGACACGGTCGTGGTGCAGGTCAAGGTGCGCGAGGGCGACCGCGAACGCCTCCAGGCCTTCGAGGGCGTGGTGATCGCCAAGCGCAATCGCGGTCTGAATTCCGCCTTCACGGTGCGGAAGATCTCTTCGGGCAATGGGGTCGAGCGGGCGTTCCAGACCCACAGTCCTCTGGTCGCGGACATCAAGGTGAAGCGCCGCGGTCGGGTGCGCCGGGCAAAGCTCTACTACCTGCGGGACCGGACCGGCAAGGCGGCCCGGATCAAGGAAGACGTGAAGGCCATCCGCCAGGGCAAATCCGGCTGACCCGGACCGTCCATGTGCGTGGTGCGGCAGGCTGTCGACCGGCACTGGCAGCCGGGCGGGGCGCTTCGCCCGCTCCCGCGGGGCCGGGGCGACTGCTGAAGCCCGCGTGCACCGCATTCACGGCCTGAACCGGGCTTTCACCGCGCCCGGATGCCACGGCCTGCCGGCCGCCGTGGCCTTTGCGCCATGATCGTGAAGACGCAGCGCCGCACCCCCTGGGGTGTGGCACTTTCCTTCGTCTGGACACGGACGCCGGCCGGTGGGCTGCTTGCGGCCGGATGGATCGATTCGGATTCGGGTGACGACCCGGCGCTTGCCGGGGAATGCGACCGGCTGAACGCCACACCGGCTGGCCCGTCAGCAACCGTTTTGTCGATCCCCGTACCTTTCGAGCCCGCCGACTTCTTTCGGGATCCCCGCTGTTGGCGCCCGCCCGGCGATGTACCCGCGGGGTCCGCGCATCAGCGCAAGGTCTGGCGCGCGCTGTGTGCCATTCCCGTCGGCGAGACCCGCAGCTATGGCCAGATCGCCCGCGAAATCGGGTCGGCGCCGCGGGCAGTCGGGCAGGCCTGTCGGGCCAACCCCTGGCCGCTGTTCATTCCGTGTCACCGCGTGGTGCCCGCAGGCGGGAGCGGAACGCTTCCGGCGGGCGGCTACGCGGGCAACGTCCGTGGTCCGCTGGCGGATGTGAAGGTCTGGCTTCTCGCCCACGAGGGCGCCGAACTTTCCGCATCGCCCATCAGGCAACCTTCCGATCCGGCAGCCCCCTGATGCCCGGACTGGCCGGATGTTTCCTGATGACAGCAGGAATAATCCTTCCCCCACCGTCGTCTTTCCAGTCGATGTCGGTGTGAACCCCCAAGAGCAATTAGAACGTTGGCATAGGCTGATGTTCCGCTTCTGTTGACAGGGGGCTGGCCGCATTAGCACGATGTCGGGAGGTTCGCGGTCGCTGGGATCCGAATCGCCCATAACAAGCACAAAATCGCCCATAACAAGCACAAACCTGTGATGGAGGTTTCCATGTTCAAGAAAGCCTTGCTGGCGTTGCCAGTGGCACTGGCTGTCGGAGCAACCGCCCACGCCCAGACACCGCCGGAGGATGTCCTTCAGGGGCTGATCGATCAGATCGATTCCACGTATCTCACCCAGAGTGAGATGAACATCATGATGATGCCGGACAACCCGGCGCTGTGGACCGGCATGGATGGCGAGGATCTGTTCCATACGCCGCGCGGGCCGAACAACGTCTCGATGGAGGCTTGTGATTTCGGCAAGGGCCCTGGCGTCCTGGAAGGTGCGTATGTCGAGTTGCCGCGCTACTTCGAGGACACCAACAGGGTCATGGACCTCGAGAACCGCATCGTGCACTGCATGACCGAGGTCCAGGGTTTTGATCCCGACGACCCCGCCGTGGCGCGTCGCCATGGTTCGGGTTCCGATCACATGCAGATCCAGACCTACATTGCGATGCAGTCCTCCGGCATGGAATGGAACAACCCGCTGGATCATCCGCTGGAAAAGGCGATGCGTGATGCCGGTGAGGTGATGTTCTACCGCCGTTCCGGCATTGCCGACTTCAACTGCCACACCTGCCACGGCCAGACGGACAAGCGGATCCGCGCATCCGTTCTGCCGAACAAGGACGTGGGCGAGGAGTGGACCAAGGCGATCTCCTGGCCGGCTTTCCGCGTGGGTCATGACAACGTGCGCAGCACCCAGCACCGCATCCGCGGCTGCTACTGGCAGATGCGGATGCCGCGGATCAATCCGGACGGCGATGCGTCGATTGCGCTGATGTCCTACTGGACCGATGCGGCACGCGGCCAGCCGGCCATCCTGCCCGACATGAAGCGCTGATCCCGGACGCAAAAAGGAGACTCTGATATGTTCAAGAAGACCCCTGTTGCGGCCGGAATTGCCGCACTCGCAAGCATGATGATCGTTGGCGGAGTAGCCGTAGCCGATGCCGACAACGCTCACTACTACACNGAAATGACCCCGCACGAACTCGCCGACTACCTGATCTTCGAAGCCGATGGCTTCTTCCTCGATCAGGAGGTTCAGGAAGGCGGTACCACCCATCAGCGCATGGTGCAGGACGACATGCACAAGGCCTGTTCGGTGATTGGTGGCGGGGATCCGGATCAGGAAACGCTTCAGGCAGTCCGCGAAGCGGCGGCCGAGAGCATCGTGTATCCGGAAGGTGGCATCCAGCTCGGCGACTGGGAACGGGGCCGCGAGCTGGCCTGGTCCGGCTTTGGTTACCGCGTGGGTCACCGCACGGACGACCACAGCGCACGCCCCGTGGGCGGCAACTGCTACAACTGCCACCAGATGGCCACCGACCGTACCGGCGGCAACGTGGGTCCGAGCCTGACCGCCTATGGCAAGACCCGCGGGACCAGCGAAGCGATCCTCAAGTACGCGTACGACATGATTTATAACCCGCACGTGTATTTCCCCTGCACAAACATGCCGCGATTCGGATCCAGCGGCTTCCTGGACGAGCAGGCGATGGCCGACATCATGGCCTACATGTTCGACCCGGAGTCCCCGGTCAACGAGTGAGACCGGTGAACGAATGAGCGTAAACGACTGAGATCGGGTTACTGACGCTCGCCGGTCCTCCGGGACCGTGATGTAGCCGCCGGCGGCAACGCCGGCGGTTTTTTTACGCCTGTTGGCCGCCGGGCGTCCCTCGCAGACGGAGAGGGGGGCGCGCGGTCACCGGCGGCAGCCCTTGAAAACGCCGAAGGTCGCCCCCACCTCCCGCGAAGCGACACACGAGTTTCAACTGCCACAGGGATACAAAGGACCATGACTGAAGCCCAACGCGAAGAACGCCGTTTCGAGACCGAGGTCAGCCAGCTGCTGCATCTGATGGTGCACGCGCTGTACTCCAACCGCGAGATCTTCCTGCGCGAACTGATCTCGAACGCGGCCGATGCCTGCGACAAGCTCCGCTTCGAGGCCCTGGCCAGCCCCGGGAACATCGTGCAGCCGGGGGAGCTCCAGTATCGACGTGAGCTTCGACCGGGACAAGCGCGAGATTCGCGTCAGCGACAACGGCGTGGGGATGTCCCGGGACGAGGTGGTCGAGAACATCGGCACCATCGCGCGTTCGGGGACGCGGGAATTCCTGAACCGGCTGACCGGCGACCAGCAGAAGGACGCGTTGCTGATCGGCCAGTTCGGGGTCGGTTTCTATTCCTCGTTCACCGTGGCCGACCGTGTAACCCTGGAGACGCGGCGCGCCGATGCACCGGAAGACGCGGCGGTCCGCTGGGAGTCGGACGGCACCGGCAGCTACACGCTCGAGAACACCACACGGGCCGAGCCGGGCACGGAGGTGATCCTGCACCTGAAGGAAGATGCCGACGAGTTCCTCGAGGCCTACCGGCTGCGCCACATCATCACCCGCTACTCCGACCATGTCTCCTTCCCGATCCGGATGCCGAAGCTCGACGACGAGGGCAAGTCCACCGATGAATGGGAGACCGTGAACCGTGCGAGCGCTCTGTGGACGCGTTCGAAGAGCGACATCACCGACGAGGAGTACCGGGAGTTCTACAAGCACGTCGCCCACGACTTCGAGGATCCGGCCGCCTGGGTGCACAGCCACGTCGAGGGCAAGCAGCAGTACACCACGCTGTTCTACATCCCGAAGCGCGCGCCCTTCGATCTCTGGGACCGCGACCAGCGCCACGGCGTGAAGCTTTACGTGAAGCGCGTGTTCATCATGGACGATGCCGAGAAAATGCTGCCGAGCTACCTGCGCTTTGTGCGCGGCGTGGTCGACTCCTCCGACCTGCCGCTGAACGTTTCGCGCGAGATCCTGCAGAGTAACCGCCTGGTCGACGGCATCCGCTCGGGGTCGGTGAAGAAGATCCTCGGCCTGCTCGAGTCCATCGCCGCGAACGAGCCCGAGAAGTACGCGGAGATCTGGAACCAGTTCGGCCGGGTGCTCAAGGAAGGTCCGGGCGAGGACTATGGCAACCGGGAGCAGATCGCCAGCCTGCTGCGTTTCGCCAGCACGCACAACGGCGACGACACCCAGAACGTGTCGCTCGCCGACTACAAGGCGCGCATGAAGGAGGGCCAGAAGGCGATCTACGTGGTCACCGCCGACAACCCCGCCGCGGCCCGCAACAGCCCGCATCTCGAGATCTTCCGCAAGCACGGCATCGAGGTGCTGCTGCTCTCCGACCGCGTCGACGAGTGGCTGCTGTCCCACCTCGACCAGTTCGACGGCACGCCGATCAAGTCGGTGGCGAAGGGGGACCTGGACCTCGGCGATCTGGTTGACAAGGACACCGAGGGCAAGGACGCGGAGGCGGAAGACAAGGCGAAGGAGGCGCTCGGCGACCTTCCCGAACGCATCGGCAAGACCCTCGGCGACCGCGTGGAGACCGTTCGCGCCTCGCAGCGCCTGGTGGAATCCCCGGCCTGCATCGTCCTGGGCGAGCACGAGATGGCGCTGTACCTCCAGGAGCTGATGAAGCAGGCGGGGCAGCAGACCTTCGGCAGCAAGCCGGTGCTGGAGGTGAATCCGGCCCACCCGCTGGTCCAGCGCCTCAAGGCCGCGGACGGCGCCGAGTTCGACGACCTCGCGACGCTGCTGTTCGAGCAGGCCCTGCTGACCGAAGGCGGCCAGCTCGACGATCCGTCGGGCTTCGTCGCCAGGCTCAACCGGCTGCTGCTGCAGGCCGCCTGACCCCGCGGGTGGCGCGAGCCGACGGAGGGGGACAGATTTCAAATCTGTCCCCCGAGGTTCGGGGTTCGGTATTCCGACGCTGGATTCAGCGCTGGAGCAGCCGTTCCACCGCTTCCTGGAACGCGATGCCGATCCGCCGGCTCATCGGCTGGCGGCGGTTGAAGGTGACCTCGTAGAGCTCGTATTCCCGGGAGAGTGCCATCAGCAGGTCGTCGCTGGTGCGCAGTTCGTCGACCAGCTGCAGCTCGAGGGCCTGCTCGCCGTACCAGTGCTCGCCGGTGGCCAGCCGTTCGAGGTCGAGCTGGGGACGGAAACGCTGGAGATAGGCCTTGAACAGCCCGTGCGTCTCCTCGAGCTCCTCCTGGAACTTGGCCCGGCCTTCCGGCGTGTTCTTGCCGAGGATCGTGAGTGTCCGCTTGTGCTGACCCGCGGTGAGCAATTCGATGTCCACGTCATGCCGCTTCAGCAGCCGGTTGATGTTCGGGATCTGGGCGACCACACCGATCGAACCGACCACCGCGAAGGGCGCGGCCGTGATGCGGTGGGCGACCGCGGCCATCAGGTAGCCGCCGGAGGCGGCGACCCGGTCGACCGCGGCAGTGACCTCGAGACCGGCGTCGCGCAGACGCGCGAGCTGCGCCGCGGCGAGGCCGTAGGAGGGCACCACGCCGCCGCCACTCTCGAGGCAGACCACGACCTTGTCGGTTCCGGGCCGGGCCAGGGTCAGGATCGCCGAGATCTCCTCGCGCAGATTGTCGACCCGGGTCGCGCGGATGTCGCCGTGGAAGCGCAGCACGTAGACACGCGTCTGTTCCTCCGGGTGCGCCTTCGCGGCCCGCTTGCGCTGGCGCTGGTATTCCTTCGTGTGCTGGCGCAACGCCCGCCAGCCCAGCACCCGCAGCCGCAGTGCACGCTCCATGTTGCGGTAGCGCTGGTTCAGATGCTTGACGTTGAGCTGCTCGTCGCCTCGCCCGCGATTGCGCTGGGACGCCGCCGCGAGCGCGCCGAGCACAACCAGCGCCATCAGGACGATGGTCAGCCCCTTGGCAAGGAACATCGCGTATTCCTGCAGAAATTCCATGCATCCTCCCTCTGGGTAACGTCCCGGTGTCAGCTCGCCGTCCGGTCCCGGAAAACATCTCGGCGTGTGCCGAGAAAGCCAGGATGGCTTTATTCAGCGCTTCCCTGCTGTGCCATGCGGAAAGTTTGGTATCGGATCGCTGCGCCAGAGGCGCCGGCGCTGTGTCGGGTAA
>SL_5KL_010_SEDDRAFT_10000624_pt1 | contig 22663 bp, 17 predicted proteins | sample SodLakKL_010_SED_FD_9118 | JGI IMG/M metagenome (IMG submission 9118) | reverse complement strand
GCTGATCTCCGGCCTGGTGGACAAGAAGGGGAGGTTCACCCGCCGGGAGGCGGTGGAGGACGACGAGGGGGACCTGCGCCTGCATCTCGGCCCGGGGCGGAGGGAGCTCTCCATCTCCGAGGGGGAGATCCAGAGCATAATCCGGACCAAGGCGGCGATATTCGCCGCGGCCAGGTCCCTGCTGTCCAACCTGGGCATGGAGTTCTCCGACCTTGAGCGGGTGCTCATAGCCGGCGGGTTCGGCCGGCACATAGACCTGGAGAACGCCATCGCCATCGGGCTGCTCCCCGACATCGCCAGGGAGCGGTTCCAATTCCTGGGCAACGCCGCCCTCGGGGGGGCCAAGTCGGCGTTGCTGCATGGCGACACGAGGGACGAGCTCGGGCCGCTGGTCAAGCGCATGACCTACCTCGACCTCGGCAGCGACCCCTCCTTCTTCCATGAGTACTCGTCTGCCCTCTTCCTCCCCCACACCGACCAGGCCCTCTTCCCCCCCCGCCGGGACTAGAAGTCTTTAATAGGGGGCAGCGGGATTGCTCGCCGATGGATTGGAACTGCTCAGCGACACTGATAGGCTCCCTGCCCCACCGCGACCCCGCCGCGGCGCTGGACCTGATACTGTCCAGCGGCATAGACGTCCCCGCCTGGCCGCAGCTGCCTTCACGGGGGTACGAGGAGAACATGTACGCCCAGACCGCGGTGACGCTGCCGGGTGCGCACATCGATGCTGAGAGGAAGGCCATCACCGTGGACCTGGACGATTACGACCCCATGGAGTTCTACACCGCCCTCCTCTCCGAGGACCTGGAGTACTACCGCCACCCCCCCGAGTACTTCGGCGGCCTCTACGAGCTGCTGGACCGGGAACTGCAGGGGTTCATGGCCGTCAAGGGCCAGATAACAGGCCCCATCAGCGAGGGGCTGCAGATATTCGACCAGGACGGGAGGGCGGTCATCTATGACGACTCCTACGGGGAGATAGTGCGTAAGAACGTCAACATGATGGCGCGCTGGCAGGTCCAGGAGCTGAGAAGGGTCAACAGCAATCCGCTTATGTTCTTCGATGAGCCCACCCTCACCATGCTGGGCACCCCTTTCGCCAGCGTTGCTGCCGATGACGCGGTGGCATGGATAAACGAGTCCATGGAGAACGTGGAGGCGCATAAGGCGATCCATTGCTGCGGGAACACCGACTGGCCCATGGTGATGTCCACCTCCGCGGACATACTCTCCTTCGACGCCTACGCCTACGGGCACACCATCGCCCTCTATCCAGAGGAGACCGCCGCCTTCCTGGAGAGGGGAGGGGCCCTCGCATGGGGCATGGTGCCAAACACCGCCGAGGGGGCCGCCATCGAGGACCCCGAGAGCCTGATGGGGCTGCTGGAGATGCACATGTCGGCGTTGGTGGACAAAGGCCTGGACATGGACCTGCTCCTGCGCCGCTGCCTGCTCACCCCTCAATGCGGCCTCGGCGGCCTGGAGGAGGACGCTGTGCCCGCGGTGATGGAGCTGCTCAGCGGCCTGTCCCGGGCTTTGAAGGAGAGGCACTCCCTCCCATGAGGATCGCGGTCGCCGGCAAGGGCGGGGTGGGCAAGACCAGCCTCGCCAGCCTCATGACACTGATATTGTCGGAGCGGAGCCCCCCTGTGCTGGCCATAGACGCCGATGCCAACAGCAATCTAGGGGAGAAGCTCGGGCTGTCCTCGGGCACGGACATGGCAGCGGCGATGGAGGGACTGCGCAGAGGCCCCGAGGGGGTCCCCAAGCAGGACCTGCTGCGCCAGCGTGCCCGACAGGCCCTCTCTGAGGGCGAGGGCCATGACCTCCTGGCCATGGGCAGGCCTCACGGGGAGGGCTGCTACTGCTTCGCCAACACCGTGCTGAAGGAGGCGATCGGAGAGATGTCGGAATCATACCGCCACGTTGTGGTGGACAACGAGGCGGGCATGGAGCACCTGTCGCGGCGCACGGTGGAGGGGGTGGACCTCCTGGCGCTGGTGTCGGACCCCTCTCCGGTGGCCATGCGCAGCGCCGCCCGCATCCGCGATATCGCCGACGAGGTGGGCATCGGCGCCCGGCGCGTCACTCTGCTCATCAACCTTTGCCGGCCAGAGGACGAGGGGTCCGCCCGCCGCCGGGCGGAGGAAGCCGGCTTCCAGAGCTATTCGTTCATACCTTACGACCCGAAGCTGGACGGCCTCAACATGGAGGGCAGGCCCCTGCGGGGTCTGGAAGGCTCCGAGGCCTATGCGGCGATGGAGAGGTTCTGCGAGAGGCTCATACTCCCAGGTTCTTGAGGAACTTGGGCAGCGAGCCGGACTCCATCGGGCCCACCAGGACCTTGCGCCCCACGGCCTCCTCCAGCTTCCCGCTCATCTTGGCGACCATGCCCGGCGCGACGACCGGCCCCGAGGTGCTTTCCAGCGCGGAGCTGGCCTCGAAAGCCGCCGCCACGTGCTCATGGCCGAACTTGTTGGCCGCGTAGGCGGTGAGGACCGATAGCCCCTCGGTGTCCACCACCTGTAGCCAGACCGGGATGCGGGACTTCTCGATGTCCGCCCGGACGGTGAAGTACGTGAGCGAGAAGTTGGTGGTGAAGAGCAGCGGCGAATCCTCGCCCGGGCCGTTTATGGGGTAGAGGCCCTGCTTCACCTGTATGGGCACCTGCGGGTCGGTGTAGATGTTCTGCCTCAGGGTCATCAAGGGTAGGGCCTGCTGCGGCTCCAACGAGTCGAAGACGACCAGGCTGCCGTACTTCATGGTCGAGAGCATCGCCAGCTTCATGGCCTCCTCCCCCGAGCCGACCAGGTTCATCAACGGATACCCTAGGCCCTTGAAGCTGCGCTTCAGGGATGCCTTGCGGGCCACGGTGTTGCGCTCCAGCACATGCCTCATGCTGTCGGAGCCCAGGTCCAGCACCAGGTCCTCCGCGCCCTGTCCGCGGGCGGCCTCCACCAGCTCGGCCATCCCCTCCAGGCTGCCGTCCCGCAAAGCCAGGGGAAGCCCTAGCTCGGCCGCCAACGCGGCCATGGAGGAGATGCTGCCCTTGTCGGCGCCGTAAAGTAGCGGCCTGCTGGCCTGCAGCGCCTCCGCCGCCGGCCGCAGGTCCTCCGCCCCGGCGCCGATCAGCATGAGCGGCTTGGAGCACATGCCGTCCAGCGCCACGGCGGCGCTGCGCAGCCTCTCCGCGTCGCCAGAGGCGTTGAAGACGGCGAACATGTCAATGTCGAAGGTCATGCCCACCCTCTCGAAGGACATGTCCAGATAGCTCTGCGCAAGGGCCTTCAGCTGCTCAGCGGGCAGAACGTCGGGTATGGCCACGGCGTAGGCGGTGGGGTTGACGAAGCGCCTCTCATGGCGATAGAGGACGGTCTCCTCCCCCATGCGGAACGAGCCTTCGCCCGCCCCCACGGTCACCCCCCGGACGGGAGGGGCGCTGGACTCCTGCAGCGTCCGCTTGGCCTCCTCGTCCACATAGGGGCACTCTTCCACCGAGGCCTTCTGGTTGGCAAGCTGCATCGCGAACGCCAGGCAGGTGGGGTGCCCGCACTCCCCGCAGTTGGTCTTGGGAAGGAATTTGAAGTACTCGATGGCGGTGGGCATCAGGCGCCACCTCCAAGGTCATCGATGGCCTCCTTGATCAGCTGCATGGCGTAGGGGCCGCGCACGATGAGCATGTCCGCCCCGGAGAGCAGCGCCGCCAGGGCGGTGCCGAACTCCCACCAAGCCGACCTCTCCACCGGGTCGCCGAGGCCTTCCTCCTCCTCGGCGCAGTCGCGCACCTGCCAGGCCTGGCTCGCATCGCATACCATGGGCACCTGCAGCATACGGTCCCCGTTGAGGGCGGCCAGCCTTATCCTCTCGTTGACCGAGTAGGAGTACTCCAGCCCCATTCCCAGGGGGGCCATGAGGGGGTCCATCACGATGTCCTCGCGCTGGACGCCGAAATCGCTGAGCAGGATGTTCATCTGCTTTGCGAGGTTGATGTCGAGGTTCGAGAAGGCCAGCACCGCGTGCTTGTTAGCGATCGCCGCGGACGATATCCTTTTGTAGGAATCCTCCTCCACGTAGGCCAGGATGGAACGGTGACCGGCGAGCGCGGCGCTCACCGCCTCCATGACGGCGGCGTCCTTCTCCGGCAGCCCGCATCCGTACACTATCAGAGGCATTCCGGTGGCGTCGGCGACGCTCCTGGCGACGGCGGCGGCCTCCTCCGGCGAGCGGTCGCGGCGGTCGGGGTCGGTGCTCAGCAGGCGCAGGCAGACGAGGTCCGCCCCCATCTCCTTCCAGCGCTGCGCCCACGCCGCCGGGTCCTCGGCATCCTCGCCGAAGAAGTCCAGGACGATGGAGGGGAAGTCCTCCAGGTCGTCTACGACCTCTCCCGCCAGCAGGGGGCGCGGCATATCAGGGTCCTCGAATGCCAGGAAGGGCATGCCCTTCGCCCCCCCTATCCGTACGCTGCCGTCCCCCAGCGCCGCGCTCGTTATGGCTCCGCTCCATTTCTCTTTCGGCATAGGCACCTTGGCCATCTCACATCCCTCACAGCAGCGGCGGCATCCCCAGCGCGGGGTGCCCCTTGCGTTGCATCCATTCCATGAGCCCTTCCGCGTCGTCGCAGACGGTCTCGTCGGCTATCTTGTCCAAGAGGTCGGGCTCGCCGATCTCCTCCGCCCGGGCGCGGAGTTCCTCAGCGAGGCGCTCCTTGAGGCCGCTGGGCATCCAGGCCACACGGGCCAAACCCCCCTCGGCGGCCAAGAACTTGTCGCTCGTTATATATTTTCTCCCCACGCCCATGAACCCCGGGGTCTGCCGCCCCCCGCCTATGGAGCCGGCGAGCGTGGAGAACCTCATCCCCACCGGGGACATGCCCCCGTACTCCCTGTCGACTATCACCACGCTCTGCATGTCGCTGCCCATCGCCACGATCGCCTCGAAGCAGCCGCAGGAGGTCATGGGCGCGTCCATCAAGCTGTACATGCAGACACGGGAGACCTTGCCGTTGGACAGGCCGCACACCGTGCTGTTGACCTCCTCCCATTCCCCCTTCTCCTCATCGAGGGCGGCCCCGAGGCCTATGGGCTGGTTGGGGCCGTGGGAGCTGATGCGGTTGCTGGCCTTGGCATCCAGCCAGTTTATCGCACCGCAGAGGCCGAGCCGCTCCGGGGAGATTATGCAGACATGGTCGGGGGCGAAGGACTGGCAGAGGGTGCAGGTGTAGAACTCCTCCACCGAGGCGTCCCGGAGGCCGGACATCCTCTCATCCCTCTGCCGGTAGACCTCGCGGGCCTCTTGGAGCCGGGCCTCCGCCTCCTGCTCATCGGTGACCAATGTCACCTGGACCCGGCTCACTATCCCCCCGAACTCCTGTTTCAGCTTGGCCACCAGGATCTCGCCGATATGGCGGAGCCTGAGCCCCGCCTTCCACGCGTCCTCGCTGATGCGGATCCAGTCCATGTCCCGTTGGCCGGAGTGCCATAGGCCCTCGGCGTAGTTGAGGAACTGGTGGATCCTCCTCTCCAGCACGGCCTCGAAATCCGGCTCCATGTGCTTCCCGTAGACCTCGACGAGGATCGCCAGGGGAATCGGCGTCCCGGCAGGGTGCTCATCGATGTCATCGCCGATGAGCGATACCCTGCCGTCCTCCACCTCTCCCTCCTCCCGGGCTACGAGCAGCTCGAAGCAGAGGGAGCGGCCGCCCCCCGCCTCAATCCTCGCCTCCGCCCTCCTTATGACCTCCCCCTCGAAGGCGGGGCCGTAGGGCACCGGGACGTCCACCGTGCTCGCCTGCACGGCGATGCCCCTCATCTCCAGACCCTTCTGGAACATGGAATGGGCCTCCTTGCGGGTCTCCAGCAGGTCCGGGACCTGAGGGAGGTCCTGGTCGCTGACGATGGACGCCTTGTGCATAAGGGCCGCGAAGGCCAAGGACGCCCGCGCCGGATCCAGGGGACCCATCTGCAGCACCATGACCTTGGGCCTCCTCTCCAGGTAAGAGGACAGCATCTCCCGGTCCCCTGGCGCGACGTTGCCGAAGGACAGCGCCGCCCTGAGGGCGAAGTTGATGGCATGCACGATGGCGCTGTGGGGCCCGACGGGATAGAGCATGCGCCCCCATCCGGACTTGGCGCCCGCCTCCCGGAGCTGGCCGCTTATGGCGTCGGCGGTTATGAGGACCAGCCCCTTGCTCTGGCACTCGCGGGCGATGGCCAGGGCGTGCCCGGGGGACGGCGCCTCACCGATCATCAGCGCGCAGCCGGGTATGGTGTCGTCGACGAAGGACAGCCCCAGCTCTCTGAGGACCCGGTCGGGTATGAATCCCTCGTCCTCCCTCTCCGCCAGCTCCGCATCCCATAGATATCGAAGCGCCTCGAGGATCTCGCAGGCGTACATCGAGGCCTCCCCCGCCTGAAGGGCCTCCGGCAGCCCCCCCTGCCGCGGCAATGATACGGCCAGCTCCGCCACATTGCGCCGCGCTTGTGAAACAGTCATCTCCCCCGATCCCTGCCAGGCGGTGAAGCAGGGGAGGCCGTACGCCGTGTGCGGATATTCCAGGAGGGCATCCTCGGGGGCCAGGGAAAGCCGGAGGGCGGCCAGCTCCAGCATGAGCCTCGCCCCCATCAGGCCGGACCCTATGACATCCTCCAGCGACGCCTCCCCCGCCTCCGGTGCATGAGGCCCCACCAGCCTCCCTCCCATGATGTCGGGGGCGCACTGGTAGAGCAGCGCCCTCTCCGCCCCCTCGCTCTCATCGCCGAGGAGGAGCACCTCATGCCCGAGGCAGACCGCAGCCAGGGCCATCGGCCGGGAGTCCGTCAGCACCAGGACGGGAGGACGCCCCTCCATCTCGCTATCGATGGAGAGCAATGCCCTGAGCACGTCCCCCGGGCCAGAGAGCCTCCAGGGCTGAGGGATTCCCGCCAGCTCGGATCCGGAGGGGTCGATGGCCTCGCCGCATGCCGCCAGGACGAGATGTCCGTCCGGGACTAGGGCTGCTGCCTCGCCGAAACCGGCATCATCCAGGATCACGGCCGTAAGACCTGTGACCTCTCCCTCCGCCAGGGAATCGGCGATGTGGCTGAAAGGGGACCCCCTGGCCAAAGCTGCCAGCAGTTCCTCGGCTTCGCCGTAGCTGCATCCCGCCCCGTCCATCTCCAGGAAGGAGCGCATCAGAGCGGTGTTCAGCATGCGCAGCCCCGCTGCGGCCTCCCTCATGACGTCGAAGAGGGCCCCCTCCCCGTCTATCGGGCCGAGCAGCCCGTTCCCCTCCAAGGTCTGAAGGCGGTCCTCCGGGACGACGCCCCGCAGCATCCTGGAACCGTCTCCCGCCTCTTTCTTCAGCAGCTCGATGAGGCTCTCTCCCTCTTTCGGACCCAGGACCCTCTCCAAACGCTTACGGGAGTCGGAGCCCAACCTTTCGAACGACTCCACTACCGCTCCGGGGTCCGTGTACGGATCCTTTAGGCACTTCAGCAGATCACCCTCGTCCCGGCCTTGACCAGATGTTATTCCAAGACAGTTCGGATTATTTAATTGTGTCCGGGTTCAGAGCTCAATGCTGGAGCTCTCCATCATCACGTAGGAGCCGTCCATCCCTTCCAAGGAGGCGGAGATCCTCCCGGTGACGGAACCGGGGTCATCGCATCCGCTGATGTCCGCCACCGCCTCCAGGACCATGCGCTGATGGTAGACCTGGACCTTGGTGAACACCGACAGCAGGTTGATCCCCATCGAGGCCATGCAGTCCGCCACCCGGTGTATGGAGCCGGGGCTGTCCGGTATCGAGAACGACATCCGCACCAGCCTGGCCTCCTTCCTCAGGAATGTGACCGTGAGTATCCAGTTGTCGGGGTCGGCGACCATCATGACCGTGCTGCCCTCCACATCACCGATGACCTCATGGAAGCCCTCGGGGAGGCGGTAGCATCCGTCGGTCAGCGGGTCGGGGCCCGCCCTCCTCTGCTCGACCTTGCCCCCGTGGCCGCCTGGGAACGAGCTGCCGCGGGTGAATATCCGCCCCACGTCGGAACGCTGCACCTCGACATGGTCCAGTTTGTCCACCGAAGGGTCCGCCCCCTTGACCAGGGCGGAGAAGTCCTCCTCTATCAGGTCGAGCTCCCCGCCGAAGCCCAGGTCGACCAGTATCTTCCATACCATGCCCAGGTCGGAGATCACGCTCAAAGACACCGAGTTGAGCACGTTGACCCCGCGGTCGGAGAGGAACCTCGCNGCTTGAGCCAGCGCCCCTGGCACATCGCGCATGTGGATGGTCACATGGGAGAGGTTGCGGTAGCTGTCGGGGCCGAAGGCCGACACTATGAGCTCGAAGCTCTTGCTCCCCTCCTGCTCGTACCTGAAGAGCACGCTGTAGAGCTGGTTGCCCTCCATGAGCCCCAGGGTGTTGGATATGGTGTCGCTGATGGGTATGGCGCCGCCCCTGACCTTGGCGAAATCCCAGAGTCTCATCTTATCCCCTCGCCATCGGTATCGTCGTTCTTAAGCTTAATTCAGTCGCGGCGGTCGATGTACTTCACCGAGGTCAGGGGCCTGGTCCAGACCGGGTGATCCTCCCCCAAGTGCTCAAGGTCCTTGATTATGTTCGCTATGGAGTCGGCCTCCACCGAGTCCCGGCACTCCCGCAGCCGGGGCAGAAGCTTCTCCTGGGCACGGCGGCTCACCGGGCTCATCCGCGTCGCAGACTCCACCAGCTCCATGCATTCGTCCAGCTTCCCGGCCGCCTCCTGGAGGGCGGCAACCCTTCTCCTTATCTCATCATCGTCCATATCTCATCCTTTCCTGGCATGGAAAACGTAACGTCCTGGCTCCCGCCTCTCCAGGCCGACCCTGAACTCGCATCCCCGGCATCTGCGGCCGATGACCGCCTCTCCTCCCTCCAGGGTGCTGTTGACCATCTCCTCCATGGGGGCTGAGCAGACCGGGCAATCCCCGTCCATCCTCCTCTCCGTCTGACGGTAGATTATCTCCAGACGGGCCAGGCCCTTCTCCATGGCCATTCGCCGCAGCCTGCTGCCGCTGGCCCGGGCGTTGCGGCCGTCCAGCTCCGAGGCGAGCGCCCGGGAGAGCGCCGCTTGGGAGCGCAAGAGGGGGTTGTCGCGGAAGACCTTGCGCAACAGGCTCTCCAGCTCCTCGTCGCGGAGTCTCTCGTAGCCCATATGCATACGATTACAGTCGCGGTACAATTAACTTGCTGAAGGGAAGTTTAATCAATGGCGGAAGGATACGATGGTTGAGCGGGGGTAGCCGAGCTGGACAAAGGCGCGGGACTTAAGACAGTCCCCTGTAGGAAATCCCGTCCCGCAGGGGTACGTGGGTTCGAATCCCACCCCCCGCACCAACCGCGCCTCCGGCCGGGCATGCGGGCGCCGGAGGGCCATACTTTCAATCACGCCGGACGGTCCAGCGGGTAACAGCGGCAAGGGGCCGGCCCCCTGGGGCCGGGAAGACGTCAGCGCGCCTGGAGCAGGCCCTCGATGAGCCTTTCCCAGCGGGGTATTATCTCCTCCAAGGAGAAATCGTCGGCCCGCCGCGCCGCCGCCGCGCCGTAGCATCTGCTTACAGCGCCGTCGGAGAGCGTCTGCAGGACCGCATCGGCCATCATCGATTCCCTCACGGCGACGCCTTCCTCAGTCGCGGCACCGTCCCAGGCCGGCACGAGGATGCCGTACGGACAGCGCTCGACCTCATCGGCCTCGGAACGAGGGTCGGATTCAGGGGAGATTATCTCCCTCGGCCCGGACCGGCAATCGGTGGACACGGCCGGGAGCCCGCAGGCCATCGCCTCCACCAGGGCGTTGGGGAAGCCCTCGAAGTAAGACGAGAGGACGAAGACGGATGACATGGCTATGTAACGGAACGGATTCTGCTGGAAGCCGAGGAAGAACACATGTTCCTCTATGCCGAGCTCCCGGGCCAGGTCCTGAAGCTCCTGCCGGGAGGGCCCCTCGCCTATCAGAAGCAGCCTGACATCGGGCACAGACTCCTTGACGGCCGGCAGCATCCTCAGCAGATGCGTCTGCCCCTTGCAGGGGTGCAGCCTCGCCATGTTCACTATCACGGGGCCATCGAAGATGTGGCGGTGCTCATCCTCGATGGGCTCTTGCGCCAGGGCCCTGATCCCTTCGATGTCCACGGGGTTGTAGATGACCTCCATCCGCCCCTCGTCGCTCCCGAAGTTGTCGACCAGGTCCAGCTTGACGACCTTGGAGACCGCCACGCTGCGCTCGGTGAACATGTGCGTCATCCTGATGCCGAAGTTGCCCAGGGCGCCCTTCTTCTTGCCGGTCATGTAGTTCCTGACNGAGACGATCCGCTTGTGCCCCCCCAGGCCTATCATGTTGAGGAAATTGGGCACTTCGAGGAAGCTTATCACCAGGTCTATGTCGTTCCTCATGACCTCCCTTCTCACCCGGTACAGGATCTGGATGAACTCCAGCATGTTGAAGGGCATGGGGTTGAAGCGGCCGATGGGCATGCTGCCGTCGCTCCAGGGGTTGACATCGATCAGCTTCCCCTTGTAAGGATAGGCCACCCGGTCCGGGTCCAGAAGCATGACGTACTTCTCGTACTCATCGGAAAGGTTGCAGCTGAGGTTGGAGACCACCCTCTCCGCGCCGCCCCCGTCCAAGGTGTGGGCCAGGAAAGCTATCCTCTTCGCCATCGCTCCTCCTCTGCGCTCAAGGCGTTCTGATTAAGGCCCCCATCGTTTAAATCCTTTCACAGCTGCGCGGGCCCGTCATCTGACCTCAGGGGCCCCTCCGTCCGGGGCAGGCTCCAGCCGGCCGATGGCATCCAAGGCCGCTTCCCCCTGCATAAGGGCAAAGGCCCGCGCGATGGATATAACCGAGCATCGCTCCGCCGCTTCAATCCTCGTCGCCCTCCAGGAGGTCCTCGGCATCCAGGTACATCGATTCCAGCCTCTCCCTGGTGCTGCTGTCGGGGCTCCACATCCGGCGGTCGATGGCCTCCAGGAGCTTTCCCGACATGTGGCGGAGCGCGTGAGGGCTGTTCTCCTCTATCCATTCCCTGCTGTCGTCATCGAAGAGGAACTGTTGGGCCAGCGACTGGTACATCCATGGCTCGATTATGTCCGCGGCGGCGTCCCAGGCGAAGGTGTAGTCTATCGCTGCCGATAACTCCTGGGCCCCGCGGTACCCATGCCGCTTGAGCCCCTCCAGCCATTTGGGGTTGAGCATGCGGCTGCGGAATATGAACCGGGCCTCCTCCGCGGCCGTCCTCAGCTTGGTGGCCTCGGGGTCCGAGCTGTCCCCCACGAACGACTGCGGGGGGCCGCCCTTGATGGAGCGTACCGCGGCTATCATCCCGCCGTGATAGATGTAATCGTCATCATTGTCCAGCATGTCCAGCTCGCGGGAGCTGTGGTTCTTTACGGTGGCGTCCACCTGCGCCAGCCTGCTCCGCAGCACGTCCTTGGCCTCGGCTCCGTCCCTGCCGCCGCCGTAGGCGTAGCCGCCCCAGGAGACGAAGGCCTCGGCGATGTCGTCCACATCCTCCCAGGAGGACGATTCGATGAGCTCGCTCACCCCCCCGCCATAGGTGCCAGGCGGGCATCCGAACACCCTTATCAGCGCCCGGGACCTGGCCTCGTTCTCCCCCAGGCCCTCCTTCATCGAGCGGACGATGTCGTCCTGCAGATGCTTGCGGAGGTAGTTCTCCTCCGGGGACTCGTCCAAGGAGGAGATGGTCTCCACGCCCCGGTCGATGAGCTCGATGAGATTGGGGAAGGCGTCGCGGAACAGGCCGCTGATACGCAGNGTTATGTCGATGCGCGGCCTTCCCAGCTCCTCGACGGGAATGACCTCGACGTCGACGACGCGCCCGCCTTCGTCCGCCCATACCGGCCTCAGCCCCAGGAGCCATAGGATGTAGGCCAGGTCGTCTCCGCCGGTCTTCATTGTGTCTGTGGCGAAGACCACCATTCCGATGCTCTCCGGATAGCGCCCGTTCTCGGCTATGTACCGGCGCACCATGTCCTCGGCCATGCCCCTCCCCGTGCTCCATGCCGCGGGTGTGGGTATGGAGCGGGGGTCCAAGGAGTAGAAGTTCCTGCCGCTGGGAAGCAGATGGGCGTTGCCCCGGGAAGGCACCCCGCTGGGGGCGGGGGGGACGTATCCTCCGTCGAGCGCCAGGAGCAGGTTGCCCATCTCATCGCGGGCCCCCATGATGCTGGGCAGCAGCACAGAGCAGATGAAGCCCACCGCTTCCCGCATATCATCCGAGTCCAAACCCTCCTCCTTGAGCATCTCCAGGGCGGGACCGGCCGCGTACCCCCGGGTCCCCAGCTCGCACACCAGCTCCCCGCACCTCCGGTCCGCCTCCTCCAGGAGCGCTCCGTTGAGCTCTCCGAGGCTCTCGTTGAAGGCCGAGGGGCTGCGCGAGGCCTCCCTGAGGTCGAAGCCCATGCAGGCGGCCAGCGAGTCCCTGAGCGACGGGACCTCCCCGTTGCGGAGGCGGGTGAGCGCCAGCACGGTCTCTTCCAGCCTCTCCCCCTCAGGGGGGCTGCCGAACACATGCAGCCCGTCCTTGATCAGAGAGTCCCGCAGCTCGCTGAGGTAATCGTAGAGGCGGGGGAGCCTGGCCTCCAGCTCCTTGACGGGCGCGTCAGGGGGGAGCCCCAGTTCGCTGAGCAGCTCGCTCTCGCGTGCCCGATCGGCTATCCTTTCCAGCGCAGCCTCGTCCCTGGACCCGCCCCTTACGGTGTGGAAATAGGACTGGAGCTCGTTCTCCAAGCGCTCGAGGTTCTCATACCCTCCCGCCCTGGCCATCGCGGGAGGCATGTGGTCCACTATCACCGCACGCGAACGCCTCTTAGCCTGCATGCCCTCCCCGGGGTTGCTCATCAGGTAGGGGTAGATGTTCACCATGTCCCCCAGCACCAGGTCCGGATAGCACTCCTCGCTGAGCGCCAGTGACTTGCCGGGCAGCCATTCCAGGGTGCCGTGGGTGCCCATGTGCACCACCGCGTGCGCCTTGAACACATCCCTGATCCAGCGGTAGTAGGAGAGATAGCTGTGCGGGATGACCACGTGCTCGCTGTGGTAGAGCTCGTCGGACATCTCCAGCGATCCCCGCGACGGCTGCACGGCGAGGAAGACGTTCCCGTTGATCACCCCCGGTACGAGCAGCTCCCCGTCGATGCTGAGCTGCTCGCCCGGAGGCTCACCCCAATCGCGCAGCATCTCATCCCGGCACCGTTGCGGCGCCGCCTGGAGCCATTCATGGTAATCAGCGGCGCTCACCGAGCCGGCCGCCCTCTCCCTCATCTCCCGGGCGGAGAGCCAATCCTCATCGTTGGCTAGGCCGGCGAGCATCTCCGCGATGAGCTCCCCTCCATCCTCGGGGACGCGGTCCAGGGTGTAGCCCCTCTCGCTCAGGGCACGCAGCAACGCCGCCACGCTCTGGGGCGTGTCCAGGCCGAACGCGCCTCCGAGGCTGTCCCGGCGCGGAGGATTCTGGTAGAGTACCACCGCCACCCTCCTCTCGCCCACTGGAACGTGGCGAAGGGANGCCATCCTCTTGGCGGCCTTGGCCATGGCCATGGCGCGCTCCTCGATGGACCTCAGCTCCTTCCCTCTTCCCGGCTCGTGCTCCATGGCGCCGATGGGGGAGCCGATGACCTGGCCGTCGTACTCCGGCCAGATGACGTTCCCCGACATCTCGAACGGGCCTATCCCCTGCTGGCTCNATCTCCATTCCTCTATGGTCGAGTAGGTGAAGCCGGCCTGGACGACCGGGACGCCCAGCTCGGCGAAGAAATTCTCCTCCCCCGCCTCCGACCCCTCGCCGGGGTCGGAGAGCCGGAGCTGCGAGAAGCCCATCGTGAGCACGACCACGTCGACCCTGGGGCCTTCATCCCCGATGAAGTAGCGACGGACAGCCCCCTTCGCCCCCAGCGAGCCGGTCAGCTCGTCAGGCGAGGCCAGGTAGAAGACCGGTATCACGTTCAGGCCCTGGCCCTCCAATGACTCTATCATGCAGTCCACCGCCTGGAGGCTTCCGCTGAGCCAGTGCCCCTGGTAGAACATCAGGCCGGCGGTGGGCCTGCCCGGCACGAGGCTTTCCAGATAATCCTCGAGGGCGACGTCGGAAGGGTGGCGGGGATGGTATATCCCCTCCGTCCGGGGGATGGCCGGCGCAGGGACCTCCCGGTCCCAGGAGCACAGGTTGCGCCCGGCCCAGAGGAGCAAGGCCTTCTCGTTCTCCTCCCCTCCGAGCTTGACGCACTTCAACAGCAGGCGGAAATCCTCCTCGGGGAAACGGAAACGGTGGCGATGGTCAACCATCTCTTCAGGGACCTCGCTCTGCAGGAACACCTGGACCATCTCCGGGACGGCGTCGATGAACCGGTCGAACTTCCTGAAGTACGGGGCGCCCCCATGGAGGCGCAGCAGCAGCAGGTCGGCCTCCGCCGCGGACCTCACCGCCTTCTGGAAGGACCGTTCGTCCCGGTCCATCTCCTCGGAGGAGAACTCCTCGAGCTCCAGCGGCAGGCCCTCCGATATGAGTGCGGAAGCAGCTCTGGACAAGGCCTCGCCTCCGCCGCCCCCCGAGCATATGTTCACGACCCTGAGTCGCTTACCGTCTCCGTGCGCCATTTGAATGCTCACCTGACCAACGTCGCGCGGCCACGGCTCAACCGTGGACCGTCATTCTTATGGAGTGCGCCAAACGGTCGGCGTTCAGCTCCTCGAGGCGGAAATATGCCCCTCCCAGCGCCCTGGCCAAACGCTGCGCCCTGTCGATCCGCGGGTAGCCGGAGCCAGTGTCGACGACAACGAACCGAATGGGCAGCGCCGAGACCTTCGCCGCCACCTCCATGGCGTCCGCGAATGCGTCGCCTCCGTCCAGGGGGACGTTCGCCTTCCCGTCCGATACTATGACCATCACCATGTCGCCCCCGTCGCCGATACGGTCCGAGCTGAGAAGCTGGGCGGCCTTGGAGAGTCCCAGGGCCAGAGGGGTCCTCCCTCCGGTAGGCATCTCCCGCAGGCGGTTGTAGGCGAGGTCCACGCTCTTGGTGGGGGGCAGCAGAAGCTCCGCCGAACCCTTCCTGAATGCCATCAGGCCCACCGAGTCCCTCTTCTGATAGGCGTCCTTCAGCAATGAGAGGATGGCCCCTTTGACGGTCACCATGCGGCGCCTGGCCCCCATGGAGCCGCTGGCGTCGACCAGGAACATGATGGTGGTGCTGTTCTTGCTCATCCTCACCTTCTCCCGGAAGTCGGAGGCCTCCAGCACAATGGCCACGTCCTGGCGGCGCCGCTGCACCTGATAGGGGGCGGCGGCGCGGAGGGTGGGCACGAGGGCGATGTCGCTGACCTCGCCGCGGGGTATGCGGAAGGAGGTGCAGCGGCCAGGGAGTTCCGACCGGACAGATGAGCCCCTCTTGCCCCGCCTCTTGCCCATGTCCATGCGCCTGTCCGCCGGCTTAAGGTAATCGATGACAACGAACGGGTCGCCGATGGAGAAAACGTCCTCGCGCTCCCTCTCGGGCCGTTCTCCAAGGTCCTTCTGTGGCGGCTCCCACACATCCCCTCCTTCGTCCTCCTCATCAGAGGGGTCCGGGGACGGCTCCTCCGTCCGCGGCGTTCCTCCGGGATCCTCCTCGCGGTCCCGGCGCCGATGCTGCAGGCACATGGACGCCGCCTCCTGCAGGTCGTCCAGGCAGACCTGGTCGCGGCCGTCGAGGGCCGCAAGCGCCTTCGCAGTGCGGACCACGGCCATGTCGCCGCGGTGCCCTTGGACGCCCATCTCCATCGTGAGCAGGGAGACGGTCTCGTAGAAGGCCTCGGGGAATATGACGCAAGGAAGCCTGTCTTTGGCATCCTCCAGCTCCTCCATGAGGCCGAGCGTCTCATCGGAATGGCTGGTCAGCAGGTCGTCAGGGCTGCTCTCGTGCAGAAGACGGCGCCTGAGGACCTCTATCCGCCGGTCGCGGTCGGTTATGCTGTCCATGGAGACGCAGATGTCGAAACGGTCGAGCAGGTGCGAGGACATCGCGCCCTCGGCGGGGTCCATGGTGCCCACGAGGCCGAAGTCGCATTCATGCGTTCCCGATACGCCCTCGCGCTCCACGCGGTTCTCTCCCCCCTCCATCACATCCAGCACGCGCTGGACTATATGGTCCTCGAAGAGGTTGATCTCATCCAGATAGAGGAGGCCCCCGTCCACCTCCTTCAATATCCCCGCCTGGTAGCGTTTCACCCCATGCTTTATGGCATGGTCCACATCTATGCCCCCCACCAGGCGGTCCTCGCTGACGTTCAATGGCAGGTTGTGTATGCGCAGCCCCGGCATGACAGACCGCAGCGAGCGGACCACCGTCGACTTCGCGGTTCCGGCCGACCCGGTTATCAGCACCCCCCTGATCTCCTTCGAGATGGCGGCGCAGAGCAAGGCCTTCTTGACCTGGTCCTGACCTACCACCGCTGTGAATGGGTACGTTCCCCTCAGGAGCTGAACCGTTGCTGCAACCATTCGTCCAGACCTCTTATGTCCAATTTCGATTCCTCAAAGGGCTGCCTCCGCATGCGGTGGGGGAGCGCCATGCGCGCGACCTTCAGCACATCATCGGTGTCCGCACCGTCCCGGCCATCCAGGGCCGCCCAGGCCATGGCGGCCTTCACCAGGGTCAGGTCGGCCCGGTGACCGTCCACGCCAAGATGCAGGGAGATCTCCACCGCGGCCTCCAGTATCTCGGAGCTCACCTCCATGCTCCGCATCTTCGACCTGGCCTCTCCCAGCCTGCTCCTCATGGCCTCCTGGTCATCCCTGAACTGGTCCAGGAACTCTTCGGGCGATGTCTCGAAGCTTATCCGCCTCTTGACCACGTCCACCCGGTTCACCGGGTCCCTCTCCCCATGGACGTCCACCACCAGGCCGAAACGGTCCAGCAGCTGCGGCCGCAGGTCGCCCTCCTCCGGGTTCATGGTGCCGATGAGTATGAAATTGGCCGGATGGGAGAAGGATACGCCCTCCCTCTCCACGAAATTCATCCCCATCGCGGCCGCGTCCAGCAGGAGGTCGACGAGGTGGTCGTCGAGGAGGTTGACCTCGTCCACATAGAGTATGTTGCCGTTGGCCTCGGCGAGTATGCCCGGCTCGAAACGCTTCCCGCCGGTGCTGATGGCGTGGCTTATGTCCAGGGTCCCGGCGACACGGTCCTCGGTGGCGCAGAGCGGCAGCTCCACCACCCTCATCGCGACGGTCTCCTTCTCGAGAACGACTCCCTCGGAGAGCGCCTCCCGGCACTCCGAGCACAAGCGGTCGTTGTCGTTCCAAGCGCATTGGAATTTGCAACCCCTCACCACATCACGGGCGGGGAGCAGCTCGGCCAGCGCCCTCACCGCCGTGGATTTGGCGGTACCCTTCTCGCCGCGGATGAGCACCCCCCCGATAGAAGGGTTAACCACGTTAAGGAGGAGCACCTCCTTCATGTCCTCCTGGCCCACGATAGCTGTGAACGGGTAGACAGGCCTCTTGCTCAATCGGCCACCCCACAGCAAATCAGTTCGGGGCATCCAGGTGCCGCTGGGCTGTTGCTCCAGGCTCCGCCGCGCGACGGCGCGCTCGAAGCGTCCCAGGGGGATCGCCGCGAAATCATCAAGAACCGGCCGGTGTTGGCCACTCCTGCCATCATCAGAACGAAAACCAGCTGAAGACAATAAATAAAGCTATGTAGGATTGATTTATAATCAGATATCAATAATTCATGTTTACAACCCTTTTGGTGAAAAAATGCCCAAAGGGGGGGAACCTGTAACAATTGACAAAAAACAGAAGAAAACTTTATAATCTATGATGGGTACGCAATTTTGGATTTTGCTGTTTTAGAACCATATTATTGGTTAATTATCATGTACAGCATCAGAGTATAAAAAGGGATTAACAATTCTAACTGTAATAAATCTAGATTATAATGGATATATAATCCATCCATTACCCGTTCTATGACCTGCCCTCGCCCGAGCGGGCCCTCCGCCGTTCAGGCTGATGCCGCACCCCTCAACGGGTCGGAGGGGTCATTTTAAATATAGGGAGCAATCGATAAATTGAACGGTGAAATGGTATGAAATCTATGATTGAAAGGGTCAAATCAATACTTGGCCTCGGCAAGGGGGATGTGGACCCCGTTGCCCTAAGGCCCGAGTCCTCACCCACTCCCAAGAAGGAAGGCGAAGACAAATGGATGGAGGTCCAGCGCCTATTGGTCGCAATGCCCGATGAGGAGAGGGAAGCGCTCATGGCCGAGAACAGGTCGGATTGCATATGCCCGACCTGCCCCTCGTACGGCGAACCCTCCGCGGAGAAGAGCGAGGCGCTCTTCTGCTGCGAGGGCAAGAGCCAGTCCATCGGTGTGGTTGTGGACTGCCTCTGCTCGGGCTGCGACGTCGCCGAGAGGATGGGCATGGAGCACTCCCGGTACTGCATGAGCGGCAACGAGCGGGAGCAGCGCGGACTCTGACCCTCCACCGTGAAGGCTTTAGATTCATTGGCGCATGACTGTAATCATGTGCGAAGGCCCTTGTTGCCGCGTCCCGCCATCGGAGATGGTGCTGGACAGGGATGACTGCGTTCTGCTCGTCATCGACATGCAGGAGAGGCTGATGGCGGCCATGGACAGGAATGAGGAGGCGACGGCCGCCGCCGGCAGGCTGATCGAGGGGTGCGCCGTCCTCCAGGTCCCGACGATTGTCACCGAGCAGTACCCCAAAGGGCTAGGCCCCACCGTCCCGGCCTTGACCGCCATACTGGCCCCGGAGCGCTTCGAGAAGGTCAGTTTCGACTGCTGCGGAGAGGAAGGGTTCCTCGATGCCTTGGCGGCGACGGGCAGGCGTCAGGTGCTCATCTGCGGTGCGGAGGCCCACATATGCGTGCTTCAGACCTGCATGGGGCTGTTGGGCGCAGGCTACAACGTCCATATAGCGAGCGACGCCGTCTGCTCCCGCAGCGAGGAGGACCGCGGCAGCGCCCTGGGGTCGATGAGGCAGGCGGGGGCCGTCGTCAGCAGCACGGAGACGGCGCTCTTCCAGATGCTGAAGGCGGCTGGCAGCGACGAGTTCAAACGAATATCCAGGATTGTCAAGTAACCCTGACCCGTACGGCAAAAAAAATAAGGGCGTCATCTCATTAGCGTTGAAGGCTTCGGGCAGGTGGTACCGCTGGAGAAATGGACATCGAAACAGGCATTCATCCTCGCCACGGTGGGCTCCGCGGTGGGCATAGCCAACATCTGGAGGTTCTCAGCCGTCGCCGGGGAGAGCGGCGGGGGGATATTCCTGCTCATATTCATGCTCTCGGTGCTGTTCCTCGCCCTGCCCCTGATGATGCTGGAGATGGCCGTCGGCCGCCATCTGGAGAGCGATGTTGTCTCCGCCTTCCATGACCTCAAGAAGCGCTTCCTGCCTTTCGGCATCGCCATCGGGGTGGTGCTGGTGGTGCTCACCGGCGTCTACCTGGTGATAACCGGATGGACGCTCGCATTCCTCACCATATCCGTTACCCCGCTGGACACGGACTTCGCCGGCTTCACCGGCACATACTACCCGTTGCTCTTCTTCCTGGTATCGTTGGCGATAACCACCCTGATAGTCGCCAAGGGGGTGGTGGCCGGGATCGAGAGGGTGGTCACCAAGCTCGTCCCCCTGTCCTTCGTAATATTGGGGATACTGTTCGCCTACTCGGTGACAACCGATGGATTCGTGGACAGCCTCGTATACCTTTTCACCCCCGACATGAGCAGGATCAACGATACCAGCGTATGGGTGGCCGCCATGGGCCAGGCGTTCTTCTCCCTGGCGGTGGGCTACGGCCTCATACTCACATATTCCAGCTACATGCCCCACGACGCCGACATCCCCCGCTCGGCCGCCATTATAACCATCGCCGACGTGGGGGTGGCCGTCCTGGCGGGGACGATAATATTCTCGGTGGTGTTCGCCCAGGGCCTCGATCCCGCCTCGGGCGCCGAGCTGGCGTTCACCACCCTGCCCATAGCGTTCGATAACATACCGACGATCGGTGGCCTGTTGGCGATACTGTTCTTCGCCCTGCTCTTCACCACCGCCATAACCTCCTCGGTCTCCATGATGGAGGTGCCGGTGGCCGCGATAATCAACAACACCAGGATAGTGAGGAGGAAGGCCGCCTACATCATCGCGTTCTTCCTGCTGATCATCGGCGGCCTCGCCGCGCTCAGCTACACCGGGATGGACCTGCGCATCGGCGGGGAGAGGGTACTCGACTCGATAGACTATCTCTTCGGCACCATAGGCATCCCCATAGCGGCGCTCATCACCGCCTCGGTCTTCGCCTGGTACATTGACGACCGTCAGATAATCGTGGAGATGCATCCCTTCTGGGGGCATGTGGTGGTGCCGTTGGTCAAGTACCTGGTGCCGCCTGTGCTGCTGATAGTCATCGCGGCCCAGTTCCTGCCTCTATGAGCGAAGGGCCTCCGCCTCAGTGGCAAGTTATATCATCTCTGAGGTTCAAATCAACCATCCATGTCCGATGAGGGCGATGCGCTCGCTGACCCCGGCAAGGAGGCCCTGCGCCAGAGCCTGCAGGATGCGGTGGACTCCTTCGAGGCCAACAGGAGGGCCAATGTGGCCATACTCTATCATCCATTCAATCCTGTCTCGGTGATGGAGAAGGACTTCCACAGCTCCAAGGGCCTGAGCGCATCCCGGACCGCGATCGACCCCGCCGAGCAGGACCCCTGGGAGGGGCTGCAGGGCAGCATAGCGATACTGGAGGGCTGCCATCTGCTATACCGCATGCGGATAGGCGGGTTCGACCGGATCCTCGATGCCTTGGAGCGCATGAGGGAGGACGAGGGCAGGCTTTTCATAACCACCTGGAACATCCACGCCTGGAACTACCTGGACAACGCCATCGGGATAAGCGCCCACTTCCCCATGCAGATACAGATGCCCGACCACTCCTTCAAGGAGATGAAAGAGCGGATAATGGCCAAGTACGAGGAGGGGGAGATCGAGTTCAAGGATGACGAGCTCCCCCGGCAACGAAGGCTGCTGGAGTGGGAGGTCAAGAGGATAAGGCTGCTGGGCAAGGACCGGGATCTCAAATGCCCCCGCATCGAGGGGAGGGCGCTGCGCAAGGAGCTGCTGCGCAAGAAGGTCTACCTCAGCCCCGAGGACAAGGTCTTCGAGCAGATCCATCACCTCTCCGGGGGGAACATCGGCGTCGCCCGCGAGATATGGATGAGGAGCCTGCATTATCCAACGATAAGGCCGTCAGATGTGATGGACGCCTGCAAGAAGTTCAGCATGAGCAGGGAGGAGGCCTTCCTGGCCGCCCAGGTGCTCCGCAAGGAGAGGATGGGCATCACGCAGCTTGAGGAGGAGATCGGCGACCAGGTACCGGTGGGCGGGATCGTCGCCGCCCTCCGGCAGAAGGAGATAGTGAGGGCCGACGGGGGGACGCTGCGGATACGGGCGGAGAACCTGAAGTTCACCATCGAGGCCCTGGCCAAGCACGGGATGGCGTGACCATGGTTGAGGACGCGTTTCTGGACCTGTTATCCTCTCTGAGGCTGGACGCCGAGAACCTTCTCTACGTGGCGGTGATAATCGTCGCGGCGCTGTTGGCGGTGAGGGCCCTGCACTTCATAATGCAGGCGCTGGCATCGCGTTACGCCGCCCATGGGAACAAGATACGGATGCTGTTCCCCCTCCTCAAGCTGCTCATCTACGCCGCCCTGGTGTTCGTGGTGGTCACCACCCTCTTCGAGCTCGGCTCGGCCGAGGTGCTGCTGGCGAGCGGCCTCTTCGGCGCCGCCCTCGGCCTGGGCCTAAAGGACGTCTTCGCCGACATGGTCACCGGCATCGTCATGGTCTTCGAGAAGCCCTACCACATCGGCGACATGGTGAGCGTGGAGGGCCATTACGGCGAGGTCAAGGACATGGGCTTCCGCGCCACCCGCATCCTCACCCCCGACGACGACCTGGTGTCGGTNCCCAACATACTGATGTTCAACCGGCCGGTGGCCAGCGCCAACTACGGCAGCCCCCACATGATGGTGACGGTCGACATCTACACCGATTTCGGCTGCGACCGCAAGGAGGTGATGAGGGTGCTGCGGGAGGCGGCGGTCACCTCGCGCTACTCCAACATAAGGCCAGGGTACCCGGTCCTGGTGCTGGTGAAGGACTCGCCCTTCTACGTCCGCTTCCGCGTCCGCTCCTACGTCTGGAACCTCGCCGACGAGTTCGCCTACGAGACGGATCTGACGGTGCGGGCCTGGAGGGAGCTCGCGAGGATGGGGGTCGAGCCTCCGCGGATGGGATGGGCCCACGGGCTGGAGGGCAACGCCTGAGCGCTCATGCCCGCCCCTGGCGCAGGAAGCTCCTCAGTCCGTCGAGGTAATGCTCCGGCCTCAGAATGTGTCCCGCCCCGGGGACCCTCAGCATCTCCGCCCGAGGGATGGCGTCCGCCAGCTCCTCGCCGAAGCGGACCGGCACCATGATGTCGTCCTCGCCGTGGATGACGAGGCAGGGGGCGCCGATGGAGGACGCCCGCCCGTTGGCATCGTAATCGTCCAGGGCCTGCAGCTGCCTCTCCATCCCTTCGACGTCGTAGGCCTGCCGGCCGTTGCCGTTGC
>SL_5KL_010_SEDDRAFT_10000623_pt1 | contig 22666 bp, 11 predicted proteins | sample SodLakKL_010_SED_FD_9118 | JGI IMG/M metagenome (IMG submission 9118) | reverse complement strand
CGTATATATCCCGGTATTTCTTTGGCAGTTCTTCCATCCTTTTGTCGATGTCTTCAGCCATCGAGGTCCATATCTTAACGAGTTCACCAGCCTCTTCTTCGTGTTCTTCTGCCAATTTCATGACCTCTATCTGGACTTTATCTGAGAGGTCATTCCATGTTTTGAGTAGACCTTCTTCCTTTTCTTCTAATGCTTCTCTGCTCTGTTCGAGCTCTTCCCGGACATCTTTGATCATGTCGAACCACAAAGGATACAGATCTCTCATATCCTTATCGTCGTCCTCCATGATACGTTGACTATCGGCTATATACTCGTAGATTATTTCCTTGATATCTCCTTTCTTTCTTTTGATCTCATCTCTTATCTGTTCTAAACGGGTATTGATCTTTATTACCAGTTCCTCCCATCCTTCTTCTAAGTCTTCGAGGTCTTCTTCGGGGATATCACCTTCTGCAAGCTCCTCGATGTCTTCCTGGAACTTATCGGTCTTTATATCCCATGTTTCCTGGATCTCCTCGATGTGTTTCTTAGAAGCATCCCTAATCTCACCGATACTCTTATCGGCTTCCTTTTTAAGGTTCTTCCAAAAGCTCTGGATGAGTTCTGATTCCTCGAGAAACATCTTCTGTAGAGTCTCTAATGTCAGGAACAACTTTTCCTTGGTCACCTCGTCAACGTCTGCATCATCTAATAATTTGATATCTATCTCGTCATCTTTTAATTCATCCTTAACACGCTCATAGAACCCCTTATCCGCCATCCTTTTTGAGATCTGGTCCTTATTGTGAGATGTATCGAACTCTAGTTCAAGAGACTGAAATATCTCTTTCATTTCATCCTTGGTGAAACCATCTTTAAGGTCCTCAATTAAGTCCTCTGCATCGTCATATATCTCAATATATCTTTCATACAATTCTTTCATGTTATTATCTCCCTTTTGATTCTTTATAGTCTTAACAGATTAATATAGTTTTTCGGTATCAATGATTGAGGATATAGAAAAATAAGAAAAGGTGTTTAGTTTTTATAGATACTTACCACAGTTGTCACAGTAGAATCTGCTGTACTCTTGGATCCATCTCGCTTGTTTCTCACATGTGGGACAGATGTTCTGAGGTTGTTGTTGTTCAGGGGATTGTTCGTCCCAGCTCTGTTCTTGTGGAGGCTCAGGTTCCTTCCTTTCAGCCGTCCATCCCTGCTGTTGTGGTGGTGGCGGTTGTTCCTGTGATTGAGGTGGTTGCCATCCCTGCTGCTGTTGTCTTGGCTGTTCTTGGACCTGCCATCCCTGCTGCTGTTGAGGTTGTTGCTGTACCTGCACTCCTTGTGGAGGTGGAGTTGCCGGGTGGATCGGAACTTTGTAATCCTGACAGTTGTCACAGTACCATCTTTGATATTCCTGTACATAGCGCATCGGAGACTTGCAGCTCGGGCATATATTTGCCTGGGTATCGACTTCGCCTAATTTCATATAACCTAACAGTACCAGAAGTCCAGATAAGACCATACCAAATATAAATCCAAGTATTATGTAGATTATCGATTTATCTTTCGCCTGGGTATACTGTCCATAATCTATGGGGTTTATGATGTCCTCTTCTAATTTGACTTTCATAACCAGAGCGATACCTGCGAAGACCAGTTGTATCACCGCTGACATCACACCCCACATACCTCGCCAAAATATAACAGTCATTAAAGACCAAAGTCCCCATAGTCCGTAAATCAGTGCTGCTACGAGGAAAAATATCGCAGCATAGCGCATCATATCTCTAGCTTCTTTTAGTTTCGGCGGTAAGTTCGGATTTTCGTTCGGTATCGAAAACATATTTGACATATCCATACATATCACTCCTTTTTATCTACTACCCGGAGGTGGTGGAGGAGTTTGCCCTCCTTGTCCTCCTTGATTTTGTTTCGGTGGTTGTCCTGATGGTGGTGGAGGCTGTTGATACTGCTGCTGAGGTGGTTGTTCGCCTCCATTGTCATCCTTCTTCAACACCTTTATGACCACAATAACAATTATGATTATTATAACTATCGGTATTATTATGATAAGTGCTAAGCACCACATACCCCTTTCGATAAGATCATCTATGATCCCTTCATCGATATCTATCTCATCGTTGTCATCGTCTTCATCATCGTCTTCGATAGGTTCATCTGCTTCGGGTCCTGCGGTGTCGTAGTAGTATTCACCAGACTCTACATCGTCCAACCAATCATGAGTTTCAACACTAGCTATCTCTAGACTTGCAGGATATCCTAGATCTTCTAAAGAAAGTAAGACCTCAAGGGTGCTCGTCCCGACACCGGATACTTGTTCCAGAGTTCCGTAAAAATGAGGAGATTGTATGTAACAAACACCGTCAGTATACCATATATTATATGATTCTCCATCCTCATCTACTAGCATTATATTATAGTGGATCTCATAAGTAGCTCTTATCGTCCCTTTCACTTCTATGGAAGCATAGATATATCCTCCGCTCTCACTGATCGAAGCCCCGGTTATATCGATATCAGGTCTTTCAACATTTTCTCTCCATCTGTAACTCGTTCCGTCCCACTCCCAATGAAATACATCCCCTGTGGAATCGGAGATGGAGTCACTGTATTGGGCGCTAGCAATAGCTGGAGCGAGTAACAAAGTAGCCAAAACAATAATCGCCACTACATATTTTTTTATTTTCATTTTATCTAAAACCCTATTGTGTAATATAGATATAGCTAACTAGTTTATAAATATAACTATATTTTACTATATATAGTAAATACTGACTATCTATATAATATATTAAAAAAGGGAATGGGTTTTATTGAGTTGTGGGTTCATCTTTCTTTTTGTGGATAAGAACAGCTATTATTAGAGAAACTGTTAGTAGTACCAGAGCGAATCCAGGTGCATCATCGTCGTCATCGTCTCCGTTTTCATCATCTTCCGGCGGAGTTTCATCATCATCGTCTTCTGGAGGCGTTTCTCCGTTCTCATCTTCCTCTAATGTGTCATCTACCACTACCGTCTCAAATTCATCTCCGAATCCAACTATCCATGTTCCCTCTTCAAAGAAAGTATAAGTGAATGAATCACTATCCGACTCTTCGGCTTCCAATGGCATCGTTGTATGTACATCACCGTCGATAGTCAATACCAACTCCCCATATCCATCACCAGTGTTCTCAGCACTTATAGATATGACCACGTCGAGGGGAGTAGGACCTGAAGTAGGTTCGATATCTAATACGACATTCTCTGGTATGAACTCACCCTCTTCTTCGTCTTCTTCGGCTGTTGCCGTATCTCGATATTGGTGTACTTCGCCCTCCTCGTCCTCGATCCACAACATTATCTCAGCATCACGAAGATCTAAAGTTGCAGGTTCACCGATGTCAACAGCTGAAAAACTTACGGTCAATGTATCCGTACCGATTCCAGTGACTTCAGTTTCATATTCATTACCCTCAACAGCAAGAACAGTGTGGCGACCATCGTATTGGATCCAATATAATCTATTTTCTTGATCTAGCAAATATATATTGTACACGAATTCTATACCTTCATCTAGCTCTAATATCTCTCCTACTACTGTTAATGAAACCGATATTGTACCGCCGACTGTATTCAATTCCACTCTGCTTATATCAGCATCTGGTTTTTCTACCTCTGTCGGTAACCATTCTCCCGGGGCAAAATACTGTACATCCCCTTCGTCATCTATTATGACATCTTCGTATTGAGCTGTGGATAGTCCTGCAAAGGCTGTCATCAATACCAAAGCAGTAAAAGCCACTAAATATTTTCGATATATCATATTCATACTCACCTGATTATAAGGAATAGATAACATTATATTTATAATTTACATATTTATTGTTTTTTAAAAATACTTATGTCTCAAAATAATCGAGTAAAAGTCTTTGTATATTCGGACTCATCGACTCTTTTTATGGTATATCATCAATGCCGCTGCAGTGGATATCATTATTAAAATCGGAGCGAAACCGGGTATTGAATCTCTTTCTTCTGCTGGAGGATGAGGTTGAAAAGGCCGATTTATTAGTCTAGGATAGTCAGCTTCTGGACCAGCTGTATCGTAAAAATATTCACCGGTACCCTCTTCATCCAACCACTCGTATGTCTCTATAACAGCAATCCTCAGGGATCCGGGGTTGCCGACATATTCTAATGAAAATTTGACTTCAAAAGTACTGGTTCCTACACCATCATATTCTAGGTTGCTGCTGGACTCGGGAGTAGATAAGTTACAGTACCCGTTATTTAATGAGATTTCATAGCTCTCATTATTCTCATCGCGTAAAGTGATCAAATAATGTACCTCCTCATCATCTACGATGGTCCCCTCCACTTCAAGTGAAACATGTATATATCCATGGATCTCTTCTATACTGGCTCTTCTAATATCTACATCGGGTCTTGCCATATCGTATTCCCATCTATAATATGAACCATCCCATTTCCTATAGAACACATTCACAGCAGGGTCGGTCATGGTATCTTCGTATCGGCTATTAGCTAATACGGGAGCTAAGAATATAGTTAGCATAACTGCTGTTAATACCAAATATATTTTTATCTTCATACTACCACACGATTTAATAGTATCTGTATTTATTCTATGTATATATGATTATCTATAGAGAAACTATTATTCTAATTTGCTGCAGATAATAGATGTAAAAAAAAGAAAAAAAGGTTTTTTGTGTGTATTTACGCTTTCTTCTTATGATATATCATCAACGCCGTTGCCATGGATATGAGCAGTAAGATCAGAGCAAATCCAGGTGCATCATCGTCGTCATCGTCTCCGTTTTCATCGTTATCGTCTTCTCCATCATCGTCTGGCGGAGTTTCATCGTCGTCTTCTGGTGGAGTTTCATCGTCATCGTCTGGTGGGGTCTCATCATCGTCATCGTCTTCTGGTGGAGTTTCATCGTCGTCGTCCGGTGGAGTTTCATCGTCTTCGTCTGGTTCACTAACGAAAACCGTATGAGATTGGTCATAGAACTCTATCTGATAACTCCCAGCTTCATCGAATGTGTACGTATGTTCGTAGGTATTCTCGCCGTTTGCAGGTACTGATAGGGTATATACCAGAGTACCTTCGATATAAAGACTTATATCTCCAGCCTGATCCCCATCATTCTGTAAACCTATCTGTACGGTGACATCCATGGGGAATGCATCAGGATCATAATCTACGTTCAATATGGGATTCACCGGTTCGAATTGACCCTCTCCATAACCTTCGGGATAGTCGGCATCGGGACCTGCCATGTCTATCTCCATCTTACTCTGGTCTAGTGCATAGACTTCGGAGATCAACAGGTCTTCTGGTTCACCGATATTCTCTCGTGTGAATACGATGGTCAAAGTTTCGGTACCGGCACCGTGGGTGGGCGGTTCGAAATAATTACTCCATGCCCCTCCATCGTAGTACCTCTCTGCGAACACCTCGCACTCACCATCGGTATAGTATATCTCGTAGGTTCCACCACCGGAGCACTTCAAAATAATCTCATACTCGATGCTAGGACTATCGGTTATTGCCCCTACCACCGTGAGCTCAACGTGTACCCAGTCCCCATCCTCAAACACCTCGACCTTGACTATATCCAACTGTGGATTCTCGACGAGTGTCCAATCCTCTTCACTGATAAAACGCATAACATCACCCGTATCATCAGTAACTACATCGCTGTACCCTGCCGCAGCTACAGCGGGTATAAAAGATAGCAGGGATAAAGCTATCAATGCGACTAAAAATTTTCTTTTCATGTTTAATCTCACCTTAACTACACGGTATAGTATAGATTATATTTATAAATATCTATAACTATATATTTATACCTTTTACATATAAAAATAGAAAGGGGTTTTTCAAAATCGGGATTGTTTTTCAAGGTACAGCACTATAGCGAAGATCGCCGCAGTAGCGAACATTAAAAAACTGAAGCCCGGTATATCATCACCGTTTTCATCGTTATCGTCTTCTCCATCATCATCCGTCGGTATGGAATCATCATCGTTGTCGTCGGTTGGTGGCATCTCATCATCAACTTCATCGTTGCCATTATCTCCGTTGTAATCGTTCCAGTCGTCCCAATCGTCCCAATCATCCCAGTCATCCCATTCATAGAACCAGGAAAGTATTGGAAAAATAGATGCGTACCATTTACCATCGAGCTTTGCCATCAATACTCCTCCGGTTTCTATTTTTTCTTCACCGTTTTCAACATAGATGATCTCGTATTCTACGAAGCAGAGATCTTCGAGAGGGAAACCGTATTGGTCGTACTTATCTTCAAATTGCTCTATCATCTCAATCATTTCAGGATCGATGTCATCTCGATATGTCACGGATAGGACTTTTCCGCTGGTCCATGCTAAAAAATCTTGGTCCTCTTCTTCTGTATCTAGAAATATTTTCCTTAGCTCTACAACATATTCGTGCTCTGAGGCACTCAGATCCGTATACCGCATAACCGCTTCTAGATCTCCCGATACAGCTGCCTTGACATATAGTTGGAAGGTCCCTTCAGGTGTATTTTGTGAGTATCCAGTGAGTAAAGTACTATGTTCTGAAAGACCTGTGTAGCCTGGTGGATATTCAGCATCGGGACCGGTAAAATCGATCTTGGATCCGTTGTATGCAGCAGCCCCTGAGACCAAGATTACACAAGGTTCGCTGATCTGTTGGGTCAACACACTTTCACCATAGTATCGACATACATCGGTGTACTCACCCGCTTTTAAACTACCTATAAATAGAACATTTAATATCAGCATGAGTGTCATCAATGTTACTAATTGCCTTTTTATTTTCATCATATATCACCCTAATTATGGATATAGACTTAGTTGGATATAAAGATAGATTATTATCAATAATGGATATATGAATCATCCTCTAGATCTGAAAAATCCATAAAGATTCACCACTTGATTGCGTATGTATTTATTGGAAAGGTTTTTCAATTCTTCTTCCGGAAAATCAGCACCGCCCCCATGGTACATAATATTAAAAATATCCATATGGAACCAGGTATATCTTCGATATCAAGGAAGTTATTCCTTGAATCCTCGTTGTGTTCATGGTATTCAATATTTAATTTAAAGGATTGATCACCAAACTCAAAATCATATGTTCCAGGTTCTTCGAAAGTATATACTAGTTCGGAAGAGGCAATTTTTTCAGGATCTATCTGTAAAGTATAGACCATCTCCCCTTCGACTACAACGGGTATCGGTCCTGGAACACCACCTTTATTGTAGGCACCGAATGTGATCTTGACTGATAATAGCCCCTGGTCGGTAGAAGGTTCTATGTCCAATTGAAAATTTACCGGAAAGAATACTTCACTCAGATCAAGATCCTCATCGAAATGATCGAAGTCAAAATCTTTCGATATCGATGACATGGTGATCCTTCCAACGATTTCTGATGAATCGATATCTCCACCATATATCATATCTGTGTATTCTGTTTGTAATTTTGGTATCAAAATCAATGCTGATATTATAATCAATACCAAGAATACGGCCAATATTTTTATGGAATTCATCAGTTATCACCCTTGATATATACAATGATCGTCCTATTATTTAAAGTCAGATATTTATATGTCTGCTTAACATAATTATGATGTATATAGTGAAAAACCATGAATGTTTTTTTAAACGTATAATTTGATGCAGATCATCTTGAATGGTTAAGAAAAATAAGAAAAAAAGGGTTTTTGATTCATCTTTTCTTTTTGTATATCAGTACTGCAAAGATCAGGGATATCGCCAGTAAGATCATTGTGAATCCAGGTATACCTCCATTATCATCGTCGTCATCGCCATTATCATCGTCTGGTGGTGTGGTCTCACCATTATCGTCTATAGGATCAGTATATCCCGGTGGATATTCTGCATCGGGTCCGGCAAAATCCACCTCAGGATAAGCTTCGTTGTACACCGCTGCCCAAGATATCAAAAGTACATCAGGTTCTCCTATCTGTTCTCTAACGAAAGAGAATGTCAGGGTATCAGTTCCTACTCCAGAAACTGCCGGCTTGAATCTATTCCCGAATGCACCACCATGGTACTCTCTGTAAGCCCACATCTCCCAATCACCATCGGTATACCAGATATCGTACTCTCCGTTGGAGTGGTCTTTAAGGAACAGTTCGTATTCTATGTCTGGATCGTCACGTATGGTCCCTTTAACCCTTAGTGAAACACTGACGACTCCAGCACTCTCAGATATCTCTACTCGAAGGATGTCAGTATCTGGACTGTCTACAAAAGCCCAATCTTCCTCACCGGGACCTACTAAACGGATAACATCGCCCTCCGGATCCGTTACAACGTCACTGTACGGTGTAGCTGGTTCAGTCGGTTCATCTGTAACCGTTACTGTCATCATTTGATCTCCGAAAACGATGGTGTATGTTCCCGGTTCATCGAAAGTGTATTGGAATTCTCTACCACCACCTTGATGGGGTCCAACCTCTACTGTTTCTATTACAACTCCGTCGATGGTAATAGGTACCTCCCCCGATTCGTCGCCATCGTTCCATACGTCTGCCTCTATCCATACGGTCAGCGGTGCCACACCACTTATCGGTGAAACATGCAGGTCGTAGTCCTCTGGAACGAATCCAGAACCATCATCACCATTCGGTGTGGCAGTATCCCAATAGTATTCTCCATAGTCAATGTGATCGTATGTATAAATAGCTGTAAACTTCAAAGAACTCGGATTCAACATCTCTTGCAATGTTGTGGTTACGACCAAAGTATCGGTACCAACACCGGAGTAATCGGTTTCGTACATACTCCATCCCTGGTCGTTGCTGGCCCAGATCTGACAGTATTCATTTATGTAACTGGCCATGTAGAATCCATCATCATCATCGGCCAGATAGATGTAGTAACTGATGTTGGAATGATCGGTTATAACACCCTTAACCGTCAAAGAAATGGTCACTGTTCCACCACTTTCTGAGACTTCTGCTCTGAGTATATCGATGTTCGGTCTTTCGACATTGAAGTTATAGCCCGTGCTGTGGACGTGCATCACATCCCCTTCATCGTCGTACAATACATCACTGTATTGTTCAGCCTGTACACTACCCATAGATAGTATAGCTAGTATAAGTGTGAGAGCAATCGATGTCACTAATAGTTTTTTTATTTTCATCATATGTCACCCTAATTTCTGGATATGGATTTGGTAGTATATAAATATGGATTATTATCAATAATGGATATATGAATCATCCTCTAGATCTTCAGGATCCTTAAACATTCACCCTTTGATTGAGTGTTTTTTTTGGAAAGGTTCTTCAATTCCTTTTCCTGTATATCAGCACTGCAACCATGGTACATGATATTAAAAATATCCATATGAAACCAGTTATATCTTCGATACCAAGGAAGTTACTCCTGGGGTTACCGTTGTGTTAATCGTATTCAAAATTTAATTGAAACGATTGATCACCAAATTCGCCGGTATACGTTCCAGGTTCTTCGAAAGTATATACCAATTATTAGGACCTGAGTTGGTTCGGATCTATATCTGAAGTATAGATCATCTCTCCTTCGACAGCTACAGGTATCGGTCCTGAAACACCACCTTTATTGTAGGCGCCGAATCTGATCTTAACCGATAATGGATCCTGCTCAATAGAAGGTTCTATATTCAATTCGAAATTTACTGGAAAGAAAACTTCATTTAGATCAAAATCTTCATCGAAAAGTTCTACATTAACATCTTTTGAGATCGATGACATGGTTGTCATCCTATAAATTTCAGATGGATCTGTATCCATATCGACCGTTGATTTTGTTTGAACTCCCGGTATCAAAACTAATGCTAAAAGTATAGTTAATACTATGGATACGGTCAATAATTTGATGAAGTTCATCCTTAACACCCTTTAAATAATCAAAGGATCCTGTAGGATTTAAAGCTATTTTATTTTTGAAATTGATAGTATTGTTAGACTGTCGGCACAAATCTTAACTAAACCTTAGATCCTAAAATATATCATGTTAGAAATAGCTGTCTGTGAAATCAAAGGTCACTGTCCTGTTCACGAAGAGGGGGATAAGATAGTCGTAGATGGTCCGGAGATCGATCTAGATAGAACCGATGCGTTGTGTACCCACGCTCTGAGCACTCTACTTCACTATACTACTGCTCTGGAGAACTGTGTAGATCCCGTGGAACTGGGTCTCTGTAAAGAGGGTAAAGTAGCTTACATGCAGTGTGTGGATCCCGGGGAGCCCTATACTGAGGGTGGAACGGTTATATTTAGATGTGAGAAAAAGTGAGGATGCTGTTCCTGAGCACATATCAATGATTTATTGATATTGACGGTTTGACAAAATAGTTCTATTTAAATTGAAGATTAGTCACATCGTTGCAATGTAAGTAACCACGATAGCTTAGGAAATCACTAAAATGTTTTACAGAGTTTGGTGTTTATAATCGTGTCAAATCCGATATATTATCGTAAAAATTTTCAAGTAAATCATACCTTATCTTTATATCCAATTTGGCTAATCTTCAAAACAAGACTATGACAACTTATTTTCACATCTTTCCATCCATAGTTTCATACCCATCTCTTCGAACATAGTATATGCTTCCTCTAGAAATTCTTTCTTTTTATCTTGTTCATCCATATCTTTCCAAAGAAGAGAATATTCAAAAATCAATTTTGCCAACTCTTTTTTCTCTCCAACCTTTTTTAGTAACTCTACTCCTTTATCGAATTCCTCTTTAGCTTTACCCAATTCTTTTTTCTTTCTGTAACTAATACCAAGAGTTTTTCGACTAATACCTTCTTCTATCGTGGCATCGATATTTTTAGAAATTTTCAAAGCTTTTTTACTTTTTTCTAATGCCTTTTCATAATCATCTTCTCGAATATGAATTTTCGCTATACCAGACAATAAATCAGGTATCAATTGTTTGTATTCCATATCTCTGCTAATTTCCAAGCTTTCCTGCAATTTTTCTTCTGCCGTTTCAAAATCTCCTTTATAAAGAAATATAAAGCCTATGTTAATTAAAGATATTACAAGCCCTTCAGTATAATCGATATCTTTACAGATTTCAAAAGCATTTTTTATATTTTCAAGAGCAGAATCTAAATCTCCCTTGTTCAAATAATATTCGCCAATATTTATTAATACAGCCGCAATACCTTGTTGGTCTCCTATCCTTTCCCACATTTTATGACTTTTTCGATAGTACTCAATTGATTTCTCAAGATCTCCTTTCTTTGAAAGTATTGTTCCCATATTATTCAAACAGGCACATATATGTCTTTGATCACCTATCTTCTTACTAAGATCCAAACTTTGTTCATAATTTTCTAGAGCCTTATCAAAATCTCCCATATTTTGATAAACAGTTGCTAAACTGTTTAAGGAAGAAGTCTTCCCATAAAGATCATTATAATTATCATAATCTTTTAAAGCCGTTTCTAGATGATTGATAGAATGATCAAATTCTCCTGTATTCAAATAGACATTGCCGAGACCTAGATGTATATTTGCGTGTATTATAGCTCTATCAAAGTTTTCACAGAAATCAAGAGCTTTTAAAAAGTTTTTTTTAGCCTGCTCAAATTTTCCTTGTCTCATCTTAGAAAAACCTCTCCTTGAAAGTAATTTACAGGTCTCTATGTTTTCACCATCATTTTCAGCTAATCCATTTTCGACAGCTTCTAAAGCTTTTTCAAATTCCCCCATCCTTTCAAATACGCTCGCCATCTTTCTATATATTCTTTGTTTGTATCCTGGTTCTATTTTCTTTTGAGGTATATTTTCATAGTCGTTTATACTCTCATCATACTTTCCGATTATTTTGTTTATATCCCCACGTTTTTCAAGTATTTTCCATTTCTTCTCTTCATTTAGGTCGGCTCTATTAAAAAATTTTAAAGCCTCGTTATACATCTCTAATGCATCTTCATTAGCATACAAACGTTTAGCTTTATCTCCTGCTTTGTCAAAATATTCGAAGGCTTTAGAAAATATTTCTGCTCTTTTATAGTGAAATCCGAGGTCAGAATAATACTGGGTAATTTTATCTTCGAACAATTCTTTTATGGCTTCAGCCACTAGTTTATGCATCTCCTTTCTTAAAGGTGTAGGTATACTTTCATAAACAAAAATATGGATCAACCCATGAGTGAAGTAAAACACATCTTTAACTGAGTCCTCCTCCCAAAGATCAGTTTTTGTAAGAATATATATACATTCTAAAATCTCTATTTCCTCCATATCGATTATTGAATTTAATAATTTAAAAGGTACTTCCTCACCTATTATACTACCGATCTGCAATACCCTCAAGCTATCCGAGTCTAGATTTTTTATTCGTCTATCGATTAAATCATCAACAACCTCAGGGATGTCGATATCAACTGTATCCAAAGGAAATTTACCTCTTTTTGGATCAATAACACCATCTTCTAACATCTGCTTGATAAACTCTTTTAAAAATAAAGGATTACCTTCTGATGTCTCATGGATAATATCGATGAAATCATCAGGGATATCAATCCTGCCGATGATCCCTTGCACTATTTCATTGGTATCCTCCCAACTCAAAGGTTTTAGCTCTAATTCTTCATATAGATTTTCTCTGTTCATCCTTTGAAAGACTTCCTTTAAAAAATCGTTACGATTAATTTCTTCAAACCTATAAGCACCTATAAGCAATACAGGGACGTCCTCTAAGTTCTCTGCAAGATAATGAAAAAGCATCAAAGAAGCTTTGTCAACCCATTGAAGATCATCAATAAATATAACCATCGGATGATCTTTTGCAATCGATCTTATATTTTCGGTAGTCTCTGAAAAGATCAAATTTTGAGTATCTTTTGCCTCTTTTACATGTCCCCAGGCTTCTGATGTTTTTTTTGTATATGAGAATCTCATCATTTCAGTTTTATCTGAGTGTTCGAAATTATCAAATGCCTCTTTGAATGGAAGGTAGGGTTCTGAGGTATCATAGTGCCCTTTACCTTTTAGAAAATCGAATCCTTCAGAAATCACATGATCTTTAAATTCATTCACAAGCCTCGTTTTACCAATCCCTGCTTCACCTTTGATCAAGATTGTTGAAGCCTCATCACTTTTTACTTTCTTTAATGTGTTCTGAAGGAATTTAAGTTCATCCTTTCGACCATAAAAAACATCTTTAGGGTTTTTTTCAGAGTGATTAAGATATATCACTTTATCTTTCTTAACATTGTTTAAAGCTACTAAAAGAGGTTTTTTTGAGTTGATTAAAGAGTCAATGTTTTTAAGTTTGATTTCTTGTTCGTTTGATTTAGTCTTGACGGTAACTTTCGTTTCTTCGATTTTTTTCCTGATATTTTTTGCCTTATTTTTACCTTCAATGGTGAGAGAATAAATCTTCCTTTTTCTTTTTGAACCTTTAATATGGCTAGAATTTACCTTAACAAGACCCTCATCGACCAATTCTCTTAATAATTTGCTTGTTCTATTCCTTGATAGATCAACGGATTCAGCGATGCCCTCTTGACAAAAACTATGAGGAGCTCTTTCGTTAACCAGATCTCCATCATCTAATGACTCTTGAATTTGAAGATGGATCATTATCCTATATCTTCCTGAAGACCAATGCATCAGTTTTTACACCTCCATGGGGAAATTATACTATATGCCTAATATAGATAGAACATGTTCTACTGATGATTTATATTTTCCCATTGTTTTGGAGGTCACAACCTCCCATAATGGAGGAAATAAAGGAAGAGGAAAATATGGAAAAAGACAAGATGTATAAGTTTTTGGTCTTTTGGAGTACGATGCTACTAGTGTTCTCGGTGATGACAGTCGCTGCGGGAGCAATTGTTCCCGAAGATGAATTAGATAGTGAACAAAGTAATATTGCTTTGATAGAAAGAGCAGGAACCGAAGAGATTTCGTTGTTGAACGATATGAACGTTGAAATAATAGACAGGTACGGGATGTACATATTGATTGATGTCAGAGAAGAATATATAGAGACTTTGGAGCATTCTGGTCTAGATGTAAATACTCTACCGCACCAGTCGGAGATAAATGTGAAAGGAAATACTATAGATGTTGCTGAAGGGAAACAGGGATCGCCTATCGAAGCTGCAGTAGAAAAAGAAACCATAGGATCAGACCTAGAGATAGACGGTTACGAGTCAGGTGAAGAAGGGATCTATCTGATCAACACTCTTGGACCGATAAATCCAGAGTGGGTAGAGACATTGGAAAACAAGGGTGTTGAACTGATCAACTATGTTCCACACTATGCCTATGAGGTAGAGATGACACCGGAGCAAGCTGAGGATGTCGAAGATCTTTTCTTCGTCGATTGGGTCGGAATATATCAGCCTTCATACAAAATCCACCCTGAAACAGAACCTGGTGAAGTTACGGTGAGACTTAGACCGGGATTCGAACCTGAGAGCTTGAGTAGTCTAGAGCACAATATGGACATTTTAGGAGGAGAAGATTTACAAGAAGATGGTTACAACTTGATAGGAGAAGTCAATACGGTAGCGGAACTAGAAAATTTAGCTCTAGAAAATGACGTTTATTACATCTCCCCTTATATAGAGCCTGAACTACACGCTGAGATGGAGATACAGATGCTCGGTGGCGGGATGTGGTTCATGGATGACGAATACGAAACTAGAGAAGATCTAATTGTAGACCCGAGAGAAGGGGATCCACAAGAACCTTACAGAAAACACGGTGATTATGGAGCTTACATGAATCAGTTAGGATACTCTGGGGAAGATATAACGATAACTACGGCAGATACCGGTATCGGAGATGGAACCGTCGGAGATGCAGGAGTAGAGGATTTCACAGATAGAGTTATCGGTGGATACGGGTTTGAACAAGAAGACGAATGGCAAGACGGCCATTATCACGGTACAGCTTGTACTGGCCTTATAGTAGGAGATACACACCGTGGAACCGGAGAGACATGGGATGATTATGCTGGTGATATGGAATATTACATGGGACAAGGTCTTGCATACGAGTCAGAAATATTCGCAACTAAGATTTTCGACGATGCTGGCGGATTTATACCTACAGAGTATTACCCCATTGTGGAAGAGCCAGCTCAGCGATCAGATGCTTACATCCACAGTAACTCTTGGGGTGCTGGTACCTCTGGGGTATACAGTGATTCGGATGAGATATTTGATCAAACAGTGAGGGATGCGGATAGAGATACAGACGAAAACAGACCAATGGTCATAACCACATCAGCAGGAAATGATGGATCTAGAGGAGATCAAACTATCGGTAGTCCAGCCAATGCAAAGAATGTAATCACGGTTGGAGGAAATCAGCCTTACAATCCTTCCTATGGCCGTGAAAACCCAGAGTTGATGTATGGTGCAAGTTCTAGAGGATGGACAGAAGATAACCGTATTAAACCTGATGTTATCGCTCCATCTGAAGATGTGATCTCGCAGAACACTCCGCTAGACGGCGGTGGATACGCCACTGCTAGTGGTACTTCTTTCGGTAATCCCCTAGTAGCTGGTGCAGCCACGATAATAGTAGAATGGTATGAGGAAAATCATGGCGAGACACCGAGTCCAGCCATGGTAAAATCAATACTGATCAATACAGCTAATGATCTAGATCCTGAGGTCGGCGACACGAGAGGACATGTGCCAAATCGTGATGAAGGTTGGGGAGTACCAGATATTTCTAAGTTGGAATATCCAACCGATAGTCCGATAGATTTCAGACTAGAAGATCAGGAGAACTTATTGACAACTGGAGAGGAATCTGAGTATAATGTAGAGGTGGATGATGATGAAGAACCACTTAAGGTAACTCTTACTTGGACAGACGAGCACGCTATGGAAGGCGATAGTGCAGGAGGAACACCGACACTAAAAAACAATTTGGATCTAGAAGTGGAAACACCGGGTGGTGAAGTAATCCGAGGTAATGCATTTGATCTATCTGGAGACGGTGAAAGTGACGATGGATTCACTTATCCTGACGCTGAGGTCATGGAAGAATTTGACTATAGTGATGACGGTTGGGACGAAGTAAACAATGTACAGAATGTATTTATTCATCCTGATGAAATAGAGCCAGGAACATACAGTATTACGGTAAGAGGTACGAATGTACCTGCGGATGCGAATAACGATGGGGAACCAAATCAGGATTATGCATTGACCGTTTACAATTCATACGAAATACCTCCCAAGGATGGACATATAGAACTAGATCGAGTGGAATATAGCGGCGAAGACACTGTATACATAAGACTAACAGATTATGATCTGATAGATGATGGTACTCATGAGATCAATGTCACCAGCGTGGATTCTGAGGGCTACGAAATTGACGAAGAATGGGTCACCCTTTACGAGGATGAAGAGGATCCTGGATTCTTTGAAGGCTCGGTATATGTTACTGAGGACCCTGAAGAGGACGGATCGCTTTACGTGGAACATGATGGTGAAATAACCGCATGGTACCTAGATGAAGACCCGGGTTATTCTCCAGAGAATGAGATGGACAACGATGAGTCGTCATCTAATACTGAAAATTTACAAAAGGGAAGTTCCACTGAAATCAGTCTAGATGATGACTATGTTTACGAAGATGGAATGGAACACACCTTAGTTACTGAAGAGAGTAATTCTGACTATGAAGAACCAGAAATAGAAAACATAGATGTCGAAGATAGTGAGGTAGGTGAACATTCTACTTTATCGTCGAGACCAGAAGGTGACTACCAGATTCGTGAACCGATAATAATTCAAAACAATACTGACTTCCATGATCAGGCAGATGAAGAGGGTTGGCCAGGAGACGGAAGTGAAGATGATCCCTACATTATAGAGGGGTACGAGATTGATCCAGGTCAATATGATGACGACGATCATGCAGTACATATAGAAAATGTCGACCTCTACTTTGAACTAAGAGATAGTTACCTATACAATGCGAGTTCATATGCGGTCAGATTAGATTATGTAGAAAATGCTAATCTCAATAACTTAATAGTCGCAGATAGCGGAAGAGGTATAGGCCTAATCTATAGTGATTATAACGTGGTTACAGAGAACGAAGTAATGAATTCGGATATGGCTTTTTCGTCATGGTACTCTAGTGACGGAAATGAAATCACACACAATTATGCAGACGGAGATAATAGGTATGGATTCTTTGCAGCTTATGCCATGGGTGATTACATCGCATATAATGATTTTGGTAATATGGAAACAGATGGTATCATGTTCCAGGATCTCAGACATGGTACTGTTGAAGGCAACCACCTCTATAACAACAGTAGGGCAGGAATCTATAGCTTTTTAGATTCAATGAACAACACAATTGACAATAATGTGATAGAAAATAATCCAACTGGTGTCCATGTTAGTGGGATGGATGAACCTGACTTTACTGTGAAATACAATGATTTCATAGATAATGATGTAGGTGTATTTACAGATGGTCCTGGCAACTTATTCTATAGGAACAGATTCATTGGAAACGATCTTCACGTTGATGAAGGATATTACAATGATTGGGATGCTGGTGATCCAGCAGACGATGGTGATGGTGGAAATTACTGGGATGACTACGAAGAAGTAACAGGAGGAGAAGACAGAGGTGACGGTATAGGCGATGAGTCTTATCCGATTCCACCAACAGGTATGGCTGAGGACAATTACCCTTGGGTATACGATGTCCCTGGACGTTTCGAACACGATGTTGGTGTCCTTGACATTTATCCAACCGGAATAGCACCAAGCGAAACAGTAGAAGTTGAGGCCTTTATAGCCAACTTAGGACAAAATGACGAAGAAGATGTACCGGTTAGCTATGAGATAGGTAGAATGGACAACGACGAGACATGGACTGACACAACCTACGTCGACATCGATGCTGAAGAATTCAAATGGGTAACAATAGGTGATTGGACTCCACCGGAAGAAGTTGAATACTACAATAATGTGACCACTGACCTCGAAGATGACCAGAATCCCTATAATACTTACTTGGAAGAGACCTTCGAAATCAGAGATATTCATGATGTGGGATTCACTGAAATAATCAATCCTGGTGAGAAACAGCCTTACGTGGAAGAATTTGATTCTACCTGGGAATGGCTTTACTCCGACGATCACAGAGCAGATACAGACGGATCCACGAGTAGGGTTGAAGAATCAACTTGGTACGGAGGCATGATACTGCCAGTTGAAGATTATCAGGGAGAATACTTCACTGATGTAGCCTATTATGACTATGATGACGGAGGAGACTGGGCAGAAGCCACTATAGCGACTGTAGAATACATAGATGGACAACCGGCTGTAGATGAGTTCGTTGCTACATCAGAAACATATGATACTGAAGGTGTCGGCTGGGTTGAACTAGAGCTTGAGGAAACTGTAGAAATCGAAGAAGAAGAATACTGGGTATTGATGCATGTCCATGACTATGGTAGTGGAGAATTCCAGATAGGAGGTAACGACCCATATATAGATGACGCAGGCTGGTTCACTGTTGCTGATGGTGATCCAACGGATCCAGGTGATTGGGAGACTCTAGAAACAAGCATGTTCCCACGATCATGGCAAGTTGAAGCTCAAATAACTGATTACACTTGGAGTCCTGAATATGAGGATACCGTATTCAATGAAACCCAACCAGTAGAGGGTGTCGTTGAGAACTTCGGTAACAAACATGAAACTGAAGTACCGGTTGAAGCGTTGATAACCTGTGACGAGACAAATGATATTGAATATGACGACGACTCAACTATCGACATAGAAAGAGGCGAGACAGTCGTCGCTACATTTGATGATTGGACACCTTCGAGTACAGGTTATTACACAGTGAATATGACCACTGACTTAGAAGAAGACGAGGATCCAACAAATGACTATCATGAAGTGACCATATATGTTGAGGAAATAGACATTGATTTCGAAGCTACATCCATCGACAAGCCGGAAGAACCCATGTACCAGTATGATGAAAAAGAAGTTAAAGGAACAGTAACTAACTTTGGGAACTATCGAACAGATACACCAGCACAGATGACGATCCAAAGAGTGAATGAAAACATCCTGGTAGATGAAGACTTCTCAGATGGATTACCAGAGGGTTGGACAGTAGAGGACCTAGATGGTTCTGGTTATACTTGGGATTTCGATGAAGATGACGAAGTGATGATAGTCAGTTCAGAAGTTAACGGTCAGAACGATATATTATGGACTGACACCATAGATGCTACTGATGCCACATACAGATTTATGGTTGAATTCTATTCAGAATATGGAGGCGATGTTTCAAGAGACTTAAGAATTTCTACTGACGGAGGAGAAACGTCTCAGAGAGTCAAGACGAACATTGGTGAAGGTGAAATCGCATACGACCTAGTTGATTGGGTCAGTGGCGAAGACGAAGTTATGATCGGCTGGGAATTCTTCACAGAATATGCAGAAGAAGACGAATATTGGCTGATCGATGATGTCAAAATAACCGGAGAATCTCTAGAGGAACCGGAATATGAAGATGTAGTTACTTCAGATGAGTTATATCCCAGAAGAAGCACACAATTGGAATTTGCCAACTGGATGCCAGAAGTGGACGACTTACCAAGCGATTATATATTCACACTAGAAACACTCCATGAAGAAGATGAGAATCTAGAGAATACTATAACCACAGAAAGGATGTTCGTTGATTATAACCTACCGCCAGAAGCTCCGATTGACCCAAGTCCAGAGGACGGAGAAGAAGATGTTTCACACATACCGGAATTCAGTACGTATGTTTCCGATCCAAATGAAAGGGATATGGACGTCACGTTCTATCTCTTGAACGAAACTGGTGAAGAAGAAATAGCCAATGAAACGGTAAGGGGAGTACAATCTAATTCTGATGCTTCAATCGTATTCCCGATGTACCTTGAACCAGAATCTACCTATCAATGGTATGTAGAGGCGACAGATGGTGATGAAACAACCACATCGGATACATGGACGTTCCATACTTACGAGCCAGAACCGGTTTGGAAGACAGCTAGTGCAAGGATAAACGCAGACCCACCTGAGCCCGTAGAGAATATACATTTAGATTGGGATGCTGATGTATGGAGTGTAACCGGCAACGAACTCACCTGGGACGCTTCACCCGACGACGGGGCAGGAGAAGATGATACGGACCATTACGTTATATACAGATCCGATTCAGAGGATGGACCATGGGATGAATCGACAAAGATAGATACCGTAGATGCTGATGGATCAGAAGACTACACCTATTTAGACGAGGGAATGGCTGACGATGGAGAACGATGGCACTATGTTATAAGAGCTGTAGACAGACAAGATAACATGGAGATGAACGAGGACTATGTATCAGAGAAACCAGTACCGTTAGCAACTGACCCGATACCTGAAGACGGAGCAGAAGTAGACGAGTTAGAACAAACAGTTTCGGCCGATGTAACTTCACCAAATGGAGAACCACTAGAAGTTGAAATCTATCACGGAGCAGAACACGAAGTGATAGACGAATTCGATGGAATAATAGACGAGAGAGTTGAGACAGACTACACAGAATTGACAGAAGAAGATATGGCACAAGATCATTACTGGTACGTGTATGTTTCGTATGAAGATTACAACATTGGAAGTATCAATCCAGACCCAGAGGAAAATGAAAACACCCTGTCAGGAAGTGATTACGAAGGTGAGTGGCAATGGTTGTACGACCACGAACATAGAACTCCTGCGGATAACGGTGTTGGACTGACTGACTCTGGAGACTTCTACGGAGCGATAGTATTAGACCTATCAGATGATGTAGGAGACCACCTTACAGATGTAGCCTACTACGATTACGAAGAAGCCGGTGATTGGGCACAAGCAATGATAGCTGAAGATGACGACGGAGCACCGGGCGAATGGCTGGCTCAATCCGAAGAATATACACCTTCGGGTGCAGGATGGGTCGAGTTAGAGCTTGACGAGCCCGTTGAGATCGAAGAACCAGGAGAATACTGGGTACTGATGCATCTAGATGACTTTGGTGATGGTCACTTCCCATTTGGATGTATATCGCCTTGGGTTGATGATGGGCAGTATATCAATTTTGGAGATCCTCACAATCCTGGAGATTGGGATGACCTTGAAGATATAGGAATAGGTGGTGCTTGGTCATTAGAGGCATTCATAGCTACGGATGTTGAAGTCGAACCGATGGGTTGGAGTTTCTACTTGGAAGACACTGTTCCACCAGAAGCCGATGCAGGGGAAGACATTGAAGCTTATCAGGGAGATACCGTAACGCTCAACGGTAGCGATTCAACTGATAACGTAGAAGTAGTTGAGTGGGAATGGTCCATCGAAGACCCAACCGGAGAAGAGACTGTGAAATATGGAGAAACAGTTGACTACACACTAGATTATGCTCTATACTACGACATCGAGCTGACGGTTTACGACGAAGCTGGGAATTATGATACGGACACAATAGAGATCTATGCGATAGACACTGAGGATCCGGTAGCCGATGCGGGTCAATCAGGTTATACACGGGTTGGTTTGGACTATACCTTTGATGGAACAGGATCTACAGACAATGTCGAAATAGTCGATTACATTTGGTCCATCGAAGGAATTTCTGGATCTGCCGAAGGATACGAAGAAACAGTCTATGGAGAGACAGCAGATTACGTCTTCCCATATCAAGGCACATACGATATAACATTGGAAGTATACGATGCTGAAGATAACAGCGATACCGATAAGATATCGGTGGTAGTACATCCGGCACTTGAAGCCTTTGAAATAACAAGTCCAGCAGAAGATTATGAAACTATCGAGGAAGACACGATCACTGTTGAATGGGACGGTCATGAACACATGGGTGATCTTACCTATGAAATCCGACTGAATTACGGTGATTGGGATGAGATAGGCACAGATACTGAATATACTTTCGTTGGTCTAGAAGATGGAACTCACGTGGTGCAAGTACGAGCTATTCATGAAACTGGAGAGAAATACACTGAAACGAGAATATTCCAGATACAAACTATCGAAGAAGAACTAAATATAATCCAACCGGAAGACCGTGTTGAAAGTCTAACCTACGATGAAGAGTTCACCATCGTTGGTGAGACTGATGCAGACTTGACTGTGTACGTTAACAATGAAGAAGTAGATGTCGACGGTGAAGGTGAGTTCGAGTACGAGACAACATTGGTCGAAGGTCAGAATCTCTTCGAAGTGATAGCTGAGTACGAAGGGGATAAGTTAGCTGAAACTACGGTTTATGCCCTGTACTTACCACAATTACCAGAGATGCAGGATGACATCGATGATTTGCAAAACGATATCGACGAGAACAGAGATGATATCGACGATCTCTTCGATATAACAGACGATCTAGAGATAGACATCGGAGAACTCGAAGATGAACTGCATGCAGAAGTCGATAGACTGGAAGATGCCTTGAATGAGAACGTGACTGGGCTCGAAGACGCTATAGATGAGAACAGGACCGATCTCATAGACATCATAGACGATAACATAACTTACATAGAAGGTGAACTGGTAGATATCGAAGATG
>SL_5KL_010_SEDDRAFT_10000621_pt1 | contig 22670 bp, 23 predicted proteins | sample SodLakKL_010_SED_FD_9118 | JGI IMG/M metagenome (IMG submission 9118) | reverse complement strand
CCAGGGTTCAACTTGATTGTTTCCAACCCCCCTTACCTGGGTAAAAAAGAGCTGTTAGCCCTGCCTGAAGGAGTTAGGAATTATGAACCGGTCGGGGCGCTGGATGCTGGATCTGACGGCCTGGATGGCTACCGCCTTATCCTCGACCGCCTGGGTGAATTCGTAAATGTCCCGGCTGTTCTCCTCCTGGAGGTAGGGGCAGGGCAAAAAGAAGATCTTGAAAAACTCTGCAAAGAAGCGGGGCTGTTTAAGTCACTGCACTGGCAAAGCGACCTGAATGGCTGGCCGCGGGTATTAGAGGGCTTAATGAATTAATACCACCCGCTATTATTAATCCCGGCATCGGCTTGTTACAAACAAACGCCATGTTGAAGAGCCTTTGCCAATCCAAAATGCAGCACGGCTGAGCAGGTACAAGGGTAATTTAGTTGGACAATACAACCCGGGACCCGGTAGAAACCTAGTTCAGCCGTTTTCCGGTCGAAGAGATGGTCAGTTTACCATGCTTCAATCCTTTAACTCCGATCAACCTGCCGGCAAGTTCCCTGGCTTCAGCAGCCTTGCCCTTGATGACCATGACCTCCAGGCAGTGATCGTGTTCTAAGTGAACGTGCATAACGGAAATGATCATCTCATGATGATCATGCTGCAGCTCCAGGAGCATGTCGCTTAAACCGCGGACGTGATGATTATAAATGATGGTAACCGTGCCGGCTACCTCTTCATCTTCCTGGGACCATTCCAGTTCAACCAGCTGGGCCCGGACCAGGTCCCTGATTGCTTCCGAGCGGTTAGGATAACCGCGTTTTACGATTTCCTGGTCCAGGCGATCCAGTAAATCCCTTTCCATGGATATACCAAAACGGATCAGTTCAGACAACCGCTTAACACCTCCGTAAATTTTGTTACGATTATATCATAATAAAACAGGGAAAAGTCGCAGCGATGTAGAATATACCCCCGGTTGCCTTTTTAGGGCCTTTTACTGCCGGCAGCAGCTGTGATTGTGATGGTGCTGTGGCCTGTAAAAGCGATAATTGCGGCCAGAACGGCTTATAATAATTGAAAATGCAGCCGGTCTGCTTTATAATAATTGAAGCACAAGGCACTATGATACACAACTTCAGCTCCCCCGGGAGGTCAGGCATTGTTCTGGGAAATCGCCTTTACTACACTGGGCGGCTTGGGCCTGTTTTTATTTGGTATTCAAATTATGGCTTCAGGGATGCAGAAAGCGGCAGGTGACCGTTTTCGACGGATCCTGGAAGTCCTGACCAACAAACCGGTAATCGGGGTGTTAACCGGCATCCTGGTCACTATCCTGGTTCAGAGCAGCAGTACCGCCAGTGTCATGGTGGTCGGTTTTGCCAATGCCGGCCTGATGAACCTTTCCCAGGCGATCAGTGTAATTATCGGCGCCAATGTTGGAACCACGGTTACCGCCCAGCTGGTTTCTTTTGAAATCTGGGTGATTGCCCTTCCCGCAATCGGAATTGGATCGCTGCTTAATTTCTTTGGGCGGCGCCGTTTTCAACGCTACCTCGGCCAGACTGTGCTGGGCCTGGGTCTTTTGTTTTTGGGCATGATCACCATGTCCGAAGGCATGAGCCCCCTGCGGGAACTGGATGCGTTTTATGACCTGCTAATGCAGTTTAGCGCTTATCCCATCTTAGGGATCCTGGCCGGGGCAATATTTACCGCCCTGATCCAGAGCAGCAGCGCCGCTACCGGGGTAATCATCGCCCTGACGATGCAGGACTTGATCCCCTTTGATTCAGCGGTTCCCCTCATTTTAGGAACCAATGTAGGCACCAGTATCACGGCTATACTGGCCGGGATCGGGGCCAACGTGGCGGCGCGCCGGGCGGCGGCGGCGCACGTAGTTTTTAACGTTGTAGGAGTAGTCCTGATCCTTATTTTCCTGGGCCCCTTTACCAGCGTGATTGTAGAAACAGCAGCTAGCGTTCCCAGGCAGGTGGCCAATACCCATACCGCCTTCAACTTGTTTAATACAGTGGTTTTCCTGGTTTTCTTAAAATACTTTAACCGCTTGATTTGCTATATTATTCCCGGGGAAGACGAAAAAATGGACTTCGGTCCCAAGTACCTCGACGCCAGGATTATGAGGACCCCGGCCGTGGCCATCGGTGGGGCCAAACAGGAGCTGTTGCGTATGGCCGGTATTGCCCGGGAAATGTTGGATGAATCGATCCAGGTATTTCTCAACAAGGACCTGAAGAAAATTAAGCATATTGATCAAATGGAAGAGCTGATTGACGGCCTGGAAAAAGAAATAAATGTTTATCTTTCCGAGCTATCCCAGCACTCCATGTCCCAGCAGCAAACCAAGATGGTCGGCAACCTGATGTCGGCGGCCAACGACCTGGAAAGGATCGGAGACCATTCTGAAAACATTATGCAGCTGGGAGAAATGAAAACCGAGGAAAGGCTTCCCTTTACGAGTGTAGCCCAGGAAGAAGTCCGTGTTTTTAGTTCCAAAGTTGCGGATATGCTCAATAAAGCGGTAACTGCATTTGAACACGTGGATAAAGATCTGGCTGCAGAAGTAGTGGCAGAGGATGACGAGATTGATGAACAGGAAAAAACTCTTCGCAACAAGCATATCGAGCGCATTAACACCAAACAATGCCACCCCTCATCAGGCGTTGTTTACCTGGACCTGCTCAGCAACCTGGAGCGGGTGGCCGATCATGCCAAAAACATTGCCGAACTGGTCCTTGAAGAACAATAACTGCCTGGAAAGTAGATGAAATTATATGCCTCCCCCTGTCAAAGGAACCCTGCTGCTCCATGAAGATACCGCTTCCCTCGAGAAAGCCGCGCAAATAATTAAAAGCGGCGGGCTGGTCGCCTTTCCTACGGAGACAGTTTACGGCCTGGGAGCGGCTGCCACCAGTGCGGCTGGCGTAGCCCGGATCTATAAGGCCAAGGGGCGCCCTGCGGATAACCCCCTGATTGTCCACCTTTCATATTCTGATCAACTTAAAGATGTAGCCTGCGACATACCGGAAACTGCCTTTAAGCTGGCAAGGCGGTTTTGGCCGGGCCCGTTGAGCCTGGTGTTGCCCCGGGCCGAAAAGATTCCGGCCCTGGTTTCCGCCGGCCTTCCCTCGGTGGCAGTGCGCATGCCCGCGCACAAAACTGCCCTGGAATTTATTCGTTTGTCCGGGGTCCCTATTGCAGCACCCAGTGCCAATCGTTCCGGGAGGCCCAGTCCCACCACGTACCGGCATGTCCTGGATGATCTCACCGGAAGAATCGATGCTGTGATTAAAAGCACGCCCTGCCCGGTTGGCGTTGAATCCACTGTGCTTGATTTGACCGGGGAAAAACCTCTAATTTTAAGGCCCGGTGGTGTTTCCAGGGAAGAGCTGGAAACAGAGCTCGGCTTTTCTGTTGATGTTGCTGCAGCAACAGCACGGAAAGGAGAACCGCCGCTTTCTCCCGGGATGAAATACCGGCATTATTCCCCGCAGGCCAAACTGATTCTAATCAGCGGTCCTGCCCCGGCCAGGCTCCCATTAATTAAAGTCCTGGCAGCGCATTACCGCAGCCTGGGTTTGAAGGTAGGTTACCTGAATACAGCATTGGAAGGAAGCTTAAGATACGGGGTTGCTCCGGAACAACTGGCTGCAGGTTTGTATGATTCTATGCGCCGGATGGATCGGCAGGGTGTAGATATCATCCTGGCCGAAGAGGTCGATGCAGCAGGTATTGGCCTGGCCGTGATGAACCGCTTAAAAAAGGCTGCTGCGCGCATTCTGCGGGTGTATCCGGGGCAAGTTTAAAGCCGGGCTTAAGGAGGGATGGATGTGCTGAAAATACTGTTTGTCTGCACCGGCAATACCTGCCGCAGCCCTATGGCTGAAGCTTTGTTCAACAACGATCCCGCTTTGAAGCAGCTTCCTTTCAAAGCAGTCGCTGTATCTGCCGGGATAACTGCACAGGAGGGCGTGGAAGCGACACCCCAGGTTCGCCGGTTGTTGAGCCAGGAAGGCATCCTGGACCTGGAAAAGCATGCCTCCAGGCCTGTTAACAGGGCAATCGTTGATGATGCGGAGATCATTTTGGCCATGACAGGAGCTCACAGGAGGAGGCTGATTGAGCTATATCCTCACCTGGAAGGTAAAACATTTATCCTGAAAAGTTTTGCCGCCCTTGATCAGGGCAATCCCGACATCGGTGACCCCCTGGGAGGTGACCTGGAAAGATATCGCGAAGTGTTAGAGGACATTAGAGCATCTATCAAGAAACTAATGATTAAGTTCATGTCAGGTAGAGATTCAGAATGATAGAGATCAGTTCGGTTTAGAGCAGGAAGGATGAATCAAGTATGAAAATTGCGCTCGGTTCCGATCATGCCGGGTACCGCTTGAAAGAGCATATTTTGAAGCATATTGAAACATCGCCACATTCCTGTAAGGATTTTGGCGTTTTTTCCGAAGACAGTGTTGATTACCCGGATCTGGCTATTTCCGTCACTGCAGCTGTCCGGTCCGGTGAATACGATTACGGAATCTTGATCTGTGGAACCGGGATTGGAATGTCCATCGCGGCAAATAAAAATAACGGAATCAGGGCAGCTTTATGTGGTGAGGCTTATTCGGCGAAATGCGCCAGGGAACATAACGACGCCAATGTTTTAACCATGGGTTCAAGGGTAATAGGACCGGGTCTGGCCCTGGACATAGTCGATCAATTTCTTAACACCGCCTTTGCCGGAGGAAGGCACAGCAACCGCCTGCAAAAAATTGAGAAGCTGGAAACTAAAGATCTAAAAAGCTGACCCTAGAAACAGGGAGGTTAAATTGATAGAGAGGCCTGATTGGGACCACTACTTTATGCAGATTGCTACTGTCGTTGCCTCCCGTTCTACCTGCATGAGGCGCCAGGTGGGAGCGCTGCTGGTTTTAAATAAACGGATCCTGGCCACCGGTTACAATGGAGCGCCGGCCGGCCTGGAACACTGCGGGGAAGTGGGCTGCCTGCGCCAGGAGATGCAGGTTCCATCCGGTGAACGGCATGAACTCTGCCGCGGTCTGCATGCCGAGCAAAATGCCATTATTCAGGCTGCCGTGCACGGTGTTGCCATTAAGGAGTCCGTATTATACTGCACCCATTACCCGTGCGCTGTATGTGCCAAGATGCTGGTCAATGCCGAAGTAGGTTCGCTGGTGCTGGCCGATAATTACCCCGATAACCTGGCCAAAAAAATCTTTGCCGAAGCTGGTATTGGTGTGAATTTTATAGTATAATATTCGCTGAATGTTAATCGATAGATGTTTAAACTGTCTGTTATTTTGCTGTATTTTTTAAATTCTTTGACTAAAAATAGAGTCAAAGCAAGTTAAAATAATAACTCAGAAATTTTGCCCTGATGGTTGCCAGTAATGTGAAAAAACTAGCCGATAGGAACAGGCCGGTGAGTTTAACATAGTTAATAGATCAGCTCCTGGCCGGGCAGTAATTTATTTAGGGGTGGTGAAAGCAATGACGGTAGAGCTGGTTAAATCTATAAAGGAAGCCGAAAGCAGGGCTGAAGAAATTAGCCGGGAAGCCCGCCAGGAAGCCCGCAAGAAGCAGAAAGATGCCCAGGCCAGGGCGGAAGAGATTATCGCGAAAACAGTGGCCGAAGCGGAAGAAGAAGCGAAAAGCATGATGAACAAGGCAGAAGAAGAAGCAAAGTCCGAATCAGAACCGCTTGTAAAAGAACGCGAAGATGAAATAGAACAGTTAAAAGCAAGAGCTGCAGAGCGCATGCCTGAGGCTGTAAACCTGATTAAAGACAAGGTTGTGAAAACTGATGCCGATCATTGATCTAAAAAAGATTTATATCCTGGGGCATCGGCAGGAAAGGGAAAAAGTTTTTGACCTCCTGCACCAGCTGGGTACTGTGGAAATGATCGATGTTAAATCGGGTGAAGGCTGGCGAGAATTCCAGGATCTGCTTGAACCGGAACAGCCCCCGGAAGTGGTTTCCCAGATTGACAGCAACCGCAGCGACATCCGTTTTTGCCTTGATTTTTTCCAGCGTCATTTCCCGATCCGTAAAAGCATGATCGAACAGTTTACGGGCAGCAGGCTTGATTTAACCGGTGAGCAGTTTAACGACTACATTAAATCTCTTGATCAGGTGGAAGAAATCCAACAGGCCTGCCGTGAAGCGGAAGAAAAACTGGTTCATATCCGCAATGAAGAAACCCAGTCTCAAAATTTAATTGAAGACCTTCAGCCCTGGGCAGCGCTGGATTCGCCCCTGGAAGAGGTGGCAGAGGGGTCCTGGGCAATGATGGATTTATTCATTGTCCCGGCCGATCATTATTTACCCCTGCAGGAAGCGCTTTCTGAAGCTGTGTCAGAATACTGCCTGGATGAAGTATTCTCTGATGAAGAGAATGTATACTTCTTTTTTTCCGCCCTTGCTGAGGAAAAAGGGGCTGTAAACGAGCTGTTCCGGGACAAAGCGGTTACCAGGGCCAGCTTCCCCGATGTGACCGGAACTCCGACTGAAATCATCGACTCCTTGAATAACAGGCTCGAAGAATTGAAGCAGGAAAGAAGTGCCGTTTTAGGTGAGGTGGAAAAGTTACTGGCCTACCGTCCCATGTTAATGGCCTGCTTTGACTACATCGATAATGAATATGAAAAACACCAGGCGATGAGCAACCTGGCCGGGACCGAGAACAGCTTTTTGCTGGAAGGCTGGGCACCGGTTCCCATTATGGGCGACCTGGAAACAACAATAGCTGAAAAAACTGAAACAGCAGTTCTCACTTCGAGGGACCCCGAACCTGATGAAGATGTGCCGGTGCTATTGCACAATAAAGGTCCGGCCGAGCCTTATGAAGTGGTGACCAAGCTTTACAGCACCCCCAAAAAATATGAACTTGATCCTACACCTTTTATGGCCCCGTTCTTTTTCCTGTTTTTCGGTATTTGTCTTTCCGATGCCGGATACGGTATTTTGCTGGGCCTGCTGGCCTTTTACCTGTACCGCAAACTTACCCTGGGCGAGTCGGGACGGCAGTTGCTAAAGTTACTGATGCTTGGCGGGATTTCTGCTTTTGCCTTCGGTATCCTGCTGGGAGGTTATTTCGGGGACTTAATTAAACTGCCACCGCTATTGTTCGATCCCCTGGAAGAACCGATGACCATGTTAATTGCTTCCCTGGCGATTGGTTTGTTCCAGGTTTATTTTGGGATGGCTTTACAGGCTTACCGGAATATAAAAGGGGGCAAGCCTCTGGATGCCCTTTATGACCAGGGTTTCTGGTTCCTGTTTTTAAACGGCCTGATCCTGCTTGTAGGCGGGTTTGCTGCCGTCGGACAATTGCTGGCTGTAGCCGGGGGTGCCGGCCTGGTTTTAACCCAGGGCCGTCATCAGCGCAGTATAGTCTTGAAGTTTTTCAGCGGCCTCATGAGCCTTTACAATGTAACTCAGTATTTAAGCGATGTGCTGTCTTATTCCCGCTTGTTTGCCCTGGGCCTGGCTTCAGTGGTTATTGGCATGGTTGTCAACTCGGTTGGTGAGCTGGCTGCCGGGTCCATAATCGGTTATGTGGTCCTGGTTATAATCCTGGCGGGCGGCCATTTTTTCAATATGATCATCAGCACACTGAGTTCTTATGTGCACACCAGCCGCCTGCAGTACCTGGAGTTTTTTAATAAATTCTTTGAGGGCGGCGGAAGGTCATTCCAGCCGTTCAGGGTTAAAAACAATTACGTTGATATTGTCGAATCAGAAAAAAGTTAACCACAGGTTTCAGGTTTGTTCTTTTCAGAACCGGTAACACCTGATTCCTGATTTTCAAAAAATAATATAACATCAGCGGGAGAATAAAAAAGGAGGCTTCAACAAATGGAAGGAATTGAAATAGCAATGCTGGGAGTAGCCCTGGCGGTTGGTTTGGCCGGAAGTGGTTCGGCAATCGGGATCGGTATTGTCGGGCAGAGCGCCTGCGGGTTGATTTCGGAAGACCCGGACAAGTTCGGGCAAACCCTTTTATTACAGGCGCTTCCGGGAACGCAAGGTATTTACGGGCTCCTGGCCGGATTCCTGATTATGCAGGATATCGGTATTGTTGGTGAAGAGCTGGTTCAACTTACTACCTGGCAGGGTTATGCTTATTTGATGGCGGCGCTGCCTATTGCTATAGCCGGCTTAAGCTCCGGCATTTACCAGGGAAGGGTCCTGGCATCGTCCATAAACCTGATTGCCAAAAGGCCGGAAGAAATGGGTAAAGGGATCGTATACGCCGTAATGGTGGAAACTTACGCTGTATTTGCCCTGCTGGCCACAATCTTAATGCTGTTCGGTATTGATGTTTAGAGCCGGCTGCTTAAAGGGGTGAGTTGCTTGAAAGAAGGAGCGGACAGGATCGTCCAGCGCGTCCTTGATGACGCGCAGGCCAGGGCTGAGTCTATAAAAGATGAGGCTTCCAAGAAAGCCGATGCTGTTGAATCGGAGGCCAGGGAGAAGGCCAACCGGAGAAAAGAACAGATTCTTGAACAGGCTCGCAAGTCAGCGGCTGAACAAAAAAGCCGCATTATTGGCGTAGCCCAGCTTGAAGCGCGGAAAAAATTACTTGCCGCCAAGCAGGAAATGATTGGCGAAGCCTTCCAGAAAGCCTTAGATGAGCTGTCTGGTTTAGATGACCGGGAATATCTTTCCGTTATCCGTAATCTTCTCCTGGATATTACTGATACCGGCACTGAGACGGTGTTTTTTAACGAGCGCGACAAAGAAAGGATTACGGAGGACTTTTGGAAAGATGTAAACAAGAGCCTGGCCGACCAGGGGAAAAAAGGAGAACTGAAGCTTGCGGAAGAAACCAGGCCTATCAAGGGCGGCTTTATTCTCCAGAGGGGCGGTTTAGAAATGAACTGCTCGTTTGAATCGCTCCTGGAGAGGAAAAGAGACGACTTGGAATATGAAGTAGCCGAACTGCTTTTTAAATAACAGGCAGGCTTTCCTCCAGGAAAGGAGAGCAGTATAGATGCTTATTGATGATACAATTTATGGCTACGCAGTAGCGCGGGTAAAGGCGATGGAAACACGCTTGCTCGATCAGGGCCACTTTGAGAGGATGATCAATGCCGACACAACCGAGGAAGCGTTGAAAGTCCTGTCTGAAACCGGTTACTCCGCCGCTGTGGCTGAACTGGACGATGTCCATAACTTCGAATCTGTTTTAGCCGATGAATTGAGCTATGTTTTTAATACCGTCCTGAAAATCAGCCCTGTTCCCGAACTGATCGGGATGCTGGCCCTGCGGTACGATATTCATAACCTGAAAGTATTGTTCAAAGACAAATATTTGGGGATAAAAAGTGACCTTTTTATTCCGGTCGGCTCCATGGACCTCTCCAAGCTGGAGTACGCAGTAAGCGAAGATAATTTCCTGCTGCTGCCTGAAAAGTTGCGCCGTGCTGCCAGTACCATTAATGAAGATTTCATGATCAACCGTGATCCCCAGATTATCGATTTGATCCTGGACCAGGTCCTTTATGAACAGTTGATTGATGCCGCCAGGGAACATCAGGCGCCCTTTTTAGAGGGCTTGTTTGTCAGGCAGATTGACTTAACCAACCTGAAAACATTGATCCGGGTCAAGCGAATGGGCCTGAGCCGGGATTTCCTGATCAGGGTGCTGCTGCCAAACGGATCTTTATCTGTCGACCGGTTGGCTGCTATGATCGAAGAACCGGTTGAATCACTGATTTCCATGCTGGCTCTCAGTGATTATGCCGACCTGGTTAGTGAAGGGGTGCGGGAGTGGTCGGAAAAAGGCTCAGCTTCACTCCTGGAAAAACTGGCCGACAATTATATTACTGTTTACCTCAAGGAGGGCAAGTGGGTCCCATTTGGCGTAGAGCCCCTGGTTGGTTACCTGTGGGCAAAAGAAATCGAGATTAAAAATATCCGCATTGTTTTGGTGGGCAAGATCAACAGGCTGCCTGCCGAATCGATCAGGGAGCGAATTCGTGATGTCTACGTATAAAATTGCCGTCATTGGAGATAAAGACTCTATCATGGGATTTAAAACCATTGGCGTGGATACTTTCCCGGTTACCAGTTCAGAAGCGGCCCTTGATACCCTTAAAAAGCTGGTTTCTGAACATTACGGGGTTATATTTATCACCGAAGAGTTAGCCCAGGGGATGCAAGAGGTTATTAATGAAGTGCATAAGCGCTTTTTGCCGACGATCGTTTTAATCCCGAACAGCAAGGGAGCCCTGGGGATTGGAATTGAGCAAATAAGGAAAAATGTCGAAAAAGCGATCGGCGCAGACATTCTTTTCAGGAAAGAAGGTTGATAACTTGGATGTAGGAAGGATTGTAAAAGTATCCGGTCCCCTTGTCGTAGCGGATAATATGGGCGCGGCCCGGATGTACGATATGGTCAGGGTCAGCGAGGCCCGGCTGATGGGTGAAATTGTGGAGGTGCGCGGCGACCAGGCCTCCATACAGGTATACGAAGAAACCGGGGGTGTCGGCCCGGGAGAGCCTGTATATATAACCGGTGAACCGCTCAGTGTTGAGCTTGGCCCCGGCATGATCGAATCTTTTTTTGACGGGGTCCAGCGCCCCCTTGACGGGATTAAAAAGATGGCAGGTGATTATATCACCCGGGGAGTGGAAGTTCCCGCCCTGAATCGCGAGCGCAAATGGGATTTTAATCCCACGGTCAAAGAAGGGGATCAGCTAAAGCCCGGTGACATTATCGGCACCATCCAGGAAACGACCATTGTTGAACACCGGGTCATGATCCCGCCCAATTTTCCTGCGGGGAAGATAAAAGATATTAAAAGCGGTGAAGCAACCGTAACCGATGTTATAGCCAGGCTGGAAACAGAAGATGGGGACTACGATATCACCATGCTTCAGCGGTGGCCGGTCCGCAAGGGCCGCCCCTATAAAGAAAAAATGGGCCCCCACATTCCATTAATTACCGGCCAGCGGATTTTAGATACCTTTTTCCCGGTGGCCAAGGGAGGAACCGCCTGCATTCCCGGTCCTTTCGGCAGCGGAAAGACGGTTACCCAGCACCAGCTGGCCAAGTGGGCCGATGCCGAAATAGTGGTCTATATTGGCTGCGGAGAGCGCGGTAACGAGATGACCGACGTTTTAATGGAGTTCCCGGAACTGCTTGATCCCCAGTCCGGTGAACCCCTGATGAAGCGGACGGTCCTGATCGCCAATACATCGAATATGCCGGTTGCCGCCCGCGAGGCTTCTATTTACACCGGGATCACCATTGCAGAATACTTCCGGGACATGGGCTACAGCGTTGCCTTAATGGCAGACTCCACATCCCGCTGGGCCGAGGCGCTGCGGGAGATGTCCGGCCGCCTGGAAGAAATGCCTGGAGAGGAAGGGTACCCGGCTTACCTTGGATCCCGGTTGGCCGACTTTTATGAGCGTTCAGGCCGGACCGTTTGCCTGGGCAGCGAAGACAGGGAGGGAGCCCTGACCCTGGTCGGCGCGGTATCGCCGCCGGGTGGTGACCTTTCCGAACCGGTTTCACAGGGCACTTTGCGTATTGTCAAGGTGTTCTGGGGGCTTGATGCTTCCCTGGCTTACCGGAGGCACTTTCCGGCGATTAACTGGTTATTGAGTTATTCGCTGTACCTGGACAATGTTGCTCCCTATTTCAGGGAAACCATTGGCGAGCAGTGGAATGAAATGCGCAGGGAAGCAATGCGCCTGCTCCAGGAAGAATCTGAACTGGAAGAGATCGTGCGCCTGGTGGGTGTTGATGCCTTATCAGCAAAAGAAAGGCTGGTTCTTGAAACGGCAAAATCCCTGCGGGAAGACTTCCTGCATCAGAATGCCATGCATGAAATCGACACCTACAGTTCCCTGGAGAAGCAGTTCGCCATGATGGACCTGATCCTCACTTACCACCATGAAGCAGGAGCTGTTATTGAAAAAGATCAGATTGACTTAGACCTGGAAAAACTGTTTTCACTTCCGGTGCGGGAAAGAATTGCCCGGGCCCGCTACCTGCCGGAAGAAAAAATCAAGGATATGGAAGATATTAAACGGGAAATTAAAGAACAGGTGGCCCCGTTAGCCGGCGAAGGAGGGGAAGAAGATGCTTAAAGAATATAAAACTGTTGCCGATGTGGCCGGCCCGTTGATGCTGGTGGAGCAGGTTGAAGGCATAAAATACAATGAGCTGGCCGAAATTGAGCTGCCCGGTGGAGATATCCGGCGGGGACAGGTCTTAGAAATTGACCGCGACAAAGCCCTGGTCCAGATTTTTGAAGGTTCTACCGGCCTTAATATTGGAACGGCGAAAGTCCGCTTCCAGGGCAAAGCTATTGAACTGCCTGTTTCCATGGATCTGCTGGGCCGGGTTTTCAGCGGCCTGGGTTCTCCCCGGGACCAGGGCCCGAAGATTATTCCCGATAAAAGGCTGGATATTAACGGGTTCCCGATAAACCCTTATGCCCGCGACTACCCCTCGGAATTTATTCAAACCGGGGTATCAGCTATTGATGGAATGAATACCATGGTGCGGGGGCAGAAGCTGCCTATTTTCTCCAGCTCAGGGCTGCCCCACTCCAACCTGGCTGCCCAGATTGCCCGGCAGTCTAAAGTTTTGGGGACAGAAGCCAAGTTTGCCGTTGTATTTGCCGCCATGGGCATTACCTTTGAAGAGGCGGATTTCTTTATCAATGACTTCCGTAAGACCGGAGCGATTGAACACTCGATTCTCTTTATCAACCTGGCCGACGACCCGGCCATTGAGAGGATTTCTACCCCGCGGATTGCCCTGACGGCCGCAGAATACCTGGCCTTTGAGCAGGACATGCACGTCCTGGTTATCCTTACCGATATGACCAACTACGCGGAAGCCTTGAGGGAGATATCGGCCGCCCGCAAAGAAGTCCCGGGACGCCGCGGTTATCCCGGTTACCTGTATACCGACCTGGCCAGCCTTTATGAAAGAGCCGGCCGGATCCAGGGGCGTGAGGGTTCTATTACCCAGCTGCCGATCCTGACCATGCCCGAGAACGACAAGACCCACCCGATCCCCGACCTGACCGGGTATATTACCGAAGGCCAGATTATCCTGAGCCAGGAACTGCACCGCAAAGGGATCTATCCCCCAATTGATGTTTTGCCTTCCCTTTCGAGGCTCAAGGATAAGGGTATCGGTGCCGACCAGACCAGGGAAGATCATGCCGATACCATGAACCAGCTTTATGCCGCTTACGCCCGTGGTAAGGAAGCGAAAGAACTGGCCGCTATTCTCGGTGAAGCGGCCCTGTCGGAGGCGGATAAGAAATTTTCCCGGTTTGCCGACGAGTTTGAAAGCCGTTATGTAGCCCAGGGCGAAGAAGAGGATCGCAGTGTAATTGAAACACTCGACCTGAGCTGGGAACTGCTGGCACACCTGCCGCGCATTGAATTAAAGCGGGTCCGTGACGAGTTCCTGGAAAAATATCTGCCCGCCCAGGAGTCCGACCAGGAGGAGGGTTAGTTTACGTGGAAATACGGGTCAATCCAACCCGCATGGAGCTAAACCGCCTTAGAAGAAGGCTGAACATGGCCCAGCGGGGGCACAAATTGCTTAAAGATAAAAGGGATGAACTGATCCGCCAGTTTATGATCCTGGTTCGCAGAAATAAAGATCTGCGCGAGCATATCGAAAAAGAACTTACGGGGGCTTTTGCCAAATTCCTGCTGGCCAGGGCGGTCATGCCGTCTGAGAACCTTGAAGAGGCCTTGATGTATCCAACCAAGACCCTGAAGCTGGAAGTGCACAGGCAAAATATTATGAGCGTGTATACCCCCAAGTTTGACTGGGTGGAAGAAGAAACCGGTGGAGGAGAAGGGGCCAGCATTTATCCCTACGGTTTTGTCGATACCTCTGCTGAACTGGATACCTCCATTGAAACCCTTTCCAATATCTTGCCCCAGTTGATGGAGCTGGCCGAGGTGGAAAAATCAGTCCAGCTGATGGCGGAAGAAATTGAAAAAACCCGCCGCAGGGTCAATGCCCTTGAATATGTTTTGATTCCCAGGTTGGAAGAAACCATAAAATACATTACCATGAAGCTTGATGAAAGCGAAAGAGGAGCGCTGACCCGCCTGATGAAGATCAAAGATATTGTGCGGGCCAAAACTTAAGTGCGCTGTAACTGTCCAGCCTGCTTAAGAAAACTGCGCTTGCTGATTCTTTCAGGTCGGAACTGCAACGGTTTCGCTTCAGCGGCATTTTCAAGCCTGCACTTTATAATTGTTTCAGTTATCTTAAGCAGGCCGGGCAGGATCAAAACCGGAAATAAAGGAACTTTAATCAATGCATGAATTAATAATCCGGGGAGGCGTGCCGCTCCGCGGAAGTGTAAAAGTAAAAGGTTCGAAAAACGCCAGCCTGCCTGTCATAGCTGCTTCCCTGCTTACCAGTGAGCCGGTGGTTATAGATGAGGTGCCGGATTTGCTTGATGTGCGCACTATGATCGAAGTTGTCCGGTCTTTGGGCGCAAAGATCACTTATGATCCCCGGCAGGAAAAGCTCGATATTGACGCCGGGGAGATAAAATCACTGGAACCGCCCCAGGATTTAATGCAAAACATGCGCGCGTCCTTCCTGATTTTGGGCCCGCTGCTGGCCCGTTTTGGCAGGGCAACTTTGGCTTTGCCCGGCGGCTGCGCTATTGGTTCCAGGCCGGTAGATCTTCATATCAAGGGCCTGGCCGGCCTTGGCGCCGAGTTTTCTGTAAACGGCGGCGTGATTGAAGCCAGGGCTGAAAAACTGCAGGGAGAAAAGATATACCTTGATTACCCGAGCGTAGGTGCCACTGAAAATATAATGATGGCTGCTACGATGGCCAGGGGTACCACTTATATTGAAAATGCTGCTTCTGAACCCGAAATAGTTGACCTGGCCAACTTTTTAAACAGCGCCGGGGCCAGGATCAGCGGAGCCGGAATGAAGTCGATCCGGATTAAGGGAACAGAAGGGCTGCATGGAACCCGCCATTCCGTTATACCTGACCGGATCGAAGCCGGAACCCTGCTCTTGAGTGCCGCTGTTACCGGCGGAGATGTGGTGGTTAACAATGTATTAAGCGATCACTTAAAACCCCTGATAGCCAAGTTAAAAGAAACCGGTATAAGGGTTGAAGAAGTGGATCCTTCAGCAATCCGGGTAAAAAAAACAGGCCAAACCAGGGGTACAGATTTAAAAACTATGCCTTACCCGGGCTTCCCAACCGACCTGCAACCTCAGTTTATGGCTCTGTTAGCTCTTTGCAGGGGAACCAGCCTGGTCACGGAGACGGTGTTTGAAAACAGGTTTATGCACGTGGACGGGCTGCTTAGAATGAATGCCGATATAATGCTCGAAGGTAACCGGGCTGTTGTCCAGGGCAAAGAGTCACTGCGCGGCGCCCCGGTCCAGGCTTCAGACTTGAGGGCGGCAGCGGCTCTGCTCCTGGCCGGCATGGCCGCTGAAGGAACTACAATTATCTCCAATATAGATTTCCTGTGGAGAGGGCACAGCTGCCTGGAAGAAAGATTTACCAAACTGGGTGCCCGGATTGAATGCCGGGAATCCCTGGATTACAAGTCGGCTCAACTTGGCGGAGAATAAACCTTCCGGTGGCCATAAACCATGTATAATTACCCCGGCAATATTCATATCCACAGCAGTTATTCCGACGGCAGTGGAAATATCGAGGAGATTGCAGAAGCTGCTTCTGCCGCCGGCTTGAACTATGTTATTATCTCCGATCATGAAACCCTGGCCGGCCTGCCCGAGGAGTCGGTGCTTCGTGGAGTGGTCATCCTGGTGGGAATGGAAATTAACCGCCGCCACAGTCACTACCTGGCCCTGGATCTGGAGAAGCCGCTAGCGTCGGATGAAGATAATCCCCAGCGGATCATTGACCGGGTCAATGCTAAGGGCGGCTTTGGTTTTATCGCCCACCCCTTCGAAAAAGGATCCCGCTACATAGAAAAAGGGAATGCTTATCCCTGGAAAAACTGGCCGGTGTTTCGCTTCAGCGGCTTTGAGCTATGGAACTATACTTCCCACTGGCGGGGCCGCCACCCTTCCGCCCTGATAACGCTCTACTGGTTCTTTTTTAACCGCAAGGCAGCTATGGACAGCCCGCCCGGGGACCTGCTCAGGCTGTGGGACTGTTATACTTCTGCCGGACACAGGATCTCGGTAATCGGGAGCAGCGACGCCCATGCTACACTTTACAGCCTCGGCATTTTCAAAGTGCCCGTGTTCACTTACCGCTATATATTCTCCACTATAAATACTTACATAACCCTTCCTGAGAAGATGAGCTCCGATTTTGCTACAGCTAAACAACAGATTAGCGGGGCCCTGAAAAAAGGGCAGTGTTATTTATCTTTCGACAGCCTCGCTCCGGCACAGGAGTTTTATTTTTATGCTGAAAATAATAAAACTGTCAGCTTAATGGGATCTGCCCTGGAGCTGCAAAAAGGGGTTGCCTTGCATTTAAAAGCCCCCCGGTCCCGGTCCCTGCTGCGCCTGATAAAAAATGGCCGCCTGGTAAAGACAATCGAAGGGAATGAGCTTCTCTACAGACCTACTGCACCGGGTGTCTACAGGGCCGAGGTTTATTTCAAACCCCGCTTCAGGCGTTACAGGCCCTGGATTTATTCTAATCCGATTTACGTTGATGCCCGCAGTTAGCACTCCCTGCCATAAATTCTTTCTTGCAGTCCAGCCTAAAATAATATACTATTACAGGCAGAAAAATAATTGTTCCAGCAGCAAAAGACAGGCGAACATCTCATTATATTACTGATAAGGAGGTTGCCATATGCTTAAAATTGGTATCAATGGATTTGGCCGTATAGGCAGGCTTACGATGCGTGCTGCTCACAACCACGACCAGGTTAAAGTGGTCGCCATTAACGATCTCTCAGACGGAGCATCACTTGCCCACCTGTTAAAGTATGACTCGGTTTACGGGATCCTGGATGCCGATGTTCAGTCCGACGAGCAGGGTTTTTTGATAGAAGGCGAAAGAGTCAGAGTATACTCTGAAAAAGAGCCGGCTGATATTCCCTGGAAAGAAGCCGGAGTGGATGTTGTTATTGAAGCAACCGGACTTTTTCGTAAACGTGACACAGCATCCGGCCACTTCAGCGCAGGAGCGGAACGGGTAATTATCAGCGCTCCGGGAGAAGCCGACCTGGTAACAGTGCTCGGCGTGAATGATCATCTCTATGATCCCGACAAGCATTACTTGATTTCTAATGCTTCCTGCACGACCAATGCCCTGGCCCTGCCCGTAAAAGTACTCCATGAAAATTTCGGGTTGAAGCGGGGCTTAATGAATACAACCCATGCTTATACCAACGATCAGCAGCTGCTAGACTTTCCCCATTCCGACCCCCGCCGGGCCCGCGCTGCCGCCCTGTCTTTAATTCCCACCACCACCGGCGCTGCGAAAACGGTAGGAGAAGTTATCCCTGAATTAAAAGGCAAAATTGACGGTTTTGCCATCCGGGTGCCAACCCCGACTGTATCACTGGTTGACTTTGTGGCTGAACTGGAAAGGGAAGCCACTGCTGATGCTGTTAACAAAGCCTTTAAAACAGAAGCTGCTGCTTCGGATTACCTGGGGTACAGTGATTTGCCGCTTGTTTCTATAGATTACAAGGGCAATCCCTATTCTTCGGTCATTGACGGACAATCTACCATGGTGCTCGATGGAACCATGATCCGGATCCTGGCCTGGTACGATAATGAATGGGCTTATTCTTGCCGCCTTGTTGACCTGGCAGCAATAATAGCTTCAAGATAGGAAGGTAAATATTAAATGATTGATTTAAACAAAAGAAGCGGCCTGCCGTTGTCCTGGGATCCGCAGGAAGAGCAGCTTATCTGTGGTGAAGGTATAACAACCGAAGAAGGAGCTCCCGATATACGCAGGCGCCTGGATATGCAGGAAGTGCTTTATGACGATCAGGCGGAAGAACTTGACCAGCTCTATTACATGTACAGGGGAGTAGCTTTGTCCGAGGATCTACCGGCAATAAACAGAGCCGGGCTGCGCTTCGATATAACTGCCCTGCGGCCGGGAACGATCAGCGGGGAATTTGTTAAAACAGCCGGGCATTATCATCCCTGCAAAGAGGGAACCGGCCTGACCTGGCCTGAGGCCTACGAGGTCCTGCACGGAAGGGCTCATTACCTGCTGCAGAGTGCGGTTCCGGATCACCCCGACCGGTTGGAAGAGGTATATTTAATTACCGCCAAACCGGGAGACAAGGTCTTGATACCGCCCGGGTTTGGTCATATTACCATTAACCCGGGAGAAGATTTCCTGGTTATGAGCAACTGGGTAGCGGATGGATTTGCTTCTCTCTACGAACCGATCCGGAAAATGAAGGGTGGCGCCTATTTCGAACTGGCCGTGAACGAAGTGCCGGAGTTTGTACCCAACCAGAACTATACAAAACTGCCTCCCCTTAATCGCTCTTCTGTAGTCCCTGTAGAGGAATTGTCGCTTCTGACAGGTCTTCCTTTTTACAGCGTATTCAAGGAGAATAACAGTGCCTTCAGGTTTCTAACCCACCCCGAGGAATTTACCGGAGTGTTCGAGAGCTATGTTAAAGAGCTGGCCGCTACTTGATCTGAGCGAAAGCCTGCTGGTTGAGCTGCCACCATTATATTTAGTTTAATTCTCTAAGGTCCTCGCTGTTCAAGCAGGGGCCTTTCTGATCCAGGCAATGGCAATCATTTTTGCACAGTTCATCTAAAAACGGCAACTTTGCCGTGCAAACCAGGGTAACCCTGGAGTGAAAGGTGAAAAAATATTGGCAAGGCGGGCCCTAAAGGGCCGATTGAAATCTTTTAATGACTAACTCTTTCTTAAATGGTATAATGTTTGCTATTAACACCGGAGGTGGTCCCCAGTTGAAAGTCAAACGCAGTATTGATGAAATCAATGCAAAAATAAAGTCTGGGAAAGCGGTTGTTTACACAGCAGAAGAAATAATCGATATGGTAGATGAAAAAGGTGCGGAAAAAACCGCCGCTGAGGTGGATGTTGTGACCACGGGCACTTTCGGCCCAATGTGTTCTTCCGGGGTCTTTTTAAATGTAGGCCACCCGACCCCCCGCATAAAGCTTAACGAAGTTTATTTGAACAGTGTCCCGGCCTATGCTGGTATTGCTGCTGTAGATCTCTACCTGGGGGCTACAGCCCTGCCGCACGGTGACCCGGCTAACCGTAACCACCCCGGCGATTTTATCTACGGCGGCGGCCATGTAATCGAAGACCTGGTGGCCGGTAAAGAAATCAGGATGGAAGCAAGTGCATACGGGACAGACTGCTATCCCATGAAGAAGGTTGACACCAGTTTCAGGCTTTCTGAAATCAATGAGGCGACATTATACAACCCCCGTAACGCTTACCAGAACTATAATGTGGCGGTTAACCTTGGTCCAAAAACTATCTATACCTACATGGGGGTTTTAAAAACAAACATGGGTAATGCCAACTACAGTTCCGCAGGCCAGTTGAGCCCCCTGTTCAACGACCCGCTCTTGAAAACAATCGGGATTGGAACCAGGATCTTTTTAGGTGGCGGAATCGGTTATGTAGCCTGGCACGGGACCCAGCACAACCCATCGGCAAAAAAAGCTGAAAATGACACCCCTGTAAGCCCGGGAGCCACCCTGGCCCTGATTGGCGATCTAAAACAAATGGAAGCGCGCTGGTTAAGAGGCTTGAGTTTCCTGGGTTACGGAGCCACCATGCAGGTGGGAATGGGAGTTCCCATCCCCATCCTTAATGAAGAAATAATGCGCTACTGCGCGGTCCGGGATGAAGATATAAAAGCGCCTGTTGTTGATTATTACCGGGGATATCCTTACAAAGAAGGCGGTGAGCTGGCCCTGGTCAGTTATTCAGACCTGAAGAGCGGTTCAATCACCGTTAAGGGGCAGCAAGTGCCTACGGCCTCGCTATCCAGCTATGCCGGTGCACGTGAAATAGCTTTCACCTTAAAAGAATGGATCGAATCCGGGCGCTTCACCCTAACTGCTCCTTCAGCTCTACTGCCCTCGGTAGAGGCAGGTATTAAGTTGAAGGCCCTGCCTCAGAGAGACCCGGACGATAAGGAGGTCAGGTAATGATTAAACAAAAAATTGTCCTTCGGTTTCCACCCCACCTGGTTGAAAATCCTGTCATTTATCACCTGATCAAGGATTATGACCTGATGGTAAATATCCTTAGGGCAGACATCAACCCGAAAAAAGAGGGGCGCCTGATGATGGAGCTCAGCGGGGACGAGTTAAACTACCAGCGGGCCCTGGAATGGCTCCAGGAGCAGGGTTTACGCATCATGGGCCTGGAACAGCAGATTATCTGGCGTTCGGACCGCTGTACCCACTGCGGCGCCTGCACTGTAATTTGTCCCACAGAGGCCCTGGCCTTTAATCGCCCGGAGATGACCGTCAGCTTTGATGAATATAAGTGTGTGGTGTGTGAGCTCTGCCTGAGAGCCTGTCCGGCCCGGGCCATGGAAACCCTGGTGGACAATGCCAATTCCAAATGAGCAGCGTCAGGATTTACCGAAATGATGCCGGTGGATTCAGGCTGACTTCCTTTACGGTCAAAGTTAAGGAAAGCGATCTCTGGATTGCTGTCAGCAGCGGCAGCTATAGCAGTACCCTGCCAGGACAGGTAGAACAACTGCTGTTTAATCGGCGCCGCACCCTGGAAAAGTACCTGGCCAAAAAACCTCATTTACAATCAACACTTGAACCCTGCCTGGCGGAAGATAGCGCCCCGGTTCTGTTCCGGACTATGGCTGCCGCTGGAAACAGGGCCGGTGTCGGCCCCATGGCCGCAGTAGCGGGGGCTGTCGCTGAGGCCGTTGGCCTTTACCTGCAGGACATTTCAGCGGAAGTAGTGGTCGAAAATGGCGGAGACATTTTTATAAAAGCAGTTCAGCCTTTAAACGTGGGCATATATGCCGGAGACTCACCCCTGAGCGGTAAAATTGCCCTCAGGGTTAGCCCTGAGCAAACCCCAATTGGAATTTGTACCTCTTCCGGCACAATCGGGCCATCTTTTAGTTTCGGCCAGGCCGACGCAGCAGTGGCCCTCTCCCCCTCGGTTCCGCTTGCCGATGCCGTGGCTACAGCCCTGGGCAACAGGGTAAAAGAGGCCGAAGATTTAGAGCCGGTGCTTGATTATGCCCGGAATATTGAAGGTATTACCGGAGCCCTGCTGATCTACCGTGATCAAGTAGCGGCCTGGGGCGATATAGAGCTTGCAGGGTAGTTGAAGCTATATCCGCGTTTCAAGCTGGTAGCGAGGGGATGAACATAAGAGTCATTTTTAAGAAGCTGTTGTTTGTAAGAAGTTGTTGAACGTCAACTTGATCTGCGCTATAATATTGATGCCGCGGGCCGGCATAGCTCAATTGGTAGAGCAGCTGAATCGTAATCAGCATGTTGGGGGTTCGAGTCCTCTTGCCGGCTCCATATTTTAAAGGATTTAAGGGGTCTGGATGAAAAATCCAGACCCCTTTTAATGGGCATTTAAGGATTGACAAAAGGTGCTTCAATTGATAATATCAATGCACAACAAAATAATATGCGGCGGTTCTGTTCTATATAAGATGAACAGTAATCAGGGAACCAGGTGAAAGTCCTGGGCGGTCGCGCCACTGTAAACGGGGAGTAAGTTTTCTGAATGCCACGGGGTATAAACCCTGGAAGGTGAAAACTGGCTATGATCCGTTAGCCAGGAGACCTGGCCGCTGTATAATGCTTAAATTGCTTCTTCGCAGGAAAGAAGAGATAAGCTGCCATATAATCATAGTATAAGTGATAACGGCCTCATTTCTTTTCTTAAAGAAGTGAGGTTTTTTTTTGCCGTTCAAGTAAAGAAAATATGAATTGAAGCTTTATTAAATATAACAGTCAGGGGCTGATAATATGGAGAAAACAAGTGATAATACAAGCATGGTTGTAAATGAAAAAGAGCGAAATCTAATCCGTTTAATCAGGGAAACAGCTTATGGAGAACTAATAATTATTGTTCAGGATAAAGTTCCGATAAGGGTAGAAAAGCTTAAAAAATCTATCAAGTTATAGCATTAAATAAACAGGGGATTGTGTTGACTGGAAAACCAGAGACACCTGAAATTGAAAGGTGTTTGCTGGTTATTTTTAATTTATGGGAAATTTTTTCGGTAAGAGGAAAGATAACAACAAAAAAGTCCCAGGTGAATGGTAAAAACAAGCTAAACAACCTCTGGCTTTTGTGCGGTTTGAACTAGATATGTTTTGAAGTTTGTCTTCTGAGCTTGACAGGGGAAAAGGTATGGTAGGGCACAGAAGGTGCTGCACTTTTAAGGTGATAATTAACAAGGCTTTATGTATAACCAAGATTGTATCGATCATAATTAAAAGGGTGGAAAAAATGAAGTGTGACAAAAAATTAGGTTTTAAGTTTTTTTTCATTATTTTTGCGCTTATATCACTGGTAATTGTTTCATCAAGTGAAGTAGAATTATTTGAGGTGACTGGTGCAGATAACATAAACGAACCAGAGGTAGGCGATCTACAATATGAGAATGATGAAAACGATATCCCTGGCAGCAAACCTGGTGATGTTACCGGTTC
>SL_5KL_010_SEDDRAFT_10000620_pt1 | contig 22681 bp, 16 predicted proteins | sample SodLakKL_010_SED_FD_9118 | JGI IMG/M metagenome (IMG submission 9118) | reverse complement strand
GAGACCGTGAACGTGCTGTTGAGTTCGCTTGAAACGACCTACGTCCGCGCGTTCGAGGCGACCCACGAGGACGGCGACACGTGGAGCTTGTCGGTTCCGTTCGACGATATCGAGGACGACGGACGCTACGAGGTGTCGGTCGTCGCCGTCGACGAGGTCGGTACCGCAGGGTCGGCAAACGCCGAGATCCCCCTCGTCATCGACCGCGACGCGCCCCGGCTGACGGCAACCCTTGAGGATGTCGACGGCGAGAGCGCGACGGTCGTCGTCGAGAGCGACCAACCGCTCGTGGAGCCGCCCGAAGTGGAGGGCGTGTTCACCGCGACCGACGGATCGACGACGAGCGACTCGGTCGCAATGATCGGTGTCGGGGGCAGCGACACCCACTTCACGGGTTCGTTCGCCACCGGCGAGACCGGCACCTACGAGATCACGAGCGAGGGGATCGACCGGGCCGGAAACGAGGGGAGCGACGACGCGTCCGCGACCGTCGACACCCGGTTCACGCTCGGCGATGGTCAGATCGGGATCGAGGGCACCGGCACCGCTATCGACTTCACCGTCGCGGACGGCGTCGACGAAGCGGTCCTCACACAGGACCTGTTCGCGTCGCTCTCGGAGACGACCGCCAACGCGAACCTCGAAGATGGTGCCCTCGGTGTCGGCTTCATCACCGCGGACCTCGACAACCTACTCGACCACTATCTCGACGACGGGACCGTCGAGAGCGCGGAGATCACGATGGAGATAGATGAGAGCGAGCTGCCGGCGGGTGCCTCCGCCGACGAGGTCGAGTTGCAGTACTACGACGACGCGAGCGGTGCGTGGGACCCCGTCCCCGATACGACCGTCACCCAGATCGGCGACAGCCCGCACCTCACGGCGTCCGTCAACGGGTTCTCGACGTACGGCGCGTTCGTGCCCGACACGGACGCACCGCGGATCACCAGCGCCGCCCCCTCGGACGGGGCGACGCTCGATGCGGACACCGAGGAGACCACGGTTCGGTTCGAGTACGAGGACGACCGGTCCGGCGTCGACGTGGGGTCGGTAACCCTTGAGATCGACGGCGAGGACGTCACCGGCCACGAGGGGACCACCATCACCTCCTCGGGTGCAGAACACGTCATGCCGGTCGAATCGGGCGAGTCCTACGACGCGACCCTCACCGTCGCCGACGCCGCCGGTAACACGGAAACGTCGGGGACGACGTTCAGCGTTGAAACGTCGACGGTGGTGGAGCCCGTCGAAGAGGAGGGTGACGGCGTCGACGACTCGATCCCCGGCTTCGGTGCGGTCGTCACGCTCTCCGCGCTCGTCGTCATCGTGACGCTCCTGCTCGCGGTCGGTGTCGCCAACCGGAGGCGCTTATAAGATCGCGATACACCCGCGAGGTGGGACCGTGAATCGGGGACCGGGATCTGGGCGTTACTCCTCGGCTGCGAGCGCCTCTTCGCGGAGCCGTTCTCCCTTTTCGGTCTCCACGGTGAGTTCGGGGACCTCGACGGGGCGGCGATCCTCATCGACGGCGACGAAGACGAAATGTGACTCCGTCGTCACCTCGCTTTTGCCCGTGAGCGGGTCCTCGCCGTAGGCACGAACGCGGACGTTGACGCTCGTTCGGCCCGATTTATACACATACGCCTCGACGAGCGCAATGTTGCCGATGTCCAGCGGGCGTTCGAAATCGACCGAGTTGATGTGGGCGGTCACACAGGGGTTGCCCGCGAACCGCATCGCCGACATCGCCCCCGCCTCGTCCATCCAACGGAGGACGTTGCCGCCGTGAGTGCTTCCCAGGTTGTTCGCGTGGTGCGGCTGGATGCGGTTGCGATCCTCGATATACGTGTGGAGTAACTCGACCATCGTTCCCCGTTTACCGAGCGGGGTTAGAAAGCCATCGACGGCGTCCGGAGCGGCCGTTGCGGTCGAGAGGCTGATATAAGCGTGCCATGGGCATCATGTCGGGTGAGTGCACCGAGGATTTCGGCCGTCAGTCGGCCGTCGACGTGGCTGCAGTCGGCAGCGTTCCGGGATCACCCGCCGTGGAGCCCTCATCGAGAAGTGTCCGCGCGTTCATCACGACGAACGCCGCAAATCCGACACGCAACAGCAGGTCGATGTACTCCAAGGTCACGACCTGCGTGAACGGATCGAAGAACCCGAACAGTTGGAGCATCGCCCAGCCGATCAGGATGGCGAAAACGAACAGGATCAGGTTCCGCATCTTTCGGTAGAACAGTGCTCGTTTCGGCGACCGCCGCTCGGCAGCCGATGCCAGCGGCCCGAAGTACAGCCCCACAAGCAGCACGTACCCGCCCAGAATGGTCAAGGGACCGGCGGTACCGAGAACGCCCTCGCCAAGCTCGGCGAAGTCGTATCCGGCCCGCATGATCACGGCGGTTACGACGACGACACCGAGGTATCGTCGGCTCGCGCCGGCGAGGAAGGCGGTGAAACCGAACAGGAGGGGATATGAGAGATAATCCGCGAGCGCCTGGGGGGCGTCGAGTTCCCCGGATCCGATCGGTACGGTGCCGACACCGATGGCACGGAATCCAACCGTCACCGCCGTGACGGCCACGACCGCGACGAACGGATAACAGTACTTTCGGGCGGCCGGCGGTTGCCGCAGAAGCGCCACGGCGAGCGCAAGCGCGGAGAGCGCGTAGACGCCAGCGACGACCAGCCGAACGGTCGCTGGTTCCATCATCGGGCGTCACCTCCGCCGTCGGCCACGACAGTCGCCTGTGCGCCGGTTTCGGATCCAACTTCTCGTCGGTCGCTCGCACCGTCCCCGACATTCGTTCGGGTCTCGAACGCCGCAAGGCGACGTTCGAGCGTCTCCGTTCGATCCGAGAGCGACGAGGCCGTGTCGCGTACGTCGTCCATCGTCGTCGCGGTTTCATCGGCGGTGGAGGCGAGCGTTCGGGCTCGTTCCGCCGCTGTTTCGGCGCTTTCATGGACCGAATCGACCGTCGAAGCAACCCGCTCGACGCCCATAGCGCCCTCGTCGGTCGCCTGCGCGATATCCGCCATCGCGGCATCGATCTCCTCGACGGTGTCAGTGAGCGTCCCGATGGTGTCACCGGCTTCGGCGGCGGCGGCGGTCGTCTCGTCGATCTGTGAGAGGGCCTCGGTGGTCTCGGCGGTAACGGCTTCGACCTCACCGGTCACCTCGGCGATAGTGTCATCGATGGTGACCGTCGACGCACGGGTCTCCTCGGCGAGCGATTTGACCTCGTCGGCGACGACCGCGAAGCCGTCCCCGTCCCCCCCGGCACGGGACGCCTCGATGGAGGCATTGAGCGCGAGGATGTTCGTCTGTTCAGCGATCCCGGCGATGAGATCGGTCGTCTCGGCGACGCCATCCATCCGATCGTCAAGCCCCTCGACGAGCGTTTCGAGGTCCTGAAGCAGATCCACAATCTCGTGAATCGACTCGATAACCGCCTCCGCGTGACGGTCACCGGTCTCACCGAGTTCCGCCGCGGCCGTGGCGTCGGCGGCGACGGTATCGGTTGTCGAGGCGATCTCCTCGGTCATCGCCGAGAAGTCGTCGGTCTCGGCCGCAGCGGTACGGAGCCGTTCGGTCTGTTCATCGATCGCATCCGCGAGTTCGCGCATCTCCGCGGCAACGGACTCGTTCATCTCGCTCACGTCGTTCGCGCGACGGGCCATCTCGTCGCTCGTCGAGCCGACCTCAGCGGCGAAGGCGTGCAGATCGGCGAGCGTTGCCGAGAGGTCCGCCGTCATCTCGTTATATGCGCCCGCGATGCGTCGCACCGCGTCGATGTCGGTCTCCTCCGGGAGCCGGGTCGTGAAATCCCCACCTGCGGCATGCTCCATCGCCCGGCCGATCTCGTCGGCGTGGTCGAGGAGTTCGTCCGTGAGGGTTTCAGCCTCCAGACGAGCCGCTTCGGCATCTTCACGCGCTCGTTCGGACTCCTCCGACGCCTGCTTTAGCGACGCGCGCATCTCGTCGGTGGCCTGGAAGAGCCGGCCGATCTCGTCCGAGCGGGACGACTCCACCGTCACGTCGAAATCGCCGCCCCGGATCGCCGCCGTGACGGCCATGAGTCGCCGGAGGTCAACCGCGATGTTGCCGACGAGAACGATACCAAGGAGGCCGATATTAAGTGTCACCACGATCGCGGTCGCGGTCAGCGCCGCGAGCCCCGCGTCCGCGGTCCCGACCGTCGCGGTGTGCATACCAAAGAGGGCGACGAAACCGAGCGTCGTCACGAGCGCACCGAGGAGGAGGACACCGACGCGGCGACCGTAGTGATCGGTGATCGAACTGATCATCTGTGGACAGTTTAGTCACTTTTGAACGGTCATATAAATCCGGACGTCCAATTATTAACGCTGAGATCCGTTACGGGTCGTCCCCACCGCCCCGTATCCGTGTGGACAGCGCCGAGAGGCTCTCCGTGGACCGGAGGTCGTCAACCGAACAGTACCACGCGCCACGGACGCCCATCGAGTCGTTCTCGACCGGTCGTGCGAGCGGGACGAGCGGGCCGAGCGCGAAGACGACGACTACTTCCTCCATCGAAAACGGATCGATAAGCGCCGACCAGTCGTCCGCGTCCATTCGACCCGACTCACCACGGGCCTGTTCGACCCGTCCCGTCACACGGGCGTAGTGAGTGATAGCTGAGACCGGCGCAGTCCGGTAGAACGCCATGTGGGTGAAGTGTGCCCGAGTCCGGTCGTAGGAACGGGGACAAGGGTAGTAGCCGGCACGGCAGCGCTCAAACGTCTCCGGCCGGGTAGCGACGACGCAGACGCGAGCGTCATCCTCCACATCGGTTTCGGCATCGACAGTGGACCGGTCGGAGGACATACCTTGCTGTGAATTGAAACGCTCAGGCCCCTTCGGCGGTCCGAACCGATCGCCAGCACTCATAGAAAGCGCCGACCGGGTGATAGTCCGGTTCGACACCCGGGGGCTCGGGTGCGACGAGATCGCCGCCGGCCTCGGGTGCGAGTCGTTTCTCATGCCAGACGCCCGCAGGGCCACGATAGAGGTCCGTACAGACGGTAAATCGGCGATTGAGCCGACGGAGGCGAGCAGCGGTGTCGGCCGTCCCATTTTTATCCCGGACGGCCGCCCGCTCGGCGAGCGCCCCGGATGCAGCGATCGCCTCGGCGAGCGCCCACCCGTACTGGTCAGAGACGATCGGCGACCCGTCATGCCCGTGGGTGTATATAAATCCGTTCTCGGTCCAGCCGTCGGCGACCGCCCGATCGAACAACGAGAGCGCCCGGGCGTACCATCCCTCGGCTGGACCGGGGGCGTCGCCGTAGCGGTCGAGCAGCGCGAGCAGTTTCGCCCATTCGAGATGGTGTCCCGGTTGATATCCCGGTGGACGGAACTGATGGCGCGGCTCCGACTCGTTGTACGTGAAATCGTGCTCCCAGTCGGCGGTGTAGTGTTCCCACAGTCGACCGTCCGTCGCGGCCGCGAGGTCGACCGTAATCGTCCGCGCAAGGTGCCGGGCGCGGTCGAGATATGCCTCCTCGCCAGTCGCCTCGTACGCGGCGAGATACGCCTCACAGGCGTGCATGTTGGCGTTCTGTCCGCGATACGGCTCCAACTCGTTCCATACGGCGTCACGGTCGCTTCCCAACATCCCGCGGTCGTCGAGAAACCGGTCCTCGATGAGCCGATGGGTCGATTCGAGGGCCGATCTCGCACCCTCGAGACCCGCCTCGGTCGCACGGGCACAAGCGAGGAGGACGAACGCGTGGCCGTACGCCGAACGCGTCCGATCGACCGGGTCGCCGTCGGCGGTGACGACGAGGTGGTAGCCCTCCTCGCCCCGGTGTCCGTCCTGAAGGAACGAGAGCCCGTGTTCGGCCGCCGAGACGCACCAGTCCGGTCCGGACGCGAGCGCGCCGAGCGCGAAGTTCGCGGTCGCCCGGCAGGTCGCCACGAGATGACGTCGGTCGGCGGACGGGTCTCCGGTTCGAGGATCGAGGAGCCGAAATCCGCGCTCGGCGAGCGTGTCCGGGTACTGCACCCGAAGCGTGGCGAGGAGTCGAGCCCGCCATGGGTCGGCTCGGTTCGCGGGTGGGGACGAAGGCATTCTTCGGGAGGACGGTGATGGGGACGTATGGTTCATCTGGTCCCGGCCAACTGAACGCGGATCAGGGGGGAACCACGCGGACGAGCGGCGCGTTCGTCTCATCGAGCGCGACGTAGAGCGCCCCGTCATCGGGACCGATAGCCACGTCACGAACTCGCCATCCCTCCGCTTCGAGCAGCGGATCGACTTCCTCGACGACGGGGCGATCGGCGGCAGGGTCATCGATCGTGAAGTGACCGAGATAGGTCCCCGCGAGGTTGCCGACGAACAGGTCGCCTGCCCAGTCGGGGAAGGCGTCACCGTCGTAGATCGTCATCCCGGCGGGCGGGAAGCCACCCGAACCGCACTCCCAGTAGTAGACAGGGTCGACGACGTCGTCGCGTTCGTCGGGTCGGTCGCCGACGGGGTCATCGGTACCGTACTCACAGCCGTAGTGGGCGATGGGCCACCCGTGGTTGCCGCCGCGCTCGATGATCGTGATCGAGTCCCCGTCGCGCTCACCGTGTTCGGACGCCCAGAGCGCGTCGGTCTCCGGATGGCGAACGAGTCCCTGGGTGTTCCGGAGGCCGTAGGCGTAGATCGAATCGGCGACGTCGGCGTCGTCGAGGAAGGGGTTGTCGTCGGGGATCGACCCGTCCGGTTCGAGCCGCAGGATGGTTCCGATCTCGTTTGAGGGGTCCTGTGAAGGGTGATCGTCGAACTCTTTGGATCCCCGATCCCCCACGGTTACGTACGCCATCCCGTCCGCCCCGAAGACGACCCGGGAGCCGAAATGCTGTGAGGAGCCGAGGAACGGCTCGGCGGCGTGAAGCGCCTCGAAGTCCGTAAGTTCCGGTTCGTCGGGGTCAAGCCGTCCGCGTCCGAGATGCGTCGCCGATTCGCCGTCGGCGTTCGCCGCGACGTAGGTGAGGTAGACGAAGGGTTCGTCGGGGTACTCGGGGTGAGTCGTGACGTCCAGCAGACCTCCCTGTCCGGCCGCGAGCACGTCCGGTGTGCCCGAGACGATCGGGGGGCCGTCGTCGGGGGCTCCTTCGTCCGCAGTGTCGTCAGTCGGCGCATCGGCGGGGTCGATCAGGCGGAGATCGCCGTCGCGTTCGGTCACCAGCAGGCGACCGTCCTCGGGGAGGAACGCGAGGCCCCACGCCCGGTCGAGGCCCTCGGCGACCGTCTCGACGGTGTAGGGCCTATCTTCCCCGTCCGGCCCGTCACCAACACCATCGTCGGCCGTCTCCGCCGGTGTATCGTCGAGACAGCCGGCGACGGCGGCCGTCACCCCCGCGACGGCGACACCGCGGAGCAGCCGACGGCGGGTCGATCGGTCGATCGGATCGTCGGAGGCGTGGATCATGCCGTTCATTCGAACGCTTCGGTCGCCAGTTGGATGAGCATTGTGTCGGATCGGACCGTCGAATGTGGGGGGCGAATAGAGGGCGATTTCGGACGGCCAGCGAGCGTGTGTAACACACCCGTACCGGCTTTTAAGCCGCTGGAGCACGTATGTAGAGACGCTATGAGCACCCAAAAGCAGGTCCGACAGCAAGCCGGCACCGTCGAGGAGAACGGGCTTCGATTGGACAAAGAGAAGGCCGAACAGGTGATCGACGCGTTGAACGCCGACCTCGCGAACGCGTATGCGCTCTATCACCAGTTGCACAAGCATCACTGGAACGTCGAGGGCGCGGAGTTCCTCGAGATCCACGTCTTCCTCCAGGAGGTCTATGAGGACGTCGAGGCGGCGGCCGACGAGCTCGCGGAGCGGCTCCAGTCGCTCGGCGGCGTTCCGCACGCGAGCATGACGACGCTCGCCGAGAACGCGACCGTCGAAGTCGAGGACGAGGACGTCTACGACATCCGCACGTCGCTCGCGAACGACATCGAGATGATGGGCGACATCATCGAGAGCTACCGCGAACACATCGAGCTCGCGGAGGGGCTCGGCGACTACGCGACGAGCGAGATCCTGCGACAGCAGATCGTGACGCTCGAAGAGCACACCCACCACCTCGAACACTACCTCGAGGACGACACCCTCGTGCTCGACTCGGCGACGCACTGAGCCCGACGCTCCCGCGTCTCGGACCCGCATTTTTTATAAAACGCCGGCCCGCCAGCGACGGCGCTGATCCTCGGTGACTATCCATCGATCGCGCTCACTCCTCTTTCGCACCGGTGAAGTCGCCACCGAGCGGGCTTCGGAGGTCCCGCCACGCCGCGACGAGGGTGTCATCCGCGCCGTCGAGTTCGACGACATACTCGTCGGTTCCCTCCTCGTGTTCGACGATGGTGCCGTGAACGCCGTGATGGGAGTAGTCGAGTTGGCTCTCACGCGTGATGTCGATCCGGATCCGATCGCCGGCCGCATAAACCGGCCCGGTTCCGTCGATGTCCGAGGCCCAATCGATCTCGTGGCCGCAGTCGGGACAGAACCCGGTTTCATACGACGAGCCCTCGATGAATCCCGAGGCCATGATCGATGCTGGGAGCGCGAAAAGGCCGATCCCGAGGATCGCGACTACGCTCCCGATAACCTGTCCTAACGGGGTGACGGGCGTGACGTCGCCATACCCGACGGTCGTCAGCGTGACGATCCCCCACCACATGGTCTCGGGGATGGAGGGGAACGCCTCCGGCTGTGCGCCTCCCTCGGCGAAGTACATAAACGATGAGGCGATGACCAGCAGGATCAGGTTGGCCGTCAACGCGATCGTCAACTGCCCGCGTTTTAAGTAGAAGGCGCGGCCGAACGCCTGCATCGAGTCGCTGTACCGGACGAGCCGAAAGAGCCGCAAAAATCGGATCAGTCGAAGCGCTCGGAGGACCCGGAGGTCCGCCGGCCCGCCGAGGAGCGTGAAATAAAACGGGAGGATGGCGATGAGATCGAAAACCAGGAGCGGGCGGGTGGCGAAGCGAAGGCGTCCGACGATCGGTCGATCGTAGGGTTCGCCGGCCTCCACGGCGCTCCAGATCCGAGCGAAATACTCGATCGTGAACAGCCCGACTGAGACCGCCTCCAGGATGAAAAACTCCGTCGTGTATGCGGCCTGCAGCGAGGCCACCGTCTCCAGCATCACCGCGAGCACGTTCACCACGATGAGCGACATGATGAGCCAGTTGACCACCGTCCCGGGACGATCCCGATGGGTAGGATCGAGCAACTGTCGGGTTCGCAACCGGATCGTGGTGGCCTGCATCGTCAGCCTATCGACGGGGTCCACAGATAGCTCTTCGCCCCCCAAAACTGGGTGACTGCACGGCCATCGCCCACGATATCAGGCCATACCACCATGCGCTGGTACGGACTATATCATTCATACGGCGAAGCGATACACAGAGGCCGGGAACGGGCAGTCCACGGGCACGGTGACAGTCCCCTGGTTTTCGATCGCATGTATGGGGAACACGGGCATGAAGACGGCGAGGAATCGCGAGCGAACGGGCATCGAGGAACGGGCAGCATACCGGAGCGAGTGGACGGGCACCGCAACGTGAGCTGGAATCGAAGACAAGCAGGCGGGGAGATGCCCCCCTCACGGGGCGTCGACTGATGGGCGGGCGAGACGGTACACCCACGGGCATGAGCACGGCCGCGGCCGTCGTGGCCGTCTGCCTGCTTACTTTGGCCGCGCTTTCGGGAGGCGCGGCCGCTGATCCGTTCGTCGAGCTCGACCCCGATGAGGACCTCGAAGGGGACGGGAACGCGACGGACCCCTACGAGATCGGAAACGCCTCCGAGTTACAGGCGATGCGGGGGAACCTGACGGCGAGCTACGTCCTCGTTTCGGACATCAACGCGACGGGAACCGAGGACTGGGATGGCGGAGCCGGATTTGAGCCGATCGGTTCCGGTGAAGCCGAGGAGGAGCCCTTCGAGGGCTCGTTCGACGGGGACGGCCACGTAATCGAGGGGCTCACGATCAACCGCACGTCGACTGCGTATGTCGGCCTGTTCGGCGCGGCGAACGACGCGGAACTCGGCAATGTGTCGATCGTCGACGCCGAGGTGACGGGTGACACCGCCGTCGGCGCGCTCGTCGGATCGTCCGAAGGAGGGCTCATAGCCGATGCGACCGCGGACGGCAACGTGACCGGCGAGTCGTCCGTCGGCGGACTGATCGGCGCGGCGGGCAGCGAGGTCAGCGTGACGGGGTCGACTGCAAGCGGCGTCGTCGACGGCGAGATGCGTGTCGGCGGACTGATCGGTTCGACCGAGAGTGGAACCGTCGAACTGTCGACCGCCACGGCTGAGGTGACCGGCGGGGGCGATGTCGGTGGGTTGGTCGGGATGGTCGCCAACGGAACCGTGAACGAGTCGTCCGCGGACGGATCGGCGACCGGCGAGTCGACCGGCAACGGTCCAACCGCCATCGGTGGGTTGGTCGGCAACAGCACGGACGGCACGACCGTAGAGAACTCGGACGCGAGCGGATCGGTCGTCGCCGAGACGACCGACGCCGAAGCGGTCGGCGGGCTGGTCGGCGTGCTGGGCGATAGCGAGAGTGCGATCGAGAACAGTTCCGCCACGGGAACGGTGACGACCGACGGCAACGCTGCCGGTGGGTTGGTCGGTGTGGTCGTCGATGCTGAGGTGATCGGATCGAATGCGACCGGCGTCGTCGAGGGCGCGGAGCGAGCCGGCGGACTGATCGGTGCCATCGACGGCGGGAGCGTCGAGCGATCGACCGCCGCGGCCGACGTGACTGGTGAGAGCGAGGTCGGTGGACTCGTTGGCTCGGTTGCCGGCGGGAACGTGGGCGAGTCATACGCAACCGGAACGGTGACCGGTGAAACGACCGCCATCGCTGGGTTGGTCGGCAACAGCACGGATGGCACGGAGATAGAGGACGTATACGCAAGCGGGGCGATTAACGTCAGCGCGACCGACGCCGATGGTCTCGGAGGACTCGTGGGGGTGAACCACGCCGGTGATGAGGAAGCCGGATCAGATCCGAGCGAGCTCCGGGAATCGTATGCAAGGGTCCAGTTCGATATCGCTGACGACCACACTGGGTCGATCGGCGGAGTCGTCGGCGACAACAACGGCACCGTCGAGGCAACGTACTGGGATGCCGACGTGGCCGGAAACGTCGCGGACGGTGTCGGCGAAACGCACAACGTGACGGTCAACACGACAGCCCGCAACTCCGCGGACTTTGCGGGGCTCACTGCGATGGTCGAGTTGGGCGAACTGGACTTCGAGTCAACGTGGGTCCCTGGCGACGAAGCGCCTGCACTCGCGTGGGATTCGTCATACGGTGACGCCGCCGACGCCTTCGACGACCTCGTTGCGGGCGACGGCAGCGCGGACGACCCGTATCAGATCGGGACCGTGTATGAGCTACAGGAGATCCGGAGGCAACCCTCCGCGAACCACACCCTAACGGGCGATATCGACGCCTCGGCGACCGAGGGTTGGGAGGGGGAGATCGCGAGATTCGAGCCGATCGATTCCTTCCAGGGTTCGTTCAATGGAAGCGGTTACACGATTGATGGGCTCAATATCGGCGAGAGTGACGCAGAGCAGGTTGGACTGTTCAGCTCTGTTGGTCAAAGTGGCGAGATCTCGAACCTCGAACTCACCAACGTGAACCTAAGTGGCGTCTTACGGGTGGGCGGGGTCATTGGATTAAACGAGGGAAATGTCTCTAATGTTCATGTCGATATCGAAGTCACAGGGGGGGATCCATCGACAGAGGTAGGAGAAGGTAGTAGACCAATATTGGTCGGTGCTCTCATAGGTGAGAACCTAGGAAACATCGCTGACGCGAGCGCAAGTGGGACGATCAACGCGGAGGATGGTTGGGATATCGGTGGTCTCGTTGGTATGAGTGAAGGTAGCATAATCGATTCAAACACAAGCGTTACCGTTACAGCACCAAACGGTGACGCAGTCGGCGGACTTGTTGGGTTTACCAGAGGCACAGCGGGTGAGGACAATATCGCCAACAACGTTGCAACCGGTGACGTGATTGCCCCGGACGGTGAGAACGTTGGTGGTCTCGTCGGAGTGGGCGGCGAAGGGGTCGAAGTAATCGACTCCTCGGCGACGGCTGCTGTCGTCGGGGAGGACCGCGTCGGTGGACTCGTCGGCAACACTCAAAGCGACGTGTTCGGTTCGTTTGCGACTGGAGAGATTACCGGGAATAATACGATTGGAGGGCTCGTCGGACAAACATCCGGGCCGATCGGTGATTCCTATGCACAGGGAGCGGTAACCGGTAATGAGACCGCAGGTGGGCTCGTTGGGGAGACCACTAATGGGAACATCTCAAGCGCCTATGCGACCGGCACAGTCGCCGACGGAGAAGGCAACGGTGGACTTGCAGGATCAGTCGGTGCAGAATCTAAAATAACCGGTGCGTACTGGGACATCGAGGCAAGCGGCACTGATGTCGCCGTCGGCGACGCTGGCGAGCGGGAGGGCGTGACCGGCCTCACCACTGATGAGATGCAGGGTTCCGGCTCCCTGTCGCTCGAGTTCGCGTTCAACCCGACCTGGATCGCCAGCGACGAGTACCCACTCCTCGTCCGAGAGGTCGACGACTACGCACTCACGGTCGACGAGATTGATCTGGAGGTGGAGGAAACCGCCGAGGCGACGGTGACGCTGACGCTGACCGATGGCTCGACGGTGACCGCCACCGAACCGGCCGAGTACACCGTCGATGACCCCGATCTCACGTCGGTCGACGAAGACGGCGTCCTGACCGCCAATGAAGGTGGAGAGGTCGAACTCAGGGCCGCCGCGAGCGGCTTCGAGGACCGCGTCACGGTGTCGATCGCGGAACCGGAGGACGAACCCGAGGAGTCGGACGATTCGGGATCGTCCGGGTCACCCGGATCCTCAGGATCGTCGGATGATTCCTCCGGTGATGACGGATCCGACGATCCGCCGGCGGATCCCACCGAAAACACCACTGAGAACGAAACCATCGAGGACCCCGAGCCGACGCCGAGCCCCGACCTCGAACCCGTCCCGGACGAGGACGATAACTCGACGGACGACGCGGATGAAATAGAGGAAGTGAGCAGCGCGCCGGCGACGACGAGCGGCCGATCGAACTCGATCGCACGGACCGCAGCCGGCGGGGGTGCCGCGGCGTTCGGCGGCTGGGTCGCAGTCGTCCTGTTTTCACGGACCGAACTGTTCGCGGCCTCCGCCCCGGCGAGCATCGCGAGCGCGGTCAGCGCGGTACCGGGAGCGGCCAATTACGTCCTCGCCGAACCCGAACAGGCGGCGCTCATCGTTTCGGGCGTGGCGGTTCGGATCGACGAGACGGACACCCCACCCGACGCGGATGACGGCGGAACGGGGACGGAGGATGAAGTCGCCGGGGAGGACGACGATCGGCTCGAAACGGCGGTCCTCGCCGGTGGGCGGGTCGTCGTCGACGCGACTATCGAGAACAAAGGCGACGTCTCCGGGGCGCGTGAGGTGACCCTCACGCTCGATGACGCCGTCGACATGACCACCGTCGACCTCGATGCACACAGCGCGAAGGTCGTGACGCTCGCGTACGAGACGACGGTCGCCGACGTCGGGAAGACGCTCGGGTTGACGCTCGACTGTGAGACCGACGCCACCGACATTGAGGTCGCGGTCGTGGATGGGGTAACCGACGGACTGCGGGATGAACAGACTGGCGACGAACGGCGGGATGAGTCGATGACACAGGACACGATAGACGGAATGACGGCCGGCGAACAGACAGCAAATACGACGGAATCGAACGGGGATGAGGAGCCCGAGGCGGAACTCGACGAAGGGACCCGAACCGGGCCGCTCGACCGGATCTGGATGTCGAAGGGGAAGATCCTCGCGTACGTCGCCGGGATCATCATCATCTACATCGGCGTGACGAACTTCGCGGACAACCGGTTTGCCGGCGGGCTCGGGATATTCCTCGGGGTGATGGCGCTTCCGATCGTTCGGGCACAGCTCCCCACCTCGACACGGGTGCTCATCAGCCGATACGGGAAGGTTCTCGTCGTCATACTCGCGGCGGTCTTCAGCGGCGCACTCTTCGATACGACGGCCGTCGTTGAGGCGGTTCGAGGGCTACTTCCCTGACGGGCAGCCGGTGAGTTCTCCGCGATTATACTGGGGATGAGTCGCGTATTTTTGCTACGACGACAGCACGGCGACCGTCTCCACCGTGAGACGATCCTCGCTCGGACGTACCCCATCAAACCGGTCGGTCGCATCGGTATACGCCGGTGGAAGCTCCACCGTCACGGGGGCGTCGGCGAAGTTGACGACGACGAGAAGCGTTTCACCTGCATGGTGGTGGTCGTCGCCACCGTCGGCGGCACCGCGTGTATAGGCCACCACGCGATCCGGGTCGCCGTCGACGACGGTGACGTCCGTCCCCTCGGGAATGAAGGAAAGATCGCCCGTTCGAAGCAGGGGCTCGTCATCCCGAAGCGCCGAGAGGCGACGATAGAACTCGGTGAGCGAATTGTCCCCGTCGTGCCACTTCATCGGGCCACGTGACCGCTCGTTGCCCCGCTCTTGCCCGGCGTAGATCATCGGTGCGCCCGGGAGCGTGAACGTCACCGCACCGGCCGCACGCTGGGCCGCCTCACCGTGGACGGCGAGGTACCGGTCCTCGTCGTGATTTTCGATGTAGCGCATCTGGTCGAATCCGCCGGGGGAGAAGCCGAGCCAGCGACCCCGGTCCACCGCGTCGGCGATGGCATCGGCCGACCGCTCTCCCGCGCCGACGCCCCCCAGCGCGTGGTACAGCGAGGTGTCGTAGTGCAGGTCGAACGCCCCCTCGCCGTAGAAGGGGTCGTGGGGGATCGTCTCATCAAGCAGCAGAAACTCATCGTGCGTACGATCCGCCACCTCCTTCCAGAAGCCGTGCGGGACGCCCCACGCGACGTCACAGCGGAAGCCGTCGACGACGGCGGCCCATTCCTCAACGACGTCGAGTAGCCATGAGCGGACCTCTGGGCTGTCGAAGTTGAGGTTCGGGATCCGTCGCCAGTTGAAATAGTATTCGGGCATATCCCCCGGTTCCAATTCGCTCCAATCCGTGTCCGTCACGTCGAACTCGCCGGGCACGCGGCGGTAATGGTCACGGTAGGCGTCGACGCCCGCCGAGTGTAGTTGGAAGAACGGATGATCCCGTGAAGTATGGTTGATCACGAGGTCGAAGACCACCCGAATCCCGGCCGTATGACAAGCCTCCACCAACGACTCGAAGTCGGCACGTGTACCGAGGTCGGCGGCCGTCTCGAAGAAATCGGTGATGTGATACCCGTGTTCCGTCGGCGAGGCGAGCACGGGCGTCAACGGCGAGGCGAGCACGGGCGTCAGCCATAACACGTCGATGCCGAGACTGTCGAGGTAGGGGACGCGGCGCTCGATCTCGGAGAAGGTCGTGGGGAGGGTGTCACCGGCGAAGGACCTGACGTACACCTCGTAGATCGTCGGCGAAGTCGCCCAGTCGGGGGTCGCGTGGGGATCGCTGACGACCACCCCATCGCCGTCGAACCGTATCTCAACCGTCGCCATCGCGCCGAGGCGCTCGGCGTGTGGAACCGCGTGTATGCGAACGGTGTCCGAGGAGGCCGCCGTCCGAAGCGCCGTGATGGGAACGGTGAGTTCGTGTCCGTCGGAGCGATCCTCCACGTCGGCGATCGACCCAGGGGAGGCATCGCGGTCGTCGACGAGGAAGGTCACATCGGCATCGACCGGGTCAAGGGGCGAGTTCGGCGGCAACCCTACCTCGGCGGTGAGATGGATGTCGCTCTCGGTGACCGAGGCGTGCAGCGAGCAGTGGGGACGACCAGGTCCATCGACCGTCTGCACGGCCCGGTGGGTCCCCTCGATCAAGTCGTCGTTGGCGACGAAACTGAACCGGTGGCGACCCGGGGGGAGCCGCGTCTCCCACACCCAGTCGTCGCCGTCGCGCTCGGGACGGTCCCGCGCGAGTAGTCGGTCGTTGAACGCCGCCATGACCGACACGGTCTCAACCTCGTCATCCGGAAGCCCGAGGTCGCTGGCGGGCACGCGAAGGGTCGTTTCGAGGCGTTCGTCGGGATACGCACGGACGCGCTGTCGATGGGTGCCGTCGGGCGCGTCGAGTTCCAACACGTACTCACCGGGCACGTCCGGATGCAGGTGAACAACCGGGGTGTCATCACGGCTCGTTTCGCCGTTCCGGAGGACGGAATCATCCCCGGACGCGTCGGGTACCCTCGCCGGATCCGCCGCGCTCCCCGAGGGGGCTTCGATCAACGTCCAGTAGTAGGCTCCCGAAGGATCGGGTGAGCGGGGTGCAAGTTCGACCGTCTCGCCCACAGTCGTCGCCCGCGGAGGCCCAGGTTCATGCATGCCATCACGCTCTTCTCACGGTGATTCAACCTTTTCATACGTTTTGAACAATGAACGATTGACATCCTCCCGCGCCTGAAGACGCGGGAATCCCACGGCACCGCGCCGCTGAGTTGGGATATTACGGTTCGCGGTTCACGACCTGTTCTCGTGGGGCGAAAACGCCCTCACTACGGTCGAACAGGTGAACCGCTGGCTGTGCCAACCAGCCGTTATCCCTATCACCGCCATCCGTGGCGAGACTCGGGAGTACCTTTTGTCGAATGTTCTCCGCACCATTCACGTCCGCGTTCGCAACCGTATCGCACCTCTCACACACGTACAGTCCGCGTTCCACACGCTGACTATCGTCGGTGTGACCACACGCTGAACACGACTTCGACGTATCGCGTTCCGACACCAACTCTACGTCGATACCTTCGGCTTCCGCCTTGTAGTCGAGGAGCGTCGTGAAACGGTCGAACGCCCATCCGTGCAAGTCGAGGTTCCCGTGGTCGCCCCAGTTTCGAGGTTCACCGTTCTCGCCGTTCTCTCGAATGCCACCGAGATCGCCAACGACGAGCGTCCCAACACCTCGTTTGACACACGCTTCGACGAGTGCTTTCGAAAGCGTGTGCAAGAAGTGAGTCCGGCGACCAGTCCGCTTGCGGTCGAGACGGGTAGCCTCTCGCGACGAGGAATCGTCGCACTTGGCTTTCTTTTTCGCGAAGTAGTATTCGTCCTCTTTGAGTGCGCCGCCGGGGTACAACACCGACTCACCACCGAACGAAACGGCGGCGAAGTTGCAAATCCCGAGGTCAACACCAGCCACTTCGTCGCCCGGTGGTTCCGGGTCAATAGTGGTGCGACAGACGAATTGAAGACGCCACTCGTCGCGTTTGTAGATCGCGCGAACCTGTTGAATGTCCCACTCGGTCAGGTCAACATCCGGGCGAGTCTCGTACTCGCATAGGATGAAGTCCGAGCGGTGTTCTTTGAGATTGCGACCTTTCGAGAGGCGAATGCGGGTAAACTGTTCGTCGTGCTTGAAGCCAGCCGCTTTGAACGACACAGTTGAACGTGGGTGAGAACCTCCGTTTTTGCGGTAGCCGGGCGGTCGGGCACGGTCATCGCCGTTCCGACGCTTGCGGAACCAGCCGTTGAACGCTTCAGCGAGTTCTTCAAGAACGCGCTGACTGGATTGAGAATGTAAGTCCGTATAGCGTTCGTGGCTTTTGAGTTCGGCTTTGAGTTCCCCGTCATCGGGGATCTCACCCATCTCATCCCACTGTTCTTGTGCGTAGTAGCGACCGACGTTCCAGAGTTTTGAGGCGGCCCATCCGAGCTGGTCGAGGTCGTCACGAACCTGTCGCTGGTTCGTGATCGTGGCCTCGAATGTTCGGATGGTTCGGCTCATATTCTGGCTTCATAACTAGTTATGTGTGGCGTTTTGTTAATCGTATCGGTTGGCGTGGAATATCCAGCCTTGCTATCGACGGTGGGGTGCGTAGGAGTTGTTGGATTCATCCTGACCCTGAAGGGTCAGGTGTTCTCCTTGATTTCGTATAATACAGCAGAAATTAAACAGGCCAGAGAATGCGCCGTGTTCGGATCGGAGGTCCTCAGGCTGTCGCTGTCTGAAGGCCACGGTCGCGGAGCGAGACGCCATCCGTATCGAAGACGTGGACCGCGGACTCCTCGAACCCGACCCTGATCGTCTCGCCCATCGACGGTTCGACGGCCGCGCCGACACGGGCGATGAATCCGTCATCAATGTCGAGATAGAGGTAGTTGTCGGCACCGACGGGTTCGACGACTTCGACGGTCGTCTCGATCCCGGTGTTCGTTACGGAGACGTCCTCCGGACGGACGCCGACGGTGTAGTCCCGTCCGGATTCGACCGCGTCCGCGAGCGGACCCGAGAGCGTCGTCTCGAAGGGGCCATCGGGATCGACGAGCCGAACGCCGTCGCCGGCGGTGGTCGACTCCACGTCGACGAAGTTCATCGATGGCGACCCAACGAACCCGCCGACGAAGGCGTTGTTGGGGTTCCGATAGATGTCCTTCGGCGGGCCGACCTGTTGAAGCACGCCGTCTTTCAGGATCGCCATCCGGTCGCCCATCGTCATCGCCTCCTCCTGATCGTGGGTGACGTAGATGGCCGTGATGTCGAGGGTGTCCTGGAGCTTCTGGATCTCCGTGCGCATCTCGACGCGCAATTTTGCATCGAGGTTCGAGAGCGGCTCATCGAAAAGGAACACGTCCGGTTCGCGAACGATCGCGCGGCCGAGCGCGACGCGTTGTTTCTGCCCGCCCGAGAGCTGATCGGGTTTATCATCCAACAGCTCCGGAATGCCCATCATCTCCGCCGCCCACTCGACTTTCTCTCGTCGCTCCGCTTTGTTCAGGTCCGTCGACATGCGGAGGCCGAACTCCATGTTCTCGAAGACGGTTTTGTGCGGATACAACGCATAATTCTGGAACACCATGGCGACGTCGCGTTTGCGCGCGCTCAGGTCGGTGACGTCGTCATCGCCGATATACACGCGACCGTCGGTCGCGCGTTCGAGGCCGGCGACCATCCGGAGCGTCGTCGACTTCCCGCAGCCGGATGGGCCGACGACGGTGAGGAACTCGCCGTCCTCAACGGTGAGCGATACGTCGTCGACGGCGACGACCTCCCCCGCGTCGAACTCCTTTCGTAGACTCTCAAGCCGTACGGTTGCCATATGCCGTGTGTGGGGTGATGTCAGAGTATAACTCTTTTCCTCCGCCGTGAAACTGTGACGCACTATTTCATACATCCTTATTTTTGGCCCTATTTAGGCTTTTTAGCCCTTCACAAGCCCATTGACGCATTCGCTTCAATTTGAGAGGTAAGAATACATCCCAAAAATATATATTCGGATAGATGAAAGTAATCATAGATCCACATGGTACACCGTAGACGCGTGCTGAGCGCACTGGCGGCGGCAGGAGCAGTGAGCGTGGCTGGCTGTGCGAGCGTTGAGGAGGACGAACCGGAGAGCGACGACGGCGATGGCGTTGGAGGTGACGATGCGGCCGGCGAAGCCGACCTCTGGTATGCCCTCTCGGAGGGCGAACTCGTCATCGTCGAGGAGGCCATCGAGACGTTCAACAGCGAGACGGACTACGCGATCACCGGCGAGGACATCGCCGAACTCGAGGACCAGCTGACGACGGCCATTCCGGCCGGGGAAGGACCGGAGACGTTCTTCTGGGCGCACGACTGGATGGGAGATTTCGTCGAATCGCAGTTCGTTGCCGACCGACAGGGCGACATCGGCATCGATCTCGATCAGTTCACCGACGCAGGTCGCGAGGCCGTCGAGTACGAGGGCGGCGTGTACGGCCTCCCGATAGGGGCCGAAACCGTCGGGCTGTTTTATAACGAGGAGCTCGTCGACGAGCCACCGGAGTCGTGGGACGAGTTCTACGACGTCGCCGAAGAGTACAACGATCAGGACGGGATGTACGGGCTCTCATACCCGCTCGATCCGTACTTCTACTCGGCGTACGCGCACATGTACGGCGGGTTCTACTTCGACGACGAGGGCGAGGAGCTGGGACTCACCGACGAGGAGACGCTCGACGGCTTCCGGTTCGTGCTCGACGAGCTGGAGCCGTTGATACCCGATGACCCCGACTACGACGCACAGGCGGCGGTGTTCTCCGAGGGGAACGCGCCGTTCGCGATCAACGGCCCGTGGGAGTTCGGCGGCGTCGACTTCGATCTCAGCGTCACTACCTTGCCCGCGCCCGACGGCGAGACGCCGGCCCCCTACACCGGGATTCAGGTCGCCTACTTCGCCGACGCGATCACGGAGGACGCGGAGCGCGCCGAGGCGGCCCACGAGTTCGCCGACTGGTACACGACCAACCTCGACATCTTGGAGCGGCTGGCCGAGGATCAGGGGATAATTCCGGTCCACGAGGACCTCGCCGGAGAGGACGAGCTGCCGGACCTCGTGCAGGGCTTCTCCGAATCGGCGGCGAACGGCTTCGCGATGCCCGCCAGCCCGTTGATGAACCAGGTATGGGGTCCCGTCGAGGACGGCTTCATGAACGCCTACACCGGCGACATGAGCCTCGAAGATGCGATGGCGGAAGCCGAAGACCGCATCCGCGGGAACTGGGACTAACGGATGGCCACCGCAGACGTCGTACAGCAGGCACGCGACTACGAACTTCCACGCTGGGCCGAGGAAAACCTCGCGCTGGCGCTCGTGTTGCCGGGACTGTTCTTCTTTTCGGCGTTCGTCGCCATCCCGTTACTCTACCTGATCGGGCTCTCGATGACGAACGCGGCGTTGGAGAACATGTTCCGGGACGCCCCCGGCCTCTGGGGAACCGTCTTCGGTGAGGCGGAGTTCATCGGCTTCGAAAACTACGCGAACCTGCTTACCGACGGGCAGTTCTACCGCTCGTTCGGGATCACCTGGCTCTTCGTGGCGACGAGCGTCGTGTTGAAGGTACTGTTGGGCGTCGGGATCGCGTTGGTGTTGACCCACCATTGGGTCCGTGGCAAGCGCCTGATGCGCGCCATCGTTATCCTGCCGCTGGGGCTGCCCGCCATCTTCACGATCACGGTATGGCGTGGGGTGTTCTCGTCGGCGGAGTTCGGATTGGCGAATCAGATCCTCATCGGCCTCGGCTTCGAACCGGTCGCCTGGTTCTCCCGCAGATGGATGACGTTTCTCTCGTACAACATCGCGGAGATGTGGCTGGCGTACCCGTTCATGGTGATCATCACCGTAAGCGCGCTACAAAGCGTTCCGGAGGAGCTTCACGAGGCGGCTCGCGTCGATGGCGCGGGCTTCCTCTCGCGGTTCCGTCACGTAACGATGCCGGCGATCAAACGCCCGGTGCTTTTCGCATCCATCCTCACGGCGGCCGCATCGTTTCAACAGTTCCTCATTCCGTTCGTGTTCAATCGGGGCGGTCCGGCACGCTCGAACGAGCTCATCCTTCTTTACGGCTACCGGGAGGCGTTCGAGTTTCGTGCGTTCGGCGAGGGTGCGGCGATCATGCTCACCGCCGTCGCCGTCATCGGTATCTTCATGATCATCGCCGCGACGAAGGGTAAGCTCGCGGAGGGGGCACACGGATGACGTTGCTCCGCTCCATCGGTCGAAAGATCAAAGCCGACCTGCAGGCGATCCCCGAGGGGATCCGCGGCTGGATGAGAAACAGCCGATACAAGATTGACCTGTACCGCCGTGGAAAGGTCGGACTGCTCCAGCTGCTCGCACCGGTCGGTGCGTCGATCGGGGCGCTCTTTCTCGTCTCGGCGCTGCTGTTTCCGGTCTACTGGATCGCGCTCGCCGCGCTCTCCGGTGAGGGAGCGAGCCTCTACTCCGCGGATGGCTTCAATCTGATCCCGCCGGGGTTCGACCCGACGTTGTTGATAACTGAGGGCGACTGGTGGATGGGGATGGACCTCACCGCCTTCGTCTGGGTGATCGGCGACATCGTGATCCCGAGTGTGCGGATCAGCATCCCGCTCACCGGTATGAGCATCGTGACCGGCGAGATCGTTCTGTTCGAAGCCGCCAATTACGGCGTCGAGAACCCGTCCGATTTCACCCTGTATGCGTGGAACTCGTTGACCGTCGCGATCCCAACGGTGATCATCGCGATGTCGGTCATCGTGCCGGCGTCGTACGCGCTCTCACGGCGTGAGTTCCTCATGCGAAAGAAGGTGCTGTACGGCTACATCCTCTTCACACAGGTCGGGGGCGGGCTCGGGCTTGCGATGTTGATCGCGCTGTATGCGATCTTTGTCGGCATCGGCGTGACGAACAACAAACTCGCGCTCGCGGTGTACTACGCGGCGATGGCGGTGCCGTTCAACACGTGGTTGTTGAAGACCTTCATGGACTCGATACCGGCGTCCTACGAGGAGGCCGCCGTCATCGACGGTGCCTCGCCGTGGCAAGTCGTCCGGGAGATCATCATTCCGCTGTCGAAACCCGGCCTCGCGGCCGTGTTGATCTTCGTCTTCCTCGCGGGGTGGATGGAGTTCATCGTCGCCCAGACGTTGCTCCGTCCGGAGAACTACACGCTCCCGGTCGGCCTCTTCGCGCTGATACAGGAGTACACGGTCCCCTGGGCGCGCTTCTCGGCGTTCGCGCTGATGTTCGCGGCCCCGGTGATGATCGTATACCTGTTCGCTCAGCGATACATCGAACAGGGACTCTCCTTCGGCGGAATGGAGGGCTAACCCCCCCGCTGTCCCGCCTGTGGG
>SL_5KL_010_SEDDRAFT_10000619_pt1 | contig 22685 bp, 17 predicted proteins | sample SodLakKL_010_SED_FD_9118 | JGI IMG/M metagenome (IMG submission 9118) | reverse complement strand
TTTTTTTTGGGATTTTGGTGGTTTTTGTGAAAAAGATGAAAAAATCAGGTAAATAATCAGAATGAACTTACAGAAATTGATTGCTTTTAAGTCACTGGCTTCAAACCAGGCAGGCTAGAGTTTTAACCATTTTTTGAGTCCCATTTATTTTGGCTCTTCGACGTATGCTGTGCAATTGTTATGGTATTCTGGATAAGGCTCTTAATTTTTAACTGTATATAAAATCCACTCGTTGCGTCGAGGAGCCATTTTTTTATACTCCAAACAAATAGAGATGACCAGAGAATGTTAAATACATTTTCTCAGAGCAGGGAGGTCAAAATATGCTTGACCGGCCACGCAGCAGGAAGGTATAAGTTTAGAAATTTCTTGTTTCATTTTGTTAAGCTCCCATAGGTACTTTTTGCCTTTGGGAGTTTGTACTTTTGAAAAGTTTTTTTTGAGGAGCATTTATTTATGTCCGGGCTTTTGCAAAGATACAGCTACACAGTATGGTGGAATATACTTCTGATCACCCTGGGATCGATAATATTCTCCCTTGCTCTCAAGGGTATCGTGGTTCACCATCGGTTTATCCCCGGGGGGGTGTTCGGGATAGGGCTTCTGATATACTATGTAACTCCGGTTCTGTCAGCTGGCATCTGGTTTTTCCTGCTGAATATTCCTCTGTTTGTCCTGGGCTGGCTGTATGTGAGCCGCAGGTTTTTCGGCTACAGTCTGTATGCCATGGTGATAACCACTCTGGCGTATGAACTGATACAGATTGACCTGGGCATTCAGGATCAGTTTTATGCTGCCATTGCAGCAGGCGCCATAGGAGGGCTCGGCTGCGGAATAGTGCTGCGTTCTCTTGGATCCAACGGCGGACTGGATGTAGTTGCGGTCATACTCAACCAGAAATATAATTTAGGAATAGGCAAGTTCTATTTCGTCTTTAATTCCTTACTTTTTTCATTCGGCCTGTTCATCATCAAAATCGATCTGATCATAGCCTCGCTGATTCTGGTATTCATCATGTCCTATCTTATTGAATATACCCTGAGTATTTTCAACAACAGGAAACTGGTACTTATTATCTCGAATCAGCATGAAGATATCGCTCATGATCTTATGTATAGACTGAAAGTCGGCGTAACCTTTCTACAAGGCAAAGGTGCTTATACCGGAAAGGATAAGAACATAATCATGACCATAACCAACAACATCATGCTCAAGCAGCTGGAGCAGGCCGTGTTTTCCGTGGATCAGAGCGCTATCTTTATTGTGGAGAACACTTTCAGTGTTCTAGGTACAAGTTTCACTCAACGCAAGATATACTGAGTATATTGAACAAGCGCCGAGCATGATGGTCTGGGCAGCAATACCCATGTCCCAGACAGCGGTCCCGGCATGGCTTTTCTCCCCAAGAATGACAATGTAGGCTGCGGGTCTTTCCCCTGCCTCCGGCCCGGGCCAGTTTTCAAGATATGCGGCCCAGGACAGGCAGGCAAAAATTTCCCCATTTTTCTCCGGATCATTGCTGACTATGTACCTCAAAGGCTGCAGGTTGGCTGCGGAAGCGGTCAGCCTGGCCATATCCACTAAAGAAATCAATGTGTTGATGTTGATTCGATGACTTTCATAGAAACGGCGGATGCTTCTGGTCCTGGCCACCATTTCATGAAGGTTCATTTTTTTCTTCCGATTCATCAATATACTTGGCGGCCATTTCCTGAAGAACCTGCTGATATGTTTTTTTCAGCTGGTTCATGTAGCCAGGATCAGTCTTTCCTTTCCAGGTTTCAACCTCCAGATATCTGGCAGGTATTTTAATTTCTTCCGGCTTGAATCCGGTCCTGAACTTCAATGCCCAGCGGTGGGCCTTGATGTTTTCCACAACATCGCGCAACTCTTGTTTATTGTAATTGAATCCCAGGGAATTCAAGGCCTTGAGTATGGTCTCTTCTGGATAGGCTTTGCGGCCGAAAAGGCAGCCTGCCATGGAACACATGAGCACGCGGTAATTTTCCTGATCCTGCATGAAGTCTATGGCTTTCTGGATATCCTTGGAGTCTTTCTCCTGGTCAAAACTGTAAGCCCCTGTATCCAGGTGTGAATGCCTGAATCCCAGGGCCTGAGAAACATAATAGTTTTCACCGGTGGCATACCCGGCCATTTCCTGTCCAAGAACACATGCAAAATCCTCGCCTCCATATTTTTCGGCGGCTGCCATGGTTCCCAGGGCCAAAGTCCGATAGAACTCATTGGGCTGCCAGGCCAGATATTCAAGCCCTTTTCTGTATGCCTCCACATTTCCGAACTCCATCCGGACCATGGTCTCATTTTCACTGACAACTCCTTTGTCCAGTGCTTCAGTGGCCCAGGCCAGAGCCACTCCGGCGCTTATGGCATCCATGCCCAGTTTTTCCACATCCTCAAGCAGGGTCAGGACACCAGGTCCTGAAGCCACTCCCAGCATGGTGCCCATCCCAAAAATTGGCTCATAGTCGTAGGATACCTGGCGGTAAAGGTATTCATGTTCTTCACCGAAACGTTCCCGCAGGAGTCCGATGTGAATACATCCCACCGGACAGCCGGCACAGGCTACCTGCCTCAACAGCAGCTCCTCGGCAAATCTTTCACCGGAAACCGCCCCCACTTCCGGGTCGTGGGTGCTCTGCAGATTTCGCCAGGGCAGAGCCTTGAGCTCATTGAGGGGAATAAGGTTCTCTGGAGTTCCCAGATCATGGTATTTGCGCACAGCACCGCTTTGAACAACGGTCTGGTATATTTCATTGTAGATTTTAACGTATTCTTTGCTGATGCCAGGATCCAGATCCTCGTGGCTGTCTCCTGAGAGGATGATGCCCTTGAGGTTTTTGGCGCCCATAGCTGCTCCTCCACCTAGACGTCCGAAATGGCGATAGGTATCCACATTTATGCAGGCGAAACGGACCAGGTTTTCACCCGCCGGACCGATGCGCAGGATGCTTCTGTGGCCGGGATTTCTGGGTTTGAGGTTGCGCATCCTCTTTCCTGTCTTGAAAATATCCATACCCTGCAGAAAATGCACGTCCTGGACATGCACCTCTTGGGAACCAAGAGCCAGACATACAGGCCTTTTTGCCTTTCCTCTGATCACCAGGGCGTCATAACCGGTGAACCTCAAGGCCAGGGCTGAACGTCCCCCGGCGTGGGACTCGGCATACTGGCCGTTGTAAGGAGACATGAAGCCCAGAATGGTTTTGCTCATGAGGGGAAAATAAGCGGTCAGGGGGCCAATGGCCAGAATCACTGGCTGGTCCGGATGGAAAGGGTCCTCATCCATCAGGCCGTAATGGCTGAAAAGTCCTGCTGCCAGTCCGCTGCCGCCCAGCCATTTGTCTCGGGTATCAAAATATTCCAGGGCGGACTTGCTCTTGGACAAATCTACCACTATTACCTTGAATTTATTGATCATCTTTATCCTCCTTGGCAATATTCACCATTTCCAGGCAAACATGAGGACAGAATGAAACGCACAGACCGCAATGAATGCACAGTACCGGGGTATCCCGGAATGGATCCATGTAAATAGCATCCACGGGGCAGGCCTTGGCGCACTCTCCGCAACGAATACATCTTTTTTCCTTGAAAAAGACTCCGCCGCCTGGCCTCTGGCGCAGAGCTTCGGTGGGACAGGCTGCGGCACATGCAGCAGGATCACAGGCCAGGCAGACTCTGGCCTCAAATCCGGTGCTTATCCCGCCCGAGGATCGGATATGGATGCCCGATCTTTTCCAGGACAATGATTTGTATACGCTTCTGGCACAGGCCAGGGAACAGGAATAGCATCCTATGCACCTTTCCATGTTGGCGGCTCGAAGTACCTTCACAGATTTCCTCCGTTTCAGGGGTAAATTAGTGTTTTACCTTGGCTGAATGTTGTATTATAATTATTTTTGTTTTCCAGGTTTTTGACGTTGTCTTTTGTCCTGAATGAGCAGAACACACAGCAAAGAGCAGAAACAAATTTATCCAGAATCCTTAATCCTCTTCACAAGATCGTCAAGGGATTTAAGAAAAATGAATTTTAGCAAAAGAGTTTCCAGTATTCAACCCTCAGCAACTCTGGTAATAAATGCCAGGGCCCAGGAAATGCGTGCCCGGGGGATGAATGTCATCAGTCTGGCCGCAGGCGAGCCTGATTTCTCTACCCCGCAGCACATAGTACTGGCTGCCAAAAAGGCTCTGGATGAAGGCTTCACCAGATATACCGCAGTGCAGGGTATACCCGAGCTCAGAGAAGCGACTGCAGGCTATTTTTCCGGAACTTACGGCATTGACTGTAACCGGCAGCAGGTCATGGTCTCCAACGGCGGCAAACAGTGTCTATATAATCTCCTGCAGACCATCATTGACCCCGGGGATGAGGTCCTGATTCCGGCCCCTTACTGGGTAAGCTATCCAGCCATGGTGCAACTGGCCCAGGGCATTCCAGTGATTGTACCCACTGAACCCGAGGACAATTTTCTGGTCCGCATGGAACAACTGGAAAAATTGGTTACACCTGAAACCAGGGCACTGATCCTGAATACGCCATCCAACCCTACCGGGTGTCACTATAGCCCGGAAGCTCTGGATGAGCTGGCCGAGTGGGCTATATCCAGAAATATTTTTGTTATCAGCGACGAGGTATACGATCAACTGGTCTATCCTCCTGCTGGTCCGGCCTCTTTGTGTTCCTNCTGGTCCAGGCATCCGGAGATGACAGCCGTGGTCAACGGACTGTCCAAGACTTTTGCCATGACNGGCTGGCGGATAGGCTTTGTTCTGGCTCACCAGGACCTGATCAGGGCCATGAGCAAGATTCAGGGACAATCCACCTCCAATATATGTTCCATATCCCAGAAGGCTGCCCTGGCTGCCCTGGAAGGATCCTTTGAATTTGTGGACAAAATGCGTGAAAGCTTCATCAGGCGCAGGGATCTGGCCCTGGAAATTATCTCCTCCTGGCCAGGGTCTGTATGCCCCCGTCCCGACGGCGCCTTTTACGTATTTCCCAGGCTTGACTCTTTTTACAATGCCCGGGTGGACAGCTCCACCATGTTATGTCAGGCTATACTGGAAGAGGAAAAGATCGCCCTGGTTCCCGGAGAAGCCTTTGGAGACGATCGCTGCGTACGCATATCGTATGCTGTGGCCGACGATGTACTGGAGGATTGCCTGGGCAGGATAGGAAGCTTTCTTGCCGGCCTTTAGCCCAGGCTGGTAAAGAGGTATTGTCATACCTGAATCGGGCGGCAGTTGCTCACATAAATTTAAATGGTAAAAAAACAGGACGTTCAGGGTGACCGGAATGAGTATTGCAGTTGATTGGAGTTATGCCCTGCAGGGAAGACTTGAGGGTCCTGCATGTTCCGGAGTTGATCCGGAGCAAATGGCTTCAAGGTTGAACATTGAGGTAAACAGGGGAGAATTGCCTTTTCTGGATCTCGCTCACTGGTCCGATCTGGAAATCAAACTAAGAGAAATCTCTTCTTCTCTTAGAAAATTCAAACACATGCTTCTTCTGGGCATAGGTGGTTCAGCCCTGGGTCCCAGGGCTCTTCAAAAGGCATTTTTCCCGCAGCAGGAGCAGCCCGGACACAATGGTCCATGGCTCTGGATCGCTGACAATGTCTGCGCTTACAGCATGGAGGCCTGGCTGGACAAATTGCCTCCTGAAGAAACCTTGGTATTGGTGATCAGCAAGTCAGGCGGAACCATTGAAACCGTGGGGCAGTATCTTCTGGTTCAGAAATGGATGCAGCAGAAGCTTAAAGATGCCTGGAGCAACCATTTCTTTTTTATAACTGATCCTGATAAGGGTTTTTTGCGTCAGGTTGCCAGGGAAAACAACGTCAGAACTTTGTCAGTTCCGCAGAAGCTTGGAGGCAGGTATTCGGTTCTTTCCGCAGTGGGACTTGTACCGGCTGAATTTCTGGGCCTTGATGTTTCGAAACTAATGCAGGGCGCTAGAGACGGAACTGGATTTTTGGGAAGCGGCCGGACAGATCCTGTTGAGCTGTCAAGACATCCAGGCTTCAGACTTGCTTGCTGGGCCCTGGAACTCATGCGCAAGGAATATACCCAGCTGATATTTTTTGTCTATCTTCCCCTGTGGGCCCAGTTCGGCCAGTGGTTTGCCCAGCTCTGGGCAGAAAGCCTGGGCAAGAAAGGACTGGGAAGCATGCCTTTGCCTGCAGTGGGAGTAACTGATCAGCATTCTCTGCAGCAGATGTTCCTGGACGGACCCAAAGACAAGGGATGTCTGTTTCTGACCGGGAAGGAGCTGCCCCGGGGACCTTTTTTTGATCAGGACCCTGGAGAACAGTGGAGATATCTGCAGAACAAGTCTCTGGGAGATCTTCTGGAAGCCGAAGCCATAGGGACCATGATGGCCCTGCACGAAAACAGTGTTCCTCTGGTTCATCTGGAGCTTGGCAGAGACGATCCCTACCATGCAGGCAAGCTAATTGTCCTGCTTGAAAGCATGACCCTGTTTACCGGCTGGATGTTGGACATCAATCCCCTGGATCAGCCGGCAGTGGAACTGGGCAAGCGTCTAGCCAAGGCCAAGCTTGGTGCGCCGGGGCTTGAACAGGAGAAACAGAAACTGGCAACCTTTAAGGCAAGCCCCGATCAAAGGCAGGAGCTCTAGCTTGCTGCGGCACCTTTTCCGTTCTGATCCGGCCAAACCTTTTCCCTTTGTCAAGTTTCTGTCCTGGAGTTCCCTGTTAATCATACTGGCCTCCAGTCTGGCCCTGTCCGCTTTTATCGCCAACTACGCGCGGGAAACCATCCTGAACAAAAACCATGAATTTGCCCTGCTTCTGGCTGAAAACCTGAACCATCAGATCTATCAGAGGTTTACCCTGCCTACTGTCCTGGGATTCGGCCGCATAGAACTGCGTCAGAAAGCCCAGTATGACCGTCTGGAACAGGTGATCCGTTCCACCATCCATAGTTTTCATGTTCTGGAAGTCCGTATCTATGATCACCAGGGCATGGTGTCATATTCAACAGATCAGGAGCTTGTAGGCCGGGATGACCTGGCCGACTTGAGCGTACGCATGGCTTTTGATCAGGGCAAACACAGCTTCAAGCTTCAGAAAGGCATTTCCAACTGGCAGGCCATGTTCCGATTTTCTCTAGAGCCGGATTCCATTGTTCTTAGAACGGTCTATCCATTGCGCGCGGAAAGGACGCCCGGCATCAGGGACGAGCCCATTATGGGCATACTGGTGTTTACTCAGGACATCACTGGAGATTATGAGACAGTGATCCATTTTCAGTGGATGATCATAATTGGTTCCTTTACGTTTTCCCTTGTTCTTTTCTTTTTATTGTACATGATTATTTTAAGAACTGATAAAATGCTGGCCCAGAGAATATGGGAGAAGGAAAGGCTGGAAAAGGAGCTGCATCAGAATGAAAAACTGGCCAGCATAGGCAGAATGGTGGCCAGCATAGCCCATGAAATCCGTAATCCTCTGGGAATCATCCGCAGCAGCAGCGAAATCCTGTATAACCGCGCCAAAAAGGAAGGTTCTCCCAATGCCAGGCTTCTGGAAGCTATTTTTGACGAATCCAAGAGGCTGAGCCAGACAGTGAATGATTTCCTGGACTATGCCCGGCCCAAGCAGCCCAAGCTGGAAAAAACAGATCTGGTCAGGATCTGGGAAGAAATCATCTCTTTTCTAGGATCTGAGATTGAAAAACAGAATATAGAGCTGCACAGGGTCTTTCCCGAGAAGATGCCTTTCATGGGGGACAAGGACTTGCTCTACCGGGCATTTTACAATATTTTTGTAAATGCTTTGCAGGCTGCGCCTGCCGGGGGTTCCATAAGAGTCGAAATAAGGGAGGAAAATAAGTCGGCAGTTGTTGTGGTGGCCGATTCCGGCCCGGGATTCGAACCTTCCATGATTGACAGGTATCTTGAACCTTTTTACACAACCAAGGATGCCGGGACAGGACTGGGTCTGGCTATTGTGGCCGGAATACTCAAAAATCACGGAGCTGAACTGCGCCTGTCCAACGCGCCTGAGGGCGGAGGTCTTGTAAAAATCAGGTTTAACCATGAATAGCCATGTGTTGGTCATAGACGACGAAAAGAACTACCTGCTCATCCTGGAGACCCTGCTGGGAGAAGAGGGTTATACAGTAACCGCTCTTTTTGATCCGGAAATGGCTCTGGATTTTCTGGATGAATCTGAAGTGGACGTGGTCATCACTGATATGAAAATGCCCCGGATCAGCGGTCAACAGATCCTGGAACATATTCAGAAGCATCATCCTCATATTCCGGTGCTCATCATGACCGCCTACGGCAGTATTGACGGAGCAGTGGAGGCAATGCGCTGCGGGGCATTTGATTACATTTCCAAACCCTTTTCCAACGATGAGCTCATGCTTTCGGTGCGCAAGGCAGCCATGCTTTCCAAGGCTGAACAGGAAAAAAGGCTTCTTACCCAGACCCTGGCTGAGCAATACGGACCTCACAAGCTCGTGGGCAACAGCAGGGCCATTCGCGAGGTCCTGCAGGTGGTGGCCAAGGTGGCGCCGAGCAAATCAACAGTGCTCATTACCGGAGAATCCGGAACAGGCAAGGAACTCATTGCCAAGGCCATCCATTATTCCTCTCCCCGAAAAGACGGCCCTTTTATTTCCATAAACTGCATGTCATTGAGTTCCGGTGTCCTGGAAAGCGAGCTTTTCGGCCATGAAAAGGGTTCTTTTACCGGAGCCACTGCCATGAAAAAAGGCCGTTTCGAAGTGGCTCACGGAGGCACACTTTTTCTGGATGAAGTTGGGGAGCTGTCAGCAGAGCTGCAGGTCAAGCTTTTGCGTGTCCTTCAGGAAAAGGCATTTGAACGGGTAGGGGGGTCCAGAACCATCCATGCGGATATCCGCCTGGTAGCCGCCACCAATATGGATCTCAAACAGGCAGTGGAACAGGGACGTTTCCGCGAAGATCTCTATTACCGCCTGAATGTTGTAGGTATTCATCTTCCGCCTTTAAGGGAAAGGCGGGAGGATATTCTTCTGCTGGTAGCTCATTTCATGCAGAAGTTTTCTTCCGAGAATAAACAGGAACTGAAAAGATTTGCTCCGGATGCCCTGGAGTACCTTTCAGCCTATGAATGGCCGGGCAACGTTCGACAGCTGGAAAACGTGGTGGAAAGGTGCATGATACTTGCCTCCAAAGATGAGATCATGGTGGAGGATCTGCCCAGCGAGATCAAGGACGAAGAGGCCCAGTTCAAGAGTGCTGTGGATCTTCTGCCCACTCAGCTGGAGCTTGCCAGTACTCTGGAGAAAATTGAAGCTGCCCTGATAAGAAGGGCCCTGGTCAAGAGCAATTTTATTCAGGTCAAGGCTGCTGATCTGCTGAACATATCCAAAAGCCTGCTGCAGTATAAGCTGAAAAAATACAACATCCAGCCCAAGTGATGGAACAGTAATGGCCCCGGTGGAACGATTTCTCCAGCGGTTGGGACTGGGCGACCTGCAGGGTCTGACTGTTGCGGGATCAAAGGAAATACCTGCGCAGGAAGCCAGATACGCCTGCATTTCCGGGCTGCCGGAGCCCCTGCCATCTGTTTTGGGCAAAATGGGCCTGAACAGGCTTTATACCCACCAGGCCAGGGCCATAGATCTTATACGCTCCGGGAGGAGCGTGGTTACTGCCACCCCCACAGCCAGCGGAAAATCCCTGATCTACAATCTTCCGGTCCTGGAATCCATTCTGCTGGATCACTCCTCCCGGGCCCTTTATCTGTTTCCCCTGAAGGCCCTGACCCGGGACCAGCTTTCAGGACTGCAGGAAATAGGCTGTAACCTGAAGAGTACAATCACCTTGCAATGCCAGGTATACGACGGAGATACCGAACCTCAGACCAGGGCCAGAATCAGAGGCAGTCCTCCGCATATCATCTTGACCAACCCGGACATGCTCCACCGCTCTTTTCTGCCCTACCACCGCAGCTGGAAAAAATTTTTTTCCCGGCTCAAATACATAATAGTGGACGAAGTGCACACCTACAGGGGGGTCATGGGTTCCAACATGGCCTGGGTTTTCAGGAGACTGAAGCGCGTCTGCAACTATTACGGCCAGGAACCGGTTTTTATTTTCAGCTCAGCCACAATAGGCAACCCTGGAGATCTCTGCAATTCCCTGACCGGCACAGAGCCAGAAGCAGTCCTTGAAGGAGGCGCTCCGGGAGGCATTAAGCATTTTTTGCTGCTTGATCCTGAGCTTAACGGTGCGGCCAGGGCAGCCATCATGCTGCTCAAAAACGCTCTGGAACTGGGCTTGAGGACCATTGTTTATACCCAGTCCAGGAAAATGACCGAACTTATCGCCATATGGGCTGCACAGAGCTCGGGTGAGTTTAGAGAATACATCAGTGCATACAGGGCTGGATTCCTTCCTGAGCAGCGCAGGGAGATAGAGCAGAAACTGGCCTCGGGTGAACTTCTGGCCGTGGTTTCAACCAGCGCCCTGGAACTGGGCATAGATATCGGACATCTTGATCTCTGTCTGCTGGTTGGGTATCCTGGATCCATAATGTCTACCATGCAACGCGGGGGCAGGGTGGGCAGGAGCAAAAGAGAAAGCGCGATCATTCTCATTGCACACGAGGACGCCCTGGATCAATACTTTATTCGCAATCCTGAGGAATTTTTCCGGCTTAAACCGGAAAACGCGGTCATCAATCCGGACAATCCCATTATAATGCGCAGACATATCTTATGTGCCGCCTCAGAGCTTCCCTTGAAAAGCAATGAAAAGATGCTGGACATGGAAGTCAAAAAGTGTATCCAATTGTTGGAAAAAGAAGGAGAAATTCTATCCAGGGCAGATCTGGAATATTTTTATGCCAGAACAAAATATCCGCACAAGGATGTGGATCTTAGAGGTGCAGGTCAAAATTACAACATTTTTGATCATGGTACCGGAGAGTATCTGGGAGAAGTAGACGGGATCAGGGTTTTCAAGGAAGCTCATCCCGGGGCCGTATATTTGCATCTGGGTCAGACCTATGTAGTGGAAAATCTGGATACTGCAGGACTTGCCGTATATGTCCGCAAAGTCAGGGTTGATTACTATACCCGGCCCATAAGCGAAAAACAGACCCGGATCGTTGAGACCTGGCGCTGCAAATCCACTCCGGCTGGAGATCTGTACCTCGGGCGGCTCAAGGTGACCGAACAGATAAGTGCATATGAGAAGAGGCTGGTGCGGGGGCAGTCCCGTATGGGAGTGGTTCCCCTGGATCTGCCTGCCGTTGTTTTCGAGACGCAGGGAATCTGGTTTACGGTGGATGATTCCATCCGCCTGGGAGTGGAGGAGAAGAAACTGCATTTCATGGGCGGGCTGCATGCTCTGGAGCATGGAATCATCGGATGCATGCCCATGATCGTTCTTACAGACAGAAACGATCTGGGAGGCATAGCCACTCCCTGTCATGATCAGCTTCAAAAGGGGGCTGTTTTTATTTACGACGGTACTCCGGGCGGGGTCGGTCTTTGCAGACAGGCCTTTGAACTGGCTGAAGAACTTTTGTCCAGGGCCGCAAAAGTGATTTTATCCTGTTCCTGTGAAAACGGCTGCCCCGCATGTATCCATTCGCCCAAGTGCGGTTCCGGAAACAGGCCCCTGGATAAGGATGCTGCAGGACATCTGCTGAAAGTCCTGGTCAGTGGAAATTTTGGCCCTGCAAAGGATCATGGTGCTAAGGACCTGATGGAATCAAAAAAGAAAAATGCTGACCTGGAAATGGAAATCATTAGACCCAGGGAAAATTCAGGGCATTTTGCAGTGATGGATATTGAGACCAGGTATTCAGCACAGGAAGTTGGCGGCTGGCATAATTGTCACCAGATGGGGGTCAGCTGTGCAGTGGTTTATAATTCGGAAAAAGATGACTTTCTGGCTTTTACCCAGGAACAGATTCAGGAACTGGCACATTTTCTCAAGTCCTTTCGTCTGATTGTCGGTTTCAATATAATCAGGTTCGACTACCGGGTCCTGCAGGGTCAGGCTGATTTTGATTTTCAGTCACTGCCTACTGTGGATATCCTGCACAGGGTGGAGTCCAGGCTGGGACATCGCCTTTCCCTGGATCATCTGGCCAGGCATACCCTGGGTGTCAATAAGACAGCCAACGGATTGCTGGCTCTCAAATGGTGGAAAGAGGGGAAGATGGACAAGATTATCAATTACTGCCGCCAGGATGTAGCCATAACCAGGGATCTGTATCTTTTCGGCCGGGACAGGGGATACCTGATATATCAGAACAAGGCCCGGCACAAGGTCCGACTGCCTGTAAAATGGTAGCTTCCTCCCCTGCAGCCGGACCAGAGGCATTGAGTCAAGCATATCTAATCAATAAAGACTCTTTATCGGAGTAGTTCATGAGTTATAAGAAAACAGCAGCAATCTTGTTCCTGGTAATGCTGCTCATGGTGGGGGGAGTCTGGTATTATCAGTTTCGCATTTCTCCGCCTGACCCTGAAGATGCGCATGTTGTCCACCATGTTCTGGATCCTGAAGAAAAGCAGCAAGTGACAGAACTGGATCTTCGGGCTTTTATTGACCCTCTGGATGATCATCCAGAGCACGTAGAAGAGGAACCAGAAAGGCTGCCTGATGACAGGATGATCACCTCCAGGTTTATCCAGGATCTGGCCAGCCTTATCTTTGGGCATTATCAGCCCGGAGTCTTTCCGGGAGAGAAAGGACGTCTTACTTTGAGTTTCAAGGAATTAAACATGCATTATGCTACTGATCTTACCGGGCTGAGGTATGAAGAACAGGAAGTGCTCAAGGCCCGGGAGGAAATCTTCGGACATCTGCTGCAGCCGCAGGTGATAGATCTGGTGGTCCGCCGTTATGGACCGGACCTGATAGAAGAGCTTATTCACCTGGCCGGGAATAATCCCAGGGAGCTGCCCGCTGCCCAGGGTACTGAAAAGCGTCTGCTGACCCGGCATGAAACCGAAGAAATGCTTGAGCTGTTGGCTCAGCGCCTGGATCAGCTTTCCTTTGTATTCCAGCGGACCATTCAGGATGAAAGAGTTCTGCAGTGGGTGGAGGATTATTTACACACCGTGGAAGAACTTAACTCTGTCTATTTTGAGTACTGGCAGCTGGAAGAATCAGAGAACGCCAGGCGGGATGAACTTTCAGCCAGAATAAAACAGCTGATAATGGCCAGGGAAAACGTCAGGAGCAAGATAGTGGATCAAGTCTCTGATGCACAGATACGAGATGAAGGCCATGATGTGGTTTATGAAGCCCAGTGGATTTTCCGCCGGATCGAAAAGGGCGGTTTTTCCCGGGAGTCAATTCTTGCCCTGGCCGGAGCTGGAAGAGATCTGGCCGGAATTGCCAGAGACTGGGTTCAGGAGATGACCGGAAATGACGTCCAGACAGCCGAGTGATTATGCGGAAGATTCGGAACAAAACTGTATTCCCGGTGCTCAGGGATGGCGATTGTTCGGGTTTTGCCTGAGGAAGTCCAACAGCGGCTCCATAAGCTCATGCAGGGGCCGGCCGAAATAAAAAAGCAATTCAGATTTCTCAGCCACTGTTTTTTCCAGAATAATTTCCCTGAAGGACAGGTCATATCTGAGCATGGCTTTTATTTTATCCTGGTTTTTGTCCGGGCTTTCCATTTCTTCCTGCAGCAGGCCAGAAAACTCAACCACTGAACACTTTTCATCATACACGCACATAAGTTCCTCCATGGCTGAACCTGGTCTGAAGATTTCCTTGCGGGTCAGGCGGCCGGACTGATACTTGCTTATCAGCGGTCCGGGATTCCAGCATTCCAGGAGAAAGCATTCCAGGGGCCGCATTTGATGGATAGTGCACAGGCTGGAGTCTGGGTCCAAAAAAATGCATTCAGTGGTATCAGAATTTTTGCTCCTGATCTTTATCAGTTCCCGGGAAAGCAGTATCGGCCTTCCCAGCACGTTGTCCATGGCTGGCTCCCCCCGGCGAAGAAGCAATAGATCTTTGCGGTCCAGAGTTTTGTTCCTGAGCAGGTGCAGATCATCCAGATGAAGGGCGGGGCCGTTTTTACGGCAGCATTCCCCGCACTTGATACAGGCTTCAGGGGTGTTGTTTCCAAAGTCCTGATGATACATGACCTAAATAAATTATCCTCACAGGGCCGCCCTGTCAATCAGTCTAAAATTCTTAAAGGGTTTGTTATATGATCAAATCAGCTTTTCTGGGTCTTGTTATCTTTTTGTTGTGGGTTTTTCCTGCCGGGGCTGTAGAGATAGATGTTCCCCGTGAAATTGGCCGGGGAGAGCCTTTCTGGGTGGAAATGGCTTCAGACAGAAAGCCTTTGGACATCAAGGTGTCCTGGCTGGACAGAAGCTTTGCCCTGCCGGTCGACCTCCCTGGCAGGCAGAGGATTCTTCTCGGGGCAGGCCTTGAGCGCAGGGGCATATATTCTCTGGAGCTGGTATTTTACTGGGATGACCATAGGAAAAAAAAAGAGTTCTTAATAAATGTGAAGGACAAGGAATACCCGGAACAGCATCTGAGCCTTCCACGGGAGATGGTGACCCCGCCTGATGAGGTCCTGGCACGTATTGCCCGGGAGCGCACACAGATAAGATCAGCCCTGAACACCTTGACACCGGACAGGCTCTGGAATGGAGAATTTGCATATCCAGTTCCTGGAGAAGTTAGTTCTCCCTTTGGGGTGCAGAGGTTTTTAAACAACCAGCCCAGGTCAGCTCATCAGGGGGTGGACTTTCGCGGGACAGAAGGAACTCCCGTGTCAGCCGTTGCTGACGGACGGGTGGTTCTGACTGGAGAATTTTATTTTGGTGGACAGACAGTCATTGTTGATCACGGACTGGGCGTTCACTCCCTGTACATGCACCTGAGCGAGATCAGGGTGGATGAAGGCGATCCAGTGAGTAAAAAGCAGACTGTAGGTCTGGTGGGAATGACCGGCAGGGCTACAGGTCCTCATCTTCATCTGGGGGTTTATGTTCTTGGGGATGCTGTGGATCCCCTGTATCTGCTCTCCTGGGATTGATCCGAGCCGAGTAAGTATTTTTAAGCTGTGTGCAGCTCAGTTGTTTCCTGATTCCTCCACAAGCCGGTCCAGGATCAAACCGTAGAAGCCGTTTTTTTCAGGAGCCTCGTATTTCCAGCCAAGATGTTTCAGGCATTGGAGGCAGACGGTTATCTGCCAGTGGTATCCGGGAAACCAGGTGAACTCTGAAGTGCTGGGCCCTGTGCCCACACAGTTGACTGCCCAGGCGAAGCATCCCAGCTCAAAGACAAAACCCTGGGGATTGACAAATACATGCTTGTGGCTGCCGTTTACGTTTATCTGTACATTATTGCGGGTTATCCTGTTCAGGCATCCGCTGCACAGGAGAAAACGGCTCCCTGTGGTTTTTTCAGGGTCTTTTGAAACAGAATTTTTTGTAATTGTCCCTGCACCGGGCTCCTGTCTTGAAAGCAGGTACATGCCGACAGCTCCTTATTTGAATCCATTCTTAAAGTATTGACGCTTTGCTTGTCAATTTCGACCATGTCTTGACATAAGCGCTGTGATGGGTTCAAAATTATGTTGGCCTGATCGACCGCCGGAATTGCCAGAAGCCGGCAGATCAGACGGTTTTTGAGGGTCTTTTTATTCATCAAATCTTATACCGTGGTTGAAAATTATGGCCAGAACAACCGTACCCCAGGTGATCAAGGCTAAAGGTCAGAGAAAACTTTGCATGCTGACCGCCTATGACAGCGCCATGGCATTTTTTGTGGATCAATGTGAAATTGACATGATCCTGGTGGGAGATTCCCTTGCCATGGCTGCTCTTGGTCAGGAGGATACCCTTTCCGTGACCATGGAAGACATGATTCACCATACCCTGGCTGTTTCCAGGGTTGCAAACCAGTCCCTGGTAATTGCAGATATGCCTTTTATGTCTTACCAGGCAAGCGTTGAGCAGGCCGTGAGCAATGCCGGCCGCATGCTCAAGGAGGGCAGGGCAGGGGCTGTCAAGGTTGAAGGCGGTGAAAGCATATTTCCTCATATACAGGGAATGGTCAAAGCCGGTATACCTGTAATGGGACATCTGGGTCTGACTCCTCAAAGCATTGCCCAGCTGGGGGGATACAAGGTGCAGGGCCGGGGCTCTGCAGGAGAAAAAATATTGCAGGAAGCGGGCAGGCTTGAACAAGCCGGCTGCTTCAGCCTGGTCCTTGAAGCTGTTCCTCCGGGCCTGGCCTCCAGGATCACCTCCAGCCTGAGCATACCCACCATCGGTATAGGAGCAGGTCCGGACTGTGACGGACAGGTCCTGGTAATTAACGACCTGCTGGGAATGAATACCAAGTTTACTCCCCGTTTTGTCAAGAAGTACGCAGACCTGGCCGGTATAATCACAGAAGCCCTGCACAGATACCGCAGAGAAGTGCAGAGGGGAGATTTTCCGGATTCCAGCCACTGTTACAAGGACGATTGAACATAATGATTACCCTTTTTAGGGTATTGAACCGGCCCTGCTGTCGAGACCTGGAAATTAACTTGTGTTCATTGGGAAGTTTTTCACCTGCATCAGGCAGCCATGAACGGGCAAGACCATGCGGATAGTGCTTCAGAGAATCAGGTGGGCCCGGGTCAAATCCCGGGGCAAGGAAACAGTGCAGGCAGGCCCGGGCCTCCTTGCACTGGTGGGATTCGCCTCAGGGGATGAGCAGTTGCCCGCAACCAGGGCATGGAAGGTCATGCAGGAAAAAATTTTAAACCTGCGAATTTTTCCTGATGAACAGAAATTGATGAATTTAAGCCTCACGGACACAAAGGGTGAGCTTCTGCTGGTGCCCCAGTTCACTCTGTATGCGGACTGTAAAAAGGGCCGCAGGCCGGGGTTCTCAGACTCTGCTGCACCGGATGTGGCGGAGAAATTGTTTGAGCTGTTTTCAAGGCAGGTGCGGGAGTCCTGGATACGGGCTCAAACGGGTTATTTCGGAGCGGAAATGGATGTGGAGTTCTGTAACTGGGGACCGGTCACCATCCTCCTGGACAGCAGAGACTACGGATAAACATGAGCATAATCCCGGGCGTTAGTTTGCGATGCCTGCTGTCATCGGGAAAGACAGTGGTTTGCTATCTGGGCATAATGCGCCGCAGAAAATCACGGGCTCCATCTTCTTTTTGTTCTTCTGAATCCCGCTTTCGCGGAGCTATTTGATCCATGAGCTGTTTAAGCAAACCTTCCCCCTCTTCTCGAAAAAGGTATTCAATCAGGCTTTCCACATCCAGGGTCACCTGGACATTATCAAAGGGTCCGTGAATTCGAAGAGGTATTCCGGCATCAGGCAGAGTATAGCGGGCACTGATCTCTTCTTTCAATGTACCGTCCAGAAAGACCCTGGACCTGGAATCCATGTGCGACTGGGGCAGATCAAGGCGGATTTCACCCTGCACCTGAACTGCTGGAGATGTCAGAGTCAGGTCCCTGGAAACAGCTACTCCCGAGGCGATGTCAAAGTTTGCCTTGAGACTGGAAAATTCGGTTTCTCCGTTTGTCTCTACATCTGATCTTTGTTGTCCTGAAGCCAGGGCAAAAACTTCACGAATTTTTTCTTCAAGATCTATCTCCCTTATAGTGCCTTCCAGGATCTCTATGCGTGTTTTGCCGAAGAGATTCTTAAGCAATGCATCAGCATCAGTGCCGAAGGTTCTAAGGTTGCTGTCCATTTCAGCCCTGCCGGTCATGAAATCCTTATCAGCTGCATCCCTGAGCAACGGACCTATCTGTACATCCTCGAGAACGTACTCAAGTGTCAGGTGGGCCTCTCCACGGACATCACGAAGCTCGGCTTTTCCTTCTAAATTACCCTGGTAAAGTTTTGCCTGGATGGAAGAAATGTTCATCTGGCCATTGCCCGATACCAGTTCAGCACTAAGTTCATCGATGCTGGCCCGGTGGGCGGTGAGGCTGCGCAGCAGGATCTTGCCCTCCAGAAAATAGTCCTTCAGAAAGGAGAGATCAATGTTTTCCCCGCTTTTGTTCTGCAGAGCAGATTCAGCAGGGTTTTTTCTGTCAGGATTGTTCATTTCTGGAACAGCGCCTTCATTCATCAGCCGGTCCAGATCCACGTTCTCACCTTCAATTTCAAATACTACCCTTGGGGTGTTATCCAGTTCCAGGATCCGGACATGACCTTTAAGGTAAGCGTCCAGAGCCTCAACGGACAGGTCGCTGACATCCAGAGATTGCTGATTATAATCGTAAACTATATCACCGCTAAACCTGCCCTCTTTAACAGGTTCAGGCAAAGGATCTCCGTCAAGGTCCAGGTCCAGCACCAGGCCGGTCAATAGAACCTGCCCGTTCTGGCTGCTGAGTATGGCATCGGTGTCAATCCTGAAACTGCCCTGAAGCGCAGGACTTCTGACCTGCATGGACAAATCAGCATTGAGGGAAAAAGGCTCGTCCTGGGTTATGCGATCCGTGACCAGGTTCAGGCTGGTGAGCTGCATATACTGCTCAGTGGCCAGGTCTTGATAGGAAATATTGGCTTCTGCAACTTCAAGTCCGGCTATGTCCAGGGCAGGAATTGCAAATTGTCGGGGCCTGTCTCTCTGAGGCGCCGGTTCCTGCGCTTGGACCATATGGCTGCCTGAAGCCTGTTCAGGATCGGCCGGCAGCCAGTTGGGTCTGCCTTCCTTATCTTTGATGAGATCCAGTTCGAGTCCGTGCAGGACTATGCGCTCCATCTGCAGCTGCCCCAAAAACAAGGGCAGTATCTTGAGCCTGGCCTGAAGCTCCTGTACTGATGCCAGGTTTTCGGGTTCAAAACCCCGGGGATTGGCTACAGAAGCCTTACCCATGCTTATTCCCAGCCAGGGAACAAAGGACAGTTCAATATCTCCTTCGATTTTTACCTCATAGCCTGTAGCGCGGTAAATCCCGGCCTCCACCTGCTCCTTGTGCTCGTTGAAGTCGATAATGTGAGGCAGGATTACGATCGCCAGGATCAGCAGAATGAGCAGAATGCCCACCAGAGAGGCCAGTATCTTTATAGTTCTTCTCATGATTTTACCTCTTGGATAATTTGGTTTTCATGTTTAAACAGTAAATAAACTGAAAATTAATTATACTCGACCGTTCAGACAGTGACAACCCCCCAGCACGTGCAGTCCGGATAAATAATAGGTTCAGGGGGATAACAGGCTGCATGGTAAAAATAAATAGATATTTCAGCGCAGATCCATGGGCTTGTTCAAGTTGTCCGTAGTTGGCTGATAAAGGGTCTCCAGCATGGAGTATTTTTTTACATCCTCCTGAACTGGGGGATATTTGTTGGCCACGTATTCGATTTCTTCCAGGTATTCCCGCCAGTGATCCAGGTAAAAGGACAGGGCCCGGGCAAAATTTTTCCCCACCAGGCCATCCACCAGCAGTCTGCTGATCCTTTTCTCCCTGAAAAGGACATGCTGAGACAATAGTATGACTTTGCGCTCCTCCCTGGTCATCTTTCTGAAAAGCTGCTTAAGAACACCTTTGGACCGGGGCTGATACATCCAGAAATACATGAGATCCAGGGCATTGACGATGATTATATTCACCATGTCCCGTTTTTCGTATTCAATGGTCAGCATGAGTTCCCGGGTTGATTCCAGAAGATCGAGCACATCATCCATGGGAAAGAGCATTTCCAGCTGGGCGTAAGTATCGAACAGGTGCTGGAATTTTCTCCTGTAATCCATTATTCTGCGGCGGATATACAGTGCCCTGTCTGCCAGCCCCTCGATGAACCCGGCCACTGTGTCCGAAGCCAGCTTGGAGATGATTGCAGCCCATTGCTGCAGGATACGGTCCACAGCTGCTACCCCCATAAAAATCAGGATGCTTCCGGCAACCCAGTTGAACAGCAGGGCAAGGGGGATGGCCAGGATGCTGCGGAAGAAATTACCGATCACAGCAGCCCGGGGCAGGCCTCGAAAATAGTTGTGGGTAGACAGATACAGTCCGTTGACCAGAGATAAGGTTGTGTAGACAATTACAGGGTGAGTGGATACGGTCATTCCCATGCCCTGGTCAAGAACGAGGGTTTTCAGAAGGAAATCCAGAAGAGGCACTGAAAAACCTGTATACATCAGGGAATCGGCAAACCGGTCCCAGCTGACAAAAGTGCTCCACTTGGCCAGGGAAGGGCGGTTGATGCCTCCGCAGCCCAGAACTGACTGGATGACGTTGCGGATCCCGGTAATACCAAACCAGATGACCGCTCCCAGATACATGAGCAGCCACCATTCATGGGTTAACAAAAAGGTCAGAAAGGCTGGAATAAACCCTATGCCGATCTTGGCTGCAATCTTGATCCTGGTGTTCAGGTATTTCAGTGACAAAGACGTCTGTCTGCCTGCAGCCCCTGTAAACCTGGGCTGATTATCAGAAAGCTGAAGTTGCTGGCCTCCTCCCAGGGTGTATATATTGCCTTTCTCCGGGGATAGAATATAATAATCCTGAATAATCCATTCCCTGATGCGCCTGTATTCAAGCCGGCTCAGTCCGGGGATCTTTCTCAGGGCTCCGGATATGGTGGCGGCCAGGTAGTTGTATCGGATCTTGGGAAGGTAGGTATCCCGGGTCAGGGATTTGATGCCCATATCCAGTCTGTGGTGATCAGTGTTCCCCGGACTCTGCAGTTGTCTGCGTGCACTTTTGGGCAAGGACTCAGCCAGAACCAGCCCCATTCCGTAAACCCGTCCTGAGCGCCCGGTGGAGGAAGATCCTATGCAGCCATACAAGGGTCTGTGTTTGTAAAATGACTGCAGTGTGGATATCTCGCAAAGGATCTCTACCATCTTGTCTCTTCTGGAGTGTTCCAGGCTCTTGTTTTCCTCTGACTCCCGCACCAGTTCGCTCAAATATTTCTTGAGTTTGATGATGTTTCCGGCATTAATTGCGTTCTGCAGATTGATGATTCTTTCCTTGTCATGCTCTCTGCCCAGGACCTGATTTTTCAGATTAAGGATTTCCAGATGGGAAATTCTGCCCTGGCAGTCGTAAAGTAGCTCGATTACGTCCTCCACCCTTAGATCGCAAAGATTTAGGATGATGTTGGAGTTGGCATGCAGGCTCTTCAGTTTTGCGCACAGATCTGCAGGGGAAAGGGTCAGAAGTTCCGGCGGATCAGGGGTTTCGAATAGATCATTTACTTCAGGATTTTGAGCCGGTCTGAGATAATTTTCAATTATATCATAAATATCCGGGATACTCAGTTCAGGGAAGCCGGCCCGGGATGCAGGATGGTCCTGGTCCGTACCTAAGGGTTCTGATTCTTCATTTACTTTTTGCTGGATAAGGTCATGGATATATTTGCCCAGGTGGTGCACCGTTACCTGCCCCTGGCCTACAGAATCCAGAAATTTCTTTTCATCCAGTTTGGGCAGAGTGATGTTCAGGTCTCGGCTTAATCCGGGCAGATGGTTGCGGTTGAATGAGTGCAGAAGCTCCAGGACGTAGCCCTTGTTGCGCCTGGATACTTCCTGCCCTTTTTCCATGAAATCCTTGATGCGCGGAGAATGCAGGAAATCAAGAAATCCCTTGGAATCGCTGAATCCTTTGGGTACCCAAACCAAACGAACGGTCTTGCTTCTGAATTTGAAAGTAAATTCAATGCCAACCCGGACCTCCATATCCATAATGGCAGCAGCTTCCAGAAGTTCTTCAGCCGCCTCCCAAGTGACATGATTGTAGTGAATGACTGTCAAGCTGCGGATACCCTTGATCCAGGCATCCATGATCAGGTGGGTGGGTGATTTTCTGCCTGTGGTGCTCACATCGTGGACATGTTCGTCAAAGGCAACCTGATTCCATTCTTCAGGCATCTCCAGTAGATGATACTTTTTTAGTTCAGAGCGTACCAGCCGGGGTTTGCCCAGGGATACCATGGAAAAATCCCTAGCCAGTTCGAGCTGGCGTCTGCAGTCGCCATGACTTCGCACCAGGTTTTTCATGATTTCCACCAGGACTCTGGCAGTATTGATGCGCATGGAGCTGTGAGATGTGTACAGGACCTCATCCCGCAAAGAGGCCAGGGCCTTGATCCTTTCCTGCCTCTCGCCGCCTTCCAGGGAACCCAGCAGCTGTATTACTGAGTAGGCAATGCGCTGGGCTCTGGGGGCAGCCATCTCCTTTATTCCGTGGGGGTGAAGATAAGGGGCCAGCAGCTTTTTGTGTTCAGGAAATACTTTGCGGCTGTAAACTTCATTGACCATGCGCAGAAGGTCAAAGTCGCTTTTATCAAAAAAAAGCGGGGAAATATTCTCCTGATCAGGACAATTTATCTGTTCATCCTGTTGGTATCCTGAGTTTGACCTGTCTTTGGAAATCATGATTTTCTAAAGTTCCGGCAAGTAGATAAAGATTTTCAGAAAAGCTTTCTAAAATTATTCAATAATAACATTTACCATGTTTATTATTTTCAGGTGGTTGTCAAGAAGGGTTGTTGGGGCGATGAATGGGTCTGCTTAATGAATCTGGTTCCTCGACGATTGCTGTGGAATTATTATTCTCGCCTTACATGTCAGTTTGTTCATCTCCGGTATTCATGGGTTGGGCCATTCAAGCCTTGGCTGATGGGACAAGAATTTTACTCGTTGTGTTGAGGAACCATTTTT
>SL_5KL_010_SEDDRAFT_10000617_pt1 | contig 22725 bp, 21 predicted proteins | sample SodLakKL_010_SED_FD_9118 | JGI IMG/M metagenome (IMG submission 9118) | reverse complement strand
GGCGGCGAGCGGTCTCCGCTCGCCGCCCGCCGTGCCTCCCTCGCGCTCGGTTTCGCGCCCTTCGGGCGCTCACCGGAGCGCGCCGACCGCCGTGGTTCGGTTATCTATCGCCGCTCCCGAACGACGATCGCTTATAAAATCCGCCCGTCGTCGACCGCCGACCGCCCCCGGAGCGCGCTCGGCGTTCCGCCCGTCTGGATGACGTTGAACGCGGTCATCAGGTCCGATCGGGAGATGAGTCCGACGAGTTCGCCGTTCGCGTCGATGACCGGGAGGCGGCCGACGCCGTGTGCCTGCATCGTCTGGAGCGCGGCGAGCGCGTCGGTTTCCGGCGTCACGGAGGTGATATCGCTGGCCATCACGTCGCCAACGCGATAGGCGTCGCGTTCGATCTCACGCACCTCGCGGGCATCCTCCAGGGTCACCATCCCGACGAGGTCGTCGCGTCGGAGGACGGGGTAGCCCGTGTGTCGCTCCCGGAACATCCGGTCCATCAACTCGGCGACGCTCGTCTCCTCGGTGACCGTGTGCAGGTCCTCGCGCGGGGTCATCACGTCGTCGACGCGGACGTCCTCGAAGGCCGCCTTGAGCACGGTCTGTTGGGCCTCACCGGAGGCGGCGATGTAGATGAAAAAGGCGAGCAGGATGAGGATCACGTTGAACGCGAACAGCCCAAAGATCGCCATCATAAACGCGAACACCTTGCCGACGGCCGCGGCCCGCTGGGTCGCCTGCGCGTGCGGCTGGTTGCGGGCCATGAGCGCGCGTAACACCCGCCCGCCATCCATCGGGAACGCGGGGAGCATGTTGAAGACGGCGAGGACGATGTTTAAAAGCGCCAGGTAGCCGAAGACGAACAGGACGGCGTTCGCACCCGCGGGGGCGAGCACGAAGACGGCATAACAGGCGACGCCGACGGCGACGCTGACGATCGGGCCGGCGACGGCGATCCAGAACTCGTGTTTCCAGTTCTCGGGGAACTCTTTGAAACTCGCGAGCCCGCCGAGCAGCCAGAGGGTGATCGATTCGATCTCATAGCCGTAGCGCATGGCGACGAGCGAGTGGCCGAACTCGTGGAGGAGGACGCCGCCGAACAGCCCGAGCGCGGCCGCAAGCCCGAGCAGCCATGGGGTATAGCCGGCGTCTATTGCCGTCACGTCGATGCCGACGCCCATCGTCTCGTTCATCAGCTGTGCGATCGTCGCGACCTCCGAGCCGATGAGAAAGGCGAACAACGGCAGGACGATCAGAAACGTCCAGTTGAGCCGGATCGGGATCCCGAACGCCGACCCGACGTGAATACCTCGCATGTCGCCCGGTTGGGGCCGGCGTCGCTTAAACGTCGGGTGGTGGTCGGGTATGTAACCGCCTGATGAGCCGGCGGGGGAGTGGGATCCGTAGTCCAGCCGATTCGAGTGCTCTCGTCGAGGTGGTTTGGAGGCGGCCGATTCATTCGGGAATCTTATAAATACGTGTAGACGTACGTCTACATGTATGGCGACCAAAAGCCTGACCATCACCGAGGAGGCCTACGATCGACTCCGGGCGTTTAAAAAGGAGGACGAAAGCTTCACCGAGGCGATCCTCAGATTGACCGGAAACGAATCCGATGTGATGGAGGGCTTCGGATCCATGCAGGACGTCGATGGATTTCGTGAGGCCGTCGCATCGACACGGAACGGACTCGATGGCGATCTCCGGGAGCGTGATCGCCGGTGATCGCCTTCGATACCACGTTTCTGGTGGATTATCTCGACGGGGAGGCCGCTACCGAGACGTTCCTCGATGCCCACCGTGACAAGCCGCTCGTTGCACCATCGCTCTCGCTTTTCGAGGTCTACCGCGGTGCCGCGCGGGTCGGTGGGGACGATGCGGTCGAGCGCGTTCAGTCGGGACTCGACTGGCTCCAGCCGCTCCCGCTGTCCGCCGCTACAGCCCGCGAGGCGGCGCTCATCGAAACCGATCTCCTCGACGCAGGGACCCGAATCAACCTCGGGGACGTCTTGATCGCGGGGATCTGTCGCCACAACGGCGCACGGATCGTCACGCGCGATGACCACTTCGATCGGGTCGACGGCCTAGAGACGCTCCGATATTGAATTATATCCATGGCGCTCAAATCCCTCTCCATGACCGATCCATCCAACCCCAACCCCACGCCCGTGATCAAACGCGGCGACGACATCAACTACGAACCGGTCGGTGCCGCCGAGGGCCTCACGAAGGGCGTGCTGATCGACGCCGCCGACGGCGCGCCGAACTTCGCGATCCGCCGGTTCGAACTCGCCGGCGGCGCGTCCGTCCCCCGCCACACCAACGCGGTCGAACACGAACAGTACGTCCTCGAAGGCGAGTACGTCGTCGGGATCGGCGACGAGGAACACACTGTCTCCGCCGGCGACTCGCTTTTGATCCCCGCCGGCGTCGAACACTGGTACCGGAACGATCGCGACGACCCCGGCGCGTTCCTCTGTGCGGTCCCCAACGGCGACGACGAGATCGAACTCGTCGAGTGACGGTGTCGCGACAGTATATAAATCGACCCTGGCTGAGCGGAGGGTATGTACATAGAACGCGCCCCGGTCGCGCTTGCGGGCTTACTCGACCGTCTCTTCGCCCGCGCTCGGCGCGTGCGCCTTCACGTTGGTGACGGCTTCGACCGCGTCCGACCGGGAGCCGTAGCCCTCGCCGGAGTCGGCGACGATGTTGCCGTTGCGATGGCGGAGCCGCCAGCGCCACTCGCCCGCGTTGTCCTCGTAGATCTCGAACGCGGCGGCCCCCACATCGAGGATGTCCGCGTCGCCGGCGTACGTCTTGAGCCGCTCGACGGCGTCCTCGACGCCGCCCTTCGAGGCGTAACCCTCTCCGGAGTCGGCGATGAGGTTCCCGTTTCGGTGGATGAGCCGCCAGCGCCACTCGCCCGCGTTGTCCTCGTAGACCTCGATCGTCGCGTCGCCGTCGCCGCCGGTCGGCTCGCCCTCGCCGTCGTCGACCGCGGCGGCCGCGGCGTTCGTGCGTACGCTTTCTGCGCCCTGTCGGGCCTTCGAACGGGAGCTGTAGCCCTCGCCGGAGTCGGCGAGGATGTTCCCGTTCTCGTGGATGAGCCGCCAGCGCCACTCGCCGGCCGCGTCACGGAACAGCTCGAAGGCGGTGGGGTCGACGCGCAGGTAGTCGGCAGCCGCGACGTGCTCACGCACCCGCGAGAGCGCGCGCTTCGCGTTCGACTTTGAGGCGTACCCCTCGCCGGAGTCGCCGATGATCTCGCCGTTGTCGTGGCGGAGCCGCCAGCGCCACTCGTCGGCGTTGTCCGCGAACAGCTCGAAGGTCGCCGTCGCCGCCAGCGCCTCGGTTGCGCTCGGGACGGCCAACTCGGGCGCTGCGGCGTCCTCGGGTTCCGGCCCGTCGTCGTCCGCGATCGCCTCGGCCTCCTCGGGGGCGGTCTCGATCCGGAGCAGCCCCGCGCCGAGGGCGTTTCGGCGTACGCTGTGGAGGCCCTGTTGAGCCTTTCCGCGGCTGCTGTAGCCCTGTCCGGCGACCGCGATCACGTTGCCGTTGCGGTGGCGAAGTCGCCAGCGGGCCTTCCCGGCGCGGTCCTCGAACAGCTCGAACCGTGCCTTGCTCGTCCGCAGCGACTCGATTTCGGCCTGCGCGTGCGTCAACTCGTCTTCGAGCGTCTCCGCGTGGGCCTCCGCCTCGGTGAGGTCGGCGGTGGTCGTATCGAGTTCCTCACGGACCGAGGCCAGTTCCGTTTCCGTCTCCGCGCGAGCGGATTCGGCGGCCGCGGAGGTTTCCTGCATCCGCTTGTAGTCCGCCCGTACGGGATCGGTGACGAGCGGGACGATTGTGCCGGCCAGCCCGATCACGACGATCCCGGCCGCATAGAGCGCGTTGACGACCTCGTTGCCCGTCGAGCGCGACCAGCCGTCGGGAAAGATCACGAAGAAGTATGCGATCGCGGCGACCGTCAACAGCCCACCGAGCGCCGCGAGCGTCGTCGCCGACCGCCGTAGCGGGAATCGGATGATCGCGCCGATCATCACGAGCGGCGGCGAGAGCGCAACGAGCGCGTAGCCGAGCGCCCGCGCGGTCGTCCGTGGTGTGGTGAGCGCGAAGACGATCACGCCGATGACGGCGACGAGGACGCCGAGCGAGAAGATCCAGTACCCTCGCACCTCGTCGTCGGTCGTCGGCTCGCCGATTCGTCCCGCGTACAGGTCCGCAAGCGGACCGGATGGTGTCTGATCTGTCATGTTCTTCCCAATACTCCTCCGAACAGTTATATATGTTTGTGAAAACCACGCATATTCTCCACGCTTCGTGATAGCCCTGCTCTCACCGATGTGGCCGGTTTTTGACACCTTCTGTTTGAAAACATAACAGTCTGGTCACCTGACTACCCCGTTTGATACGTCGCTTCCGGCAAGTGCACGGGACCGTCACCGTTCCGACTCCCTTGTCGGGCTGACTGTCGCCCCGGGGTTCCGCGATCCAACCATTTAGGCCCTCTCCGCCGGATCCGTCGGGTATGTACGTACTGACCGGTGGCGAGGTTGCGGACGTCGACGGCACACGACGGGCGGACGTCGCGATCGCGGACGGGGAGATCGTCGCCGTCGGCGACGAGGCCACGGAGGAAGCGGCGGAAGCGTCGGCGGACGGGTCGGAGCCGACCCACATCGACGTCTCCGGGCGGGTCGTCGCACCCGGGCTCATCGACTCGCACGTCCACGTGATGATGGACGGCCGCCCGGCCGTCGCCACGGCCGTCGACGAGAGCGACTTTACGGCGAGCTTCCGGGCCGCCGAGAACCTCCGTGCGGCGCTCTCGGCCGGCGTCGTCGCGGTGCGCGATCTGGGAGCCCGCGGGACGCTCGCGCTCGATGCGGGTGCGTTGGTCGAAGACGGAGTCCTCACTGGCCCCCGCGTCGTCGCCTGCGGGCACAACGTGGTCATGACCGGTGGGCACGGCCACTGGTTCGGCCGGGAGGCGGACGGCCCGGACGAGGTCCGCAAGGCGGCCCGCGAGCAGCTCAAAGCCGGCGCGAACGTCCTCAAGTGCATGGCGACCGGCGGCGTCCTCACCGAGGGCGCGGTCACCGGCGCGCCGGAACTCACCCCGGAGGAGCTGGCGGCGTTCACCGACGCGGCCGCCCCGACGAACACCCCCACGGCCGCCCACGCCCACGGCGACGAGGGGATCGAGAACGCGGTCCGGGCGGGGATCACGAGCATCGAACACGGGACGTTCATGAGCCGGGAGACGGCCGAGTTGATGGCCGAGCGCGGAACCTACTGGGTGCCGACCGCGAGCGCGTTACACGGCATCGTCGACAACGGGATCGAGGCGGGCATCCCCGCGGACGCCGTCGAGAAGGCCGAGGTGTCCGCGGAGGCCTTCGCTGACGCCTGGAAACACGCCATCGATGCGGGCGTCACGATCGCGATGGGGACCGACGCCGGGACCCCGTTCAACACCTTCGAGGCGATCGCCGACGAGCTGACCTATATGGTCGAATACGGCCTCTCGCCGGCCGAGGCGCTCGAAGCCGCCACGGTAAACGCCGCCGACCTGCTCGGCTTGGAGGACGTCGGCCGGGTCGCGGCGGGCTATCGCGCCGACCTCGTCGTCCTCGGGAGCGACCCGAACGCCGACGCCGGGGCGTGGGCGGAGCCCGAGTCGGTGTTTTTCGGCGGCGAACGCGTTGTCTGAGGACTCCCAGGGTCGTGATCTTCCCGCCGTTATCGCATCCGGATCTTGACACGCGTTCACGCGCTCGGGTCCCTCCGAAACGGTTTTGCTGGCCCCTACCCCACGGTCGGTATGCCGACGGATCCCGATACGGGGTATGACCCCTCGCTGGGTCGGAAGTTCGTTTTTGTAACAGGAGGTGTCATGTCCGGGTTGGGCAAGGGAATCACGGCCGCCAGCACCGGCCGACTCCTCGCCAACGCCGGGTTCGACGTGACCGCCGTAAAAGTCGATCCCTACCTCAACGTCGACGCGGGGACGATGAACCCGTACGAGCACGGCGAGGTGTACGTCTTAAAGGACGGGGGCGAGGTCGACCTCGACTTAGGGAACTACGAGCGGTTCCTCGGGACGGACATGACCTTCGATCACAACGTCACGACCGGGAAGACCTACCAACACGTCATCGAGCGCGAGCGCGCCGGCGACTACCTGGGCAAGACGGTCCAGATCATCCCGCACGTCACCGATGACATCAAACGGCGCATCCGCGAGGCCGCCGAGGGATCGGACGTCTGTCTCGTCGAGATCGGCGGGACGGTGGGGGACATCGAGTCGATGCCGTTCCTCGAGGCGCTTCGACAGTTCTCCCACGAGGAGGACCCCGAGGACATCCTCTTTACGCACGTCACGCTCGTTCCCCACTCGAAAAACGGCGAACAGAAGACGAAACCGACCCAACACTCCGTCAAGGAGCTTCGATCCATCGGGCTGCAACCGGACATCCTCGTCGGGCGCTGTAGCGAACGGCTCGACCCCGACGTCAAAGAGAAGATCGCGCTCTTTTGTGACGTCCCTACCGACGCCGTCTTCTCGAATCCCGACGTCGAGGACATCTATCACGTCCCGCTGTCAGTCGAGGACGAGGGCCTCGACGAGTACGTGATGGAACGGCTCGGGTTGACCGACGAGGCGCTCCCGCGCGAGCAGCGCTCGACGGAGTGGCGCGAACTGGTCACCCGCGAGCGGACCCGCGAGATCGATGTCGCGCTCGTCGGCAAATACGCCCTGGAGGACGCCTATATGTCGATCTATGAGGCGTTGAAACACGCGGGGATCCAGACGGAGACGGAAATAAACGTCCAGTGGGTCGACGCCGACGAGACCCGCGATCACCACCTCGAACGGCTGGAGGCGGCAGATGCCGTCGTCGTCCCCGGTGGGTTCGGCTCGCGCGGCACGGAAGGGAAGATCGAGGCGGTCCGGCACGCCCGAGAGAACGACGTGCCGTTCCTCGGGCTCTGTCTCGGCTTCCAGATGGCCGTCGTCGAACACGCGCGCAACGTCCTCGGCATGACGGACGCCCACTCGGCCGAACTCGACCCCGAGACGCCCTACCCCGTCATCGACTTGCTTCCCGAACAGCACGAAACCGAGGAGATGGGCGGCACGATGCGGCTCGGGGCCCACGAGACGCGGATCGAGCCGGACACGCTCGCGGCCGCGGTGTACGGCGCGGACGCCTGCACGGAACGGCATCGCCACCGTTACGAGGTGAACCCCGAGTACATCGCGGACCTCGAAACCGAGGGGCTCCGCTTCTCGGGGCGGGCCGGCAGGCGGATGGAGATCCTCGAACGCGAGGACCATCCGTTCTTCTTCGGCACGCAGGCGCATCCGGAGTTCCGGTCGCGGCCCGATCGGGCGAGCCCCCCGTTCGTCGCGCTCGTGGAGGCGGCGCTCGAATCGACGGACACAACNGAGCGGAACGCGGACGCCACGNTATAATGGTCGAGACGGACACCTTCATCGACGAGGCGGTCGCGGAGATCGAGGCGGCGATCGGCGACGCCAACGCCGTCATCGCGCTCTCCGGCGGCGTCGACTCCTCGGTCGCGGCGACGCTCGCACACCGGGCGATCGGCGACCGACTCACCCCCGTCTACGTCGACACGGGGCTCATGCGTAAAGGCGAGACCGACGAGATCCGCGAGACGTTCTCGTTCATGGACTCCCTGCGGGTGATCGAGGCACAGGACCGCTTTTTCGATCGGCTCGCCGGCGTGACGGACCCCGAGGAGAAACGACACGTCATCGGTGAGGGCTTCATCGCGGAGTTCGAGGACGTCGCCCGCGAGGTCGACGCCGACTACCTCGTGCAGGGGACGATCTACCCGGACCGGATCGAATCGGAGGGGAACATCAAATCCCACCACAACGTCGGGGGGCTCCCCGACGTCGTCGACTTCGAGGGGATCGTCGAGCCGGTGCGTGACCTCTACAAGGACGAGGTTCGCGAGGTCGCCCGCGCGCTCGGATTGGAGGAGGTCGTCTCCGAGCGGATGCCCTTCCCCGGTCCCGGGCTGGCGGTGCGGGTCGTCGGCGAGGTGACCCCGGAGAAGGCTGCGGTGGCCCGCGAGGCCTGTCACGTCGTCGAGGAGGAACTGGCGGAGTACGAGCCGTGGCAGGCGTTCGGGGCCGTCCTCGGTAAGGCGACGGGGGTGAAAGGCGACAACCGCGTTCACGGCTGGGTCGTCGCCGTCCGCGCCGTCGAGAGCCGCGACGGGATGACCGCACGCGCACAGGAGATCGACTGGGGAACCCTCCAGCGGATCCAGAGCCGGATCACCGGCGAGAACGAGAACGTCGCGCGGGTCGTCTACGACGTCACCCACAAGCCGCCGGCGACGATCGAGTACGAGTGATGTCGGGGCCCATCTTCCTCGTGATCGGCGACGATCCGCATGGGCTCGGCGAGGAACTGGAAGCGCTCGGTGTGACGGTCACCCGGCTCGCGGTGCCGGTCACGGGCGAGACGCTGATGGACGCGGGCCTTGCGGACGCCGCCGTCGTCATCCTCACCGAGATGTCGGAGGCGGCCGCCATCGCGGTCGCGAAGGAGCGCCATCCGGCGATCCGGGCGGTCACCTACTCGGACCGCGCGCTGCCGGCGTATGCCGCCCGCGTGACCGACCTCGCGGTCGACCCCGACCTCGTTCCGGTGGCGGTCGTCGCCGAGGAGCTGGTCGCGGAGGCGACCGGCGAGGGCGTCGGGGCCTCGACGGAGACCGACTGACTGCTCCGGTTCCGCCTTGTTCCCGCGCCGTCCGAGTCACCTGCGGCTTCTGCCCACGCTCCCCCCGCTTATGTATCAGGGGCCGTTTGATCACGTATGACTGAGGAGACGGGCGGGGGCCGCCGCTCGCCGGTCGGGTCACCCGTCGTCCGCGCGGACCCGGCGATCACCGGCGAGCGGGCCACGGAGGCGGTCGGGTTCGATCCCGACGATCCGGAGAGCGTCGCGCTCGCGGCGGAGACGGTACGACGGTTCGCGACCGGCGACGTCGCCGATGGGGACAATGTGTTGATGTTGCGCGGGGCGGCCGCCTGCGCCGCACTCGTGCGCGGGGTTGGGTCATACAAGGCGGCGGCCGAGCGTGCCGGCGGGGACGTCTCCGTCTCCTTCATCAGGAAGTGGGCGCGGGTACACGACCTCCCACAGGCGATCCGTCGCCACGTCGCCCGCGGGGACATCGCGCCGAGCGCGGCGAAACACGTCGCCCGCGTCCCCGGTAGGGACCGCTACCTGCTCGCGTGGGCGACGCTCGACGCCGACCTCACCGTTCGGGAGGTTAGATCGGTCGTCTCGGCGATCCATGACGGCACGGATGCGGTCAGCGCGCTGGACGCGGTCGGCGTCGACGTCGGCGAACTGACCCTGACGCTTCCGGTCGACGCCTACATCGAACTCCGTCGCCATGCATCGATGACGAACGCCGACCCCGGGGCGGTCGCCGGGGAGGCACTCGCGGCGTACTTCGATGCGGAGTGAGCGGAGCGCTCGCTACCGCTCCCCGCCGTCCCCCTCCACCTCCGCGAACGCCATCACGGCCGCCGCGATCGCCTCACGACCCCGTTCGACCTCGCTCCAGCGGATCGACTCGTTCGGGTAGTGTGCCTCGCGGATGTCGCCGGGGCCGAAGAGGACCGCGGGTATCCCGGCGTCAACGAAGTGGCGCGAGTCGGCCCCGTAGGTCGCCCCCGCGGGTGCCGCGTCCGGGACGCCCGCTTCCCTTGCTCCCGCGCGGACGGCGTCGACGATCGGTTCGTCGGGGTCGATGTCGCAGGGTTCGAACTGCACGGAGAAGCGCTCGAACGTCGGGGGATGCTCGCGGAGCCACGGGTCGTCGGCGACGACCGAATCGATTCGGTCGCGAAAGGCGCGCTCCGCCTCGGCGACGGTTTCACCCGGGGCGACGCCGATCCGGAACTCCGCGGTCAACGCGGCGGGGACGGTTGAGGCCCACGACCCCGCGTGGACGGTGCCACAGACGACGGGGTACGGGACGGGGAACTCCTCGTACAGCGGGTGGGCGTGCGTCTCGGCGCGCTCCGTCTCCAGGTCCATGAAGGTCCGGCGGATCCGCTCGAATCGCGGGAGGACGTCCTCGCCGTGCCAGCGCGCGGCGGCGTGTGCGCTCCGCCCGGTCAACCGCAATCGAGCCATGAGGCTCCCGCCGCAGGCGATCACGGGCGTCAGGTCCGTCGGTTCCGCGACGATCGCCGCGTCGCGCTCGAACGGATAGGGGTTCGAAAGTGCCGCGCTCGCCGCCCCGTAGCCGCCGTCCTCTTCGCCCGCGACCGCCTCGACGACGACCCGGAGGTCCAGATCGCGCGCGCCGGTTTCGACCGCCTCGCGCACGTCGAGGGCGGCCCCAACGCACGCGGCGACCCCCGATTTCATGTCCGTGGCCCCGCGTGCGGTCAGCGTTTCGTCGGCGGGTGCCTCCCCGCTCCGCCGGTTGACGTCACCGTCGCCCCCGCGGCGGGTCGGTTCGAACGGATCGCTGTCCCAGGATTCGGACTCGGCCGGGACGACGTCGATGTGGCCGTTGAGTACGATCGTCGGGTAGTCATCGGCTCCCGTTTCCTCCGATCCTCCATCCGTCGGATCGAGCGGGGCGTCGCCGAGTGCGAGGACGCCGGCGACGCTTCGGCGGCCGTCGACGTCGATCGCGGCCGGGTCGTCGGGGAAGGAGGGGTGGGTCGCGAGCAGGTCGGCGTCGGCCTCCCAGGTGTACGTGTGAAATCCGAGGTCGTCGAGGCGGTCGCGGAGCCAGTCGGTGGCGGCGGCCTCCTCGCCGGCGGTCGACCGGAACCGGCAGAGCCGGTCGGTGAATCGGCGTAGATCGAACTCCATGGTCGCGGCGATGCGGTCGGCCCTCCTAACGATTCTGGTCGGGGTGGGTCGCGGATCGCTGTCCTCGGCTGCCACCCTTTCTAAACGCTTATGAGGGCGCTGGCATTAGGGGAAGTGCGGGCCGGTAGCTCAGTTAGGGAGAGCGTCCGGCTTTTAACCGGACGGTCGGGGGTTCGAATCCCTCCCGGCCCGTGTATAACGACAGCGAGCAACGCCGCTCGCTGTCAGATGGCGACAGAGGGAGGATTCGAACTACGCGAGACGAGCGAAGTGAGTCTCGCCATCGAGTTCGAATCCCTCCCGGCCCGTATTCTGCGCCGGCGAGTACCATCGCGAGCCGATACGTTCCGACATGCCGAACGTGTCGTCCTATGTCCCCGACGAGCTGCTCCACTCTCGAAGTTCTCCGTCGGCAACGACCTCCGTTTCGACGTTCTCGAACGTCATCCCGCCGTATGCGGCGGTGCTGTCCGGGCCGACATAGATGCCCGCGCCGCCGGAATCCGCCGCACGCGCGGTCGTGAGCGTCACCTCGACGTTGTCGCGGAAGCGAAACGCCTGATCGACCGCCCCGCGCGCCGTCACGTTGTTCAGCGTGAGCTCACGCATGTCGTCGAACAGGATCGTGTTCGTAAACGCACCGGCGACGGTCACGTTCGAGACGGTGGTGCCATCGAATCCGGCAGCGTACAACCCCGACCCGCCGGCGAGTGCGGCCTCGTCGGTCCTGATCACGACCTCGTCGATCGTCAACTCCCGCCGTCCGTCCTCGACGTGACCGAGCGTGATACCGCGGGCGTTTTCGAGGCATGAAACACCCCTGATGGAGAGGTTCCGTACCTCGTTTTCCGGGTCGGACCGGATCGCCGTGAACGCACACCCGGTGATCGTTCCGTCGCGGATCGTTATCGAACGGTGCGGCCCTCGGTGGAGCTGCACGCCGTAGCTCGGGTCGTTCTCCGGCTCGATGGTAAAGTTCCGAAGCGTTCCGTTCGTCGTCGGGGTGTCGTCGTCCTCGACGAGGTGCATCGTTTCGCCGTCCCAGATCCCGTTCCGCTCGACCCCCTCCCGTTGGGCGTCGAACTGGAACGGCGCGTCCGAGCCGCCTTCGCCGCCGCGAGTCGCGACATATCCGTCGACGGTGACGTTCTTCGAGGAGACGATGTCGGCGTGGTGGTAGCGAATAAAATCGCCGTAGAGGTCCTTTAACTGGACGTTTTCCGCGTGTGCGGGCATGATCCCGTTCGAATCCGGGGAGTCGATCCGGACGTTCCGTATCCCCCAGTTTCCACCACCCTCGTATCCGGGTTCGTCGTATCCGACGTTCGAAAGGAGCGCTCCGCCCTGGATACCCTCGGGGCGGATCCCCTCAAATACCGTCGAGCGACCCGCGCCGACGAGCAGGGTATTCTCCCCTATCAACGGCGTCCGTTCGAGGAGGTATCGTCCGGGCGGGAAATACACGATCCCGCCGCCCGCCGCGTCGACCTCCGCGAGGAGTTCGTGAACGGCCGTTCCGACCTCCGTGGTGCCGTCTCCTTCGATCCCGTGTTCCTCGACGTTCCACCCGATCGAGTCGGTTGGTTGCTCGGAAGCGGCGTCCTCGGCGAGCGATCCCCTCCCTCTCCACCCCGCAAGCACGCCGACGCCGCCGGCGGCAGTGGCAAGGAACGCTCTTCGTTGCAGTATGGAGGGGGCCATATCGTCAGTTCTCTCCGGGATGCGATAATTCCGGGGGCCAGCCGCTCGGGACGCCCCTGTGAGAGACGCCGATGTCGTCACGTGGACGGTCGGGCACCGACCTGCTGCACCCGGCTCCCGCTATTCGTTTTACCAGCGGAACGGGCTCGTACGCCGGTGATTTCACCGTGACTGTTTATATACTCTTTCGCGCACGATTTCTATACCGACCTTCGTTCGATTCCCGCTGCTGGCCCGCTGGCCGACGCCTCAGTCCTCCCCAGCCTCGTTTGGGCGGGGCCGCCGGACTACTCGGCGGCTCCGCCCAAACTCCCTCGCGCTCGGTTCGCGCTCTGAAAAGAGCGCTCACCGGACCGCGCCGACCGCGCCGACCGTACCGACCGCGCCGACCGCGCCGACCACGCCAACCGTCCCGACCACGTCGGGTGGTTATATACGCCATTCCGGAGTGATCGTGTGTATATAAGCGCCGGCTCCCCCACCGTCGGTTCCGCCTTCCGACGCCTTTTGAGCGTGCCGCGAGAGGATAACGTATGCAGCCCGTGACCGCGGCGGACTATCACGCACTCGCGAAGCCGGCGGATCCCCGACTCTCGCCCGACGGCGAACAGGTCGCGTTCCTCCGTCAACAGGCGCTCGATGACGAACGAACCGAGTCGACGGTCTACCTCACGGACGTCGACGGTTCGGGCCAGCCACGGCGGCTCACCCTCGCGGAGGGGGTCGACGCCGAACCGCGCTGGAGCCCCTCGGGTGACCGCCTCGCGTTCACCTCGACGCGTGGCGAGGACGACCGCACGCAACTGTGGATCCTCCCGATGGACGGCGGCGAGGCCCGCCGGGTGACGAACGTGGTCGGCGGCGTCTCCGCCATCGCGTGGTCGCCCGACGGCGAGCGCCTCGCGTTCGTCCAGTCGGTCACCCCCGAGGACCGCGAGGAGGGCCGTGACCTGTCGGTCCCGGAAGACTACGAACCGGCCGACCACCCCGACCCGCGCGTGATCGACCGGACGGTCTACCGAACCGCCCAGCGGCACTTCGACGGTCGACGCCCCGGGATCTACCTCGTCGAGGCGGACGCCACGGTCGAGGGGGCGCGGGCGGACGACGACCCCGCGGTCACCCGGCTCACCGACCGCGAGGCCGACTTCGGCTCGCCGACGTTCGGCGACGCCGACACCCTCTATTATACCGAGTCGGTCGGCGAGGACCCCGACGACTCCTACGATATCGCGATCCACGCACACGATCTCTCGAACGTCGCCTTCGGGGCCGACGACGAGCAAGGGACCGTGACCGAGGACGACGCCGTCGAGCGGATCCACACCACCTTCGGCTGGGGGACGACGCTCGCGGCGACCGCGGACGGTCGGGTCGCGTTCGCCCACGTCGAACCCGATCAGGCCTCGCTCAGACAGACCGATCTCCACGTCCTCGACCGCGACGCCGAGGCGGTCGTGAACGTCACGGCTGACCTCGACCGGGGCCTCGGCTACGCGGCGGACCCGGCGTGGGGCCCCGATGACGAGACCCTCTATTTCGCCACCGCGGACGAGGGCGCGGGCGCGGTCTGGGCCGCCCCGGGCGATGGGTCGGCCGCCCCCGAGCGGGTCGTCCGAAAGGGGATGATTTCGGGTGCAACGGTCGCCGGACCCACGGACGCCGGACCGGAGGACGTGACCGTCGCCTTCGCGACGAGCGAGTGGGATCACCCGGGCGACGTCTTCGTGTACGACGCCGCAGCCGGGGAGACGGACCGGCTGACGGGGCTAAACGCCGAGTTCCTCGACGCGCGGCACGTCGGCGAGCCCGAGGAGATCCGGTTCGAGTCGGACGGTACGGAGATCCAGGGATGGGTGTTGACGCCGCCGGGTGACGGCGCGGATCCCGATCGAGAAACGCATCCGCTCGTCGTCGAGGTTCACGGGGGGCCGCACGCGATGTGGTCGCCGTCGGGGACGATGTGGCACGAGTTCCAGACGCTCGCGGCCCGCGGCTACGCCGTCTTCTGGTCGAACCCACGAGGATCGGCCGGCTACGGTGCCGACTTCATGGCCGCCATCGAGCGCGACTGGGGCGAGGTGACGCTCTCCGATGTCATGGCCGGCGTCGACGTCGTCACCGAGCGCGAGGACGTTGACGAGGAGAACGTCTTCCTCACCGGCGGCTCCTTCGGTGGGTTCATGACCGCGTGGGCGGTCGGCAACAGCGACCGGTTCCGTGCGGCCGTCGCCCAGCGCGGCGTCTACGACCTCACCGGTTTTTACGGTTCGACGGACGACGCGTACAAGCTGTTGGAGGGGGACTTCGATACGACCCCGAGCGAGGAGCCGGCCTGGCTCTGGGAGCAGTCGCCGACGGGCCATGTCGGCGAGGTCGACACCCCGACGCTCCTCATCCACGCCGAGGACGACACCCGGACGCCCATCTGCACGGCCGAACTCTACCACCGGCTGCTCCGCAAGGAGGGCGTCGAGACGCGGTTCGTCCGGTACCCGCGTGAGGGCCACGAGCTATCACGTTCTGGTGAACCGGGGCACATCGTCGACCGGATCGAGCGGATCGCCCGCTGGTTCGACGGCTACTCCAGCCACCACGACGTGCCGAAGGCGCTCGATCGACCGGACGGCGAGGGGCTCACCGCGGGCGAGGACGACGAGGCGGACGGTGACAACGAGGACGACGAGGCGGGATCCGACGCCGGAGACGACGAATAGCCGTCCTCACGCCGCCGCGAGCAGCTTCAACCGTAGCTCGCGCTCGTCGACTTCGTATTTAAACGCCGGACGGCCGTCGACGAACACGTACGGCACCCGTTCGCCGTACTCCGCGGCGAGTTCCGGATCATCATCGACGTCGACGAGGTCGACCTCCACCGGCACGTCGAGCCCGTCCACGACGCGCACGACCGTCCCGTGGGCGACCGCACAGAGCGCGCAGTCCTCGCGGGTGTATATGCTGACGGTGATCGGGTCGTCGCTCACAACGGGTTCACCTCGGCCGTCTCCGTTATTTTCGTGTCTTCATCGACCATGCTGTCGCCCTGTCGGCAGATCCGTTCCCGCAAATAATAGGCCTCACGACAGTCGGTCGGACCGATCGTGTGAGGTCGGTCGGACCGATCGTGTGAGGTCGGTCGTATCGACGGATTGGGCGTCAGATAGCCGGCGTGGCTCCCACTTTCGGTCCATTGCAAATCCGCACACTCACCGAACGCAACCGGTCGTCCGTGGCGTGGGCCTCGTGAGTTCGGGATCACTCGGCGTCCGCGTCGACGACGAACTCCACGTCGCCCGCGATCACGGCGCTCAAGATCACCGCCGTCCCCACGACGAGCGCGACGACGAGGGTGGCGAGCGTGGTGCTCATCGGGTCGCTTCCGACGGTGATGCCGACGAACGCCCCGACCGATCCGCCGACGCCACCCGCGATCACCGCGAGCGTCTTCGCGTCGTCCATCCCATAAATCTCGCCCGTCCCGGTTGATAACGGTTTGTACCGGGTTCTCCGGGCTGATAATTCANTTATATACCCTCCACTCAGCGAGGGTACTCCCGCCCGAGGTCGACGGCGGCCTCGTTGGCGTCGTCGCCGTCGACCTTCCCGTCCTCCTCCGAGCGCGACCCGGTGTCGGTCGCGGGGCTGACGCTGCCGGTCCGATAGCCGGCCAGATCGAGGGTGACGTACTCGAACCCGAGCGCCCTCAACCGCTCCCGTGCGGCCGCGGCGAAGGCCGGATCGAGCGCCCGGGCCAACTCGTCGGGGGCGACCTCGATCCGGGCGAGCCCGTCGTGATCGCGGACGCGGAACCCCTCGAATCCCCACTCGCGGAGCACCCGCTCGGCGCGCTCGACCCGTGTGAGCCGTTCCTCGGTCACGGCGAGCCCGGTCGGGATCCGCGAGGAGAGACACGCCATCGCCGGCTTGTCCGCGACGGAGAGGTCATAGGCCTCGGCGACCGCGCGCACTTCCGATTTGGTGATCCCGGCAGCAAGCAGCGGCGAGACGACCGACAGCTCCTCGACGGCTCGGAGCCCGGGACGATGGCCCTCGCCCGGGTCGTCGGCGTTCGTCCCGTCACAGACGACCTCGATGCCGAGTTCACGGGCCGTCTCGTACATCCGGCCGAGCCGCATCGTCCGGCAGTGATAACAGCGCTCCTGGTCGTTGACGACGAAGTTCGGGTCGTCGAGTTCCGAGAACGAGACGACCTCGTGGCGGATCCCGATCTCGCCGGCGACGCGGCGAGCGTCCGCGAGTTCCGCCGCCGGCAACGTCTCCGAGCGGGCCGTGCAGGCGACGGCATCCGCCCCGACCGCGTCGTGTGCGAGCGCGGCGACGACCGCGGAGTCGACGCCGCCGGAGAAGGCGACGAGGACCCCGTCGTACTCCGCAAGTCGCTCGCGGGCGGCCGCGGCCTTCGCTTCCGTCCCCGGATCGAGGTCGTTCGCGTCGGCGAGGGCGTCCCCGTGTTCGTCCATGGGGTCGATTCCGACGGATGGCATAAAAAGGGCGTCGGCCGGACGGATAGCCGATGACGGGGGTCGATCGGTCGTCTCGTTTCGCTCGGTGACTCGACACCGAGTCATGGAACTTGCCGACACCGAGCGATGAAAGCCGCCGACGACGTCGACCCGTATCCTTTTGCACCTTCCCACGATATCCGGGGATAGATGGACCTCGAGGCGATTCCGGGCGTCGGCGCGAAGACGGCGTCGGCGCTGCGGACGCTGGATGACCCGGAGGCGATCGTCGAATCCGGCGACGTCGCGGCGATCGCCCGCGCACCCGGCGTGAACGAAGCCCGGGCGGTGCGCATCGCCCGCGGGGCGATCCGCCGACGACACGATGACCATGGGCGGCTCCTCGCGACCGACCGCGCCCGGGAGATCTACCGCGATGCGATCGGCCTCCTGCAGGACCGGACGGTCACCGATTACGCCGCAAAGCGGCTGGAGACGTTCTACCCGAGCGGCTCCGCCTCGCGGATCGCGGAGGTACAGACGTTCGTGAACGCGGCGATGGAACGGGAACCGACGGACGCCGTCCTTGATGCCCTTGCCGATGTCGAGCCCCTAACCACGCCCCCGACCGTCCGTGTCCGCGACCGCTGTCTCGCGACCGCGGACGCGGAGACCTACGCCGAAGCGGCAGCCGCGATGCCGGAACTCTCCGTCGAGACGGTCGAGAACCCGCGCGATGTCTCCGAACTCGCCCGGTCGTACGCGACGGTGATCGTTTTAGACGAGTCGTTCGCGGGGCTCGACGTCGACGGCGACGTCCACGTCCGACCTGACGCGCTTTCGACCCCTGCGGAAACGGTTCCGGAGCGGCTCCTCTCGTTTTTCGCGGCGAACCGTGAGCGGTTACTTGCGGCTGCACGGGTTCATGAGACGGCCGGGTTGGAGCCCGCGGCGGACCCCGACCGCCTCCGCGACGCGCTCTCGCGGCTCACCGACGACGCGACGATCGTCGGCGACGACGAACTGGGCCGGCTCTCCGACGCCGTCTCCGACCTCGATGCGGCCGTCGCCACCGCGGAGTCCGTCGCCGACGACCGGCTTCGGGAGGCGATCCGCGAACGTGACGTGACCATCGAGGGGACGGACTTCCTCTCGCTCGTTGAGCAGGGTGCCCGGGTGGACTCGTTGCTCGACCGCGAGCTGGCCGACGAGTACGACGCGGCGCTTCAGGCGGCCCGCGACCATCTCGTGGACGCGCTTCGGCTCGACCCCGACGAGGCAGAACTCGCCGCCCGAGCGTTCCCGGAAGGCGACCCGACGTTCCCCGTCGCCGCCGACGATGCCGCCGTTTCCCAGCTCCGAACCGAACTCTCCGTCGCCCGCGATCGGCGAGCTGCGCGTCTGAAGGCGGCGCTGGCGAGCGACCTCGGCGAACTCCGTGGTCCCGTCGAGACGCTCGTCGCGGACGCGCTCGAACTCGACGTCGAACTCGCGATCGCTCGATTCGCCCGCGACTACGACTGCGTCATGCCGACGGTGACCGACCCGGGCGGCGACGATGAGCGTGATGGCGAAGCCGACACCGCATCCGCCGAGCCGACCCGCGGCTTCCGTATCGAGGGCGGCCGCTCGCCCCTGTTGGACGTCGAGTTCGAGGCGGTCGATCCCGTCGAGTACGAGGTGTGCGGCGTCACGCTGCTTTCGGGGGTGAACTCCGGCGGAAAGACGTCGCTCCTCGATCTCGTCGCGCTCGTGGTCATCCTCGCGCACATGGGGATGCCCGTGCCCGCCCGCACCGCGACCGTCGAGCGTTTCTCGGAGGTACACTACTACGCGAAATCACAGGGAACGCTCGATGCGGGTGCGTTCGAGGCGACGCTCCGTGACTTCGGGGACCTCGTCGCCGGCGCGACCGGCCGGTTAGTGCTCGTCGACGAGCTGGAGTCGATCACGGAGCCGGGCGCGTCCGCGAAGATCATCGCGGGTATCCTGGAGGCGCTCGACGGGCAGGACGCCACGGCGGTCTTCGTCTCNCANCTCGCCCGGGAGATCCGTGAGGCGGCGACCGCGCCCGTCGCCGTCGACGGCATCGAGGCGACGGGACTCGAAGACGGCGAGTTGCGGGTGAACCGCTCGCCGAAGAAGGACCACCTCGCGCGGTCGACGCCGGAACTCATCGTCGAGAAGCTCGCCGAGGAGCGTGGCGACGACTTCTACGGCGACCTGCTGGAGAAGTTCTAGGTACCGCGGCGGCCCCGTTCTATTCGAGGTTGAACCCGCCGCGCTGCTCAGCGGCGCGGATCAGGTCGGCGATCGTGTCGTCCGGTGAGAGTCCCTCGCGGGCGGCGAAGCGTTTGAGCGCGACCGTCGGGATCTCGACGGGGGTGTCGGCGGCGACGAGCAGCAGCCCGAGCGCCTCCGGCGGCGGGGAGTCCGCGCCGGCGTTGGCGGCGAACCACGAGACGAGCGCGTCGAAGGTGTCGGTGACGTCGTTCGAGACCATGCGGTTGCGGCTGGTCTCCCCGCGGGCGTGTAACGTTGCGTCGAAGCCGTACGCGAAGCCGTCGTCCTCGAAGGAGTTCGCGAGCCACCGGCTCACCGCCTGGCGATCGATCTCACCGTCCGCGGCCCACGCCCTGCGCCCGGCTCCCGCGCTCGCACCGTGGCCCCCGCGGGTCCCTTGGGCCCCTCCGCCGCTTCCGCCCGCAGTGCTCGCGCGTGGATCGACCCCCGTGGGTTCGCGTTCGCTGGCGCGTTTCGGTTCGGCGGGGGTCTCGAAGTCGGACTCCTTTTTAAGTGGGTCCGGTGGGGGCGCGCCGTCGACGTTCGGGCGGCCGCTCGTGCCGACGACGTAGCGGCCCTCGTCGATCTCCGCGACGCGCTCGTCGTCGGTAAAATCGAGTTCGTCCGGCGTCGCCGCCGACTCGTCGTCGTCACTCATGGGATACGGTAGCGCGCGCCAAAAGAAATGTGTTCCGGGGTGGTTATCGGTCGGTGCTTAGAGGCGGACCGCTTCGCCCTCGTTGTTGAAGAGGTCGGGTGCGCGGAGTTCGGTGGAGGTCGTCGCCGAGGACGGCGAGACGATCTCTAATGAGGACGTTTCACCCTCACCGAAGGCGTCACCTTCCTCACCGAATGGCTCGGTTTCGGGGTTGAAGATGATGGTGAACCTCTCGTCGTCGTTGAGGACAGCGTCGCCAGCGTCAACGAAGTCGCCGCTGGAATTCTGGACGGCGAAATGACCTTCAGTAATGAAGCTGGCATTCGCGTCGGGCTCATCGAATAGGTCCACTTCACCAGTCGTACCGTCTGGGTGAATCCCACTCTCGTTAAACACGAGGTTTTCCTGTCCGTTTGGCCCGACAGCTTGGATGGTCGTCGCACTCAAGTCGATCTGGTCGGAACCGGCCGCACCGGAGACGCCGACGCGGATCTCCTCCAGCGTTCCTTCATCCGCGTCACCGACGATACCGACCGTGCTGGTCACGTCGATGCGTTCGGAGACGAGGTCGGTACTCTCTTCACCTGTGGCTTCGGCCTGCGATTGCAGGAAGCCGGCGGTGTTGATCAGGACGCCGGCGGCGATCGCGGCCACAAGCACCATCGCGATGAAGACGATGAGGGTGCCAATACCCACCTGACCGCGGTCTTCGTTGTTAGTGATGAATTCGAACATTGTTAGAGTCTCACTGAAGTCTGATCACTGGTTAGCGTCGTCGGGACGCGGATCTCGCTGCTCGTCGTCGCGCCCGAGGCCGTCGTGAACGTCAGGGACAGCTGGTCGCCGGGCTGGAGACGGTTGTAGTCGATGTCGCTGTCCAGGGTAATGGTCAGCTCCGCGCGGTCGCTGCTGTCGATGAGCACCGCTTGATCGGTGCTTGCGGCGAACATATCGACGCTCGCGTTGCCCTCGTCACCGATGTTGAACGTTTCCTGTCCATCATCGCCGATGAGTTCGACGCTCGTCTCGTTTAAGTCGATGGTCCCCGCACCGGGTGCCTTCGCGAGCACGATGTCAAGCTCGTCCACCTCCTGGTCGGTGACATTGCCCGCCTGGCTCACGATCTGGAGTCGGTCGGACACCTGGCTCGTACTCTCTTCACCCGTCGCCTCTGCCTGCGTCTGCAGGAAGCCGGCGGTGTTGATCAGGACGCCGGCGGCGATCGCCGCCACCAGCACCATCGCGATGAACACGATGAGCGTCCCAATGCCCACCTGCCCTCTGTCTTCGGTTGTTGCGAATTCGAACATTGTTGGTTTGCACCCGCCATCCGTCCGCGGGTTCTATATCGAGGGAGGCTGGGGGTATTGATATATAGTTCGTCCAAATTACCCGATATGATATGAGATAATCAGGGCATAAAAGCACGATAGAAAATATAACTATACCGTCAGTATGGTATCGTGACGCGTCGCTCTTTGACGCGTGAAAACAAAGGAAAATCGTAATCGATCGCCGATACGCGAACCGTTACAGCCGGACCGCTTGGCCGTCCTCCTGGTAGAGGTCGGGCGAGCGGAGTTCCGTCGAGGTCGTCGCCGAGGACGGCGAGACGATCTCTAGCGACGAGGTGTCGCTCTCACCGAATGCGTCCTCTCCTTCACCCTCCCCGAACGGCGCAGTTTCGGGGTTGAGGACGATGGTGAAGCTATCGTCGTCGTTGAGGACCGCATCGCCTCCCTCAACGAAGTCGCCGCTGGAGTTTTGCACGGCGAAGCTATTGCTGGGGATGTCTGTCGCATCACCTTCATCGACCAGGCTTTCATTACCATCATCTGGCTCATTTTCATCGATAAGGATGGTACTGTTCGAGGTGAACACGAGGTTCTCCTGTCCGTTTGGTCCGACGGCTTGGATGGTCGTCTCACTCAAGTCGATCTGGTCAGCTCCAGCCGCTCCGGAGACGCCAACGCGGATTTCACTCAGGTTCCCAACGTCCGCGTCACCGACGATACCGACGGTGCTGGTGACGTCGATACGCTCGGAGACGAGGTCGGTACTCTCTTCACCCGTTGCCTCTGCCTGCGATTGCAGGAAGCCGGCGGTGTTGATCAGGACGCCGGCGGCGATCGCGGCCACAAGCACCATCGCGATGAAGACGATGAGGGTGCCGATACCCACCTGACCGCGGTCTTCGTTGTTAGTGATGAATTCGAACATTATTAGAGCCTCACTGAATCTTGATCCGCGGTAAGCGTCGTCGGGACGCGGATCTCAGTGGTCGTCGTTGCGCCCGATGCAGTGGTGAACGTCAGCGTCGCACTGTCGCCCGGTTCGAGGACCTCGTAGTCGATCGAATCTTCGCCGCCCTCACCGAGCACGAAATTAATCTCAGCACGGTCGCTGCTGTCGGTTAGGACGTGTTCACCGTCACCGGCGAACATATCGATCTCCGCATGCTCCTCTTCTTCAATGGTGAACGACTCTTGGCCGTTATCACCGATTATCTCGACGCTCGTTTGATTGAGGTCGATGCTATCGGCACCCGGTGCCTGTGCGACGATGACGTCGAGCTCGGTTACATTCTGATCCTCGACGTTGCCGGCCTGACTCACCACCTGCAGCCGGTCACTCACCTGTGATGTACTCTCCTCGCCCGTTGCCTCTGCCTGCGTTTGGAGGAAGCCGGCGGTGTTGATCAGGACACCGGCGGCGATCGCTGCCACCAGGA
>SL_5KL_010_SEDDRAFT_10000616_pt1 | contig 22728 bp, 26 predicted proteins | sample SodLakKL_010_SED_FD_9118 | JGI IMG/M metagenome (IMG submission 9118) | reverse complement strand
GTTGGCTGAGGCCCTACAGAAGTCCGATCCCGAGCACACCAAGGAGGAACTGGGCGATCTCATGCTGCAGATAGTCCTGCACGCCCGGATCGAGGACGAACAAGGGCGGTTTTCGCTCGCTGATGTCGCTCGTGGCCTCACGCAGAAGCTCGTACGGAGGCATCCTCACGTGTTCGCAGGCGTTACAGCGGGAGATGCTCACGAGGTACGACGTCGCTGGGAGGAGATCAAGAAGCAAGAAGGCTCACTTCCCGACTTATCCCGACCGGCGCTGGTCTCGGCCCGCAAACACCTGGAAGGGGGCGGACAATCTCCAGACACTCCTCCTGAAGACTGCTTGCACATAGACAAGCATCCTGCCAACCCGGAGGTCGCAGTAGGAGAGCTGCTTATGCAAGTGGTGTCCCTGGCCCGTCGTTGGGGCGTAGAACCGGAGCTTGCCCTACGCCGGCATGTGCAAAGGTTGGCCGACGGCAATGTCTGACCGCCGTCCAGACACTGATGCGGTAGCACCCGATGATGCGGAAGTCGTGTGGGTCGAAGCTCCGGACGATGCCATCCACCTTCTGGACGGCATACTGTGCGCCACAGATGGACTGGTGAACGTGCGGCGAGAGTACATCACCGAAGGAGACCGCAAGTTGTTCAAGGTATACGTTGCGCCCGGAGCTACTGATGAGGCGTGTGCTCTTCTGCGAGCCGTCGGCCGCTACGTCACCGTAGGAGAGCTGCGAACGGGTCAGTGAAACTCCTCCGTCCGCGCTGCAGCGCCGCCTCAGTGCATTACATCGATTACGACGAACTATGGGCGGAGGGTATCCGGGGAGTGATCTTTGACCTGGATAACACGCTATGCCAATGGCGCGCCGAACTGCTGGATCAGCGGGCTACGGAACTCCTGCAGCGGCTCCGTGCGCGGGGATTCCGCTTGGCCGTACTCTCCAACGGCCGTCCTGCCGGGAGACAACTGATGACCGACCAGCTTTCCGACCTGCAGGTGCCGTTGATATGGACGGCAAGAAAGCCGTGGCCCAGAGGCTTTCGGCGCGTGTTGTCCGCGATGGAACTGGAAAGCACCCGCGTGGCCATGGTGGGAGATCAGGTGTTCACAGATGTGTTGGGAGCACGGATGGTCGGTCTGCCCACGGTGCTGGTTGAACCCATAAGCAGCCGGGACGAGCATCCGGCAACCCGCGTAATGCGCTGCCTCGAGCGCCTGACGGGGCGAAGGGACCCTCCCGGTGTGGCCTGACCGTCCGATGCTTGCCGCCGCCACAACCCATGGCTAACATGGTAGCGACGGGCCCGTAGCTCAGTGGTAGAGCAGCCGGCTCATAACCGGTCGGACGCAGGTTCAAACCCTGCCGGGCCCATAGACCAGGGATGCTGAAGCTTTATGTGAATGTGGACGGGTGGGCGCGGGAGAACCCCGGTGATGCTGCCATTGGTGTGGTGCTTACTGACGAGCACGGGAACGTGGTCGATGAGCATGGTCAGCGGATTGGGCGGTCCTCCAAGGCCATGGCGAAGTACAAGGCCTTCATCGAAGGCGCTCGCCGTGCGATGGCATACTCACCCGAAGAGGCGGTGTTTCTCACAGATGATCACACGCTGGTCAACCAACTGAATGGGATCACCCACCCGCGCGAACCACACCTACAACGGCTCACCCATGTGGCGCGCAGCATGCTTGAGCAGTTTCCCAAGTGGCGGGTCAATTATGTTGAACAGGACGCTATTCGGGCGGCACAACAGCTGGCGGTCAAAGCGCATCGCGAGCACGCACGCCAGCAACGGGAACACACCCAACTATGCCGACAGCTTGAGGGTCTGTTGCGAGAGCTGTCCACAGACGAACTGCGACGAGTCGTGAACTACGTGCGTAGCTTGTATCCTGCAGGCGCCGACCAGTGAGGATCGTTCTCCAGCGCGTAACGCGGGCCGTTGTACGTACTGCGGGCGCGGAGCTTGGACGTATAGGTGCGGGGCTGGTCTTATTGGTTGCCATTGGGAAGAACGACGACGAGCAGGAACTCTCCCGCTGGGCAAGGAAGATACCCGAACTTCGGGTATTCAGAGACAGCGAAGGACGGATGAATTGCAGCCTTCGTGATGTTGGCGGGGAGGTGTTATGCGTCTCCCAATTCACACTGTACGGGGATTGCCGTAAGGGCCGACGTCCAAGTTTCGTCGAGGCGGCTTCTCCGGAAGAAGCGGAGAGCGGGTTTGCCCGCTTCGTTGCGTTGCTGAGAGCAGAGGAAGTACCTGTCCGCTGCGGGCAGTTCGGAGCAATGATGGAATTGGAGCTGGTGAACGACGGACCGGTCACCTTGATCCTGGGGCCGTCTCGAGGACAATAGCTCATCGGAAGGAGGTAGACATGGCCGCTGTACCCAAGTCACGACGGTCGCACAGAAAGGTACGCACGAGGCGGGCGCATTGGCACACGAACTCTGTGCGCGCAGGCGAGTGTCCTCACTGCCACGAGCTGAAGCTTCCCCACCGGGTTTGTCCTCACTGCGGGTTCTACAAGGGGACCAAGGCAATAGAGGTCAAGACTGAGGAGGACTAACCTCAACAGCTCCCTCATTGGCCAACGGGCGCCCCTCCAACAGAAGTATCGGAAGCGACAGCATAACCAGTGCTGCCCCCGCGAGAAACGGCGCCTGATAACCAAATGATTCTGCAAGGTAACCCCCGATCAGGGCGCCGGTCATGTTGCCCAACCCGGCCAAGGCGTTGTACATCCCTAGGCTCTGCCCCTTCAGCCCCGCCGGGGCCAACCGGGAGACGACCGCAGTGGATGCCAACTGGAAGTAAGACCAAGTCAGTCCCGCCATAACGAACAACACCGGCACCGCCCAGCCGCCGATCACCGCCCCTACCCCTGCCCAGCCGGTAAAGACAATGGCCCGGATGACCAGCGCCAGGCCCACGGCAGGTCGATGGCCCCACTGGTCCACAGCTCGACGCGCCCATCTAAAGGCGATGACGCTGGCCGCATGGTGGATCAGGTAGACGGCGTAGACGATTTCGTTTGGCCACCCAAGCTCGGAGCGAAGGAACACGGGAAGGAGAACGAACACCATGGAGAAGCCCAAGAAGGCAAGCAGTGCTCCATAGTACCACAGTGCCAGTTCAGGCCCGAATGCCGACCGCCCTTGCAAGAACCTCAGCAGCTGGACCGGCCTCAGCAAGTGGTACAAGTGCGTCGGCGCAAAGCGGAAACGCTCATGCAGGAATGTGCCGACCGTCGTTGTCATGCCCCTGAACGTGCGGGCTGAAATGTGAAGGGGGGGCTCACGCACCCACAATACCGCCAGTGCCGTAGCCACGGCTCCCAGCACCGAGATCACTGCCCCCAACGACCGCAAACCCCACCCCTCACCGACAAGCAAGTGCATGAAACTGGTCCACGCGGCGCCCAATGCAAGTCCCGCCGTCCAACCCAACCCACTGAAGACGTTGAACCTGCCTATTTGCCTTTCCCAATCACTCTTGCTGTGAGATTCCATGATCAACAGGACAGCTACCGTGACCGACGCCATCCATGCCAAACTGACAAACGCGTTCAGGCAGATAAGCTGGCTGACCCTGTTCACAAATGGCAACGTGCCGTAGGCCACGGCCAGACCACCAAAGCTTATAAGGATCATCGGCTTCCGCCGCTGGGTCCGGTCGGACAACCGTCCCCAAAGCACGCTGGCAACGACCCCGACGGCACTGGCCGCAGCAACCATTTGCCCCACCTCGCGCGGGCCACCGCCCAGGAAGTAGACATAAAGGGGCAAAAGCGGAGACGCCGCCCCAGCAACGCTGTTGGCCGCAAAGAAAGACCAGAACCAGTGCTGTTCCCTCATCCTATGGGCTCCAAGCGCGAATCAGCGCCAAGCTGCTGTGCGCACCTTCAACGCTGGGCAACTCTAACACCACCGCTCCCCGGTAGCCAACCCCCTTCAGGGAGTCCAGCGCAGCCTGCCAATCCAGGGTGCCTTCACCCAACGGCAAGTGCTCGTCATGCCGACCATGGTTGTCGTGCAGGTGAACGTGCACAAGTTGCTCCCCCAGCGCTTCGATGTAGAAGGAAGGCGTTGTATCCAGTGTATTCATGTGCCCAAGATCCAAGCATGCTCCAAGGCCCGGAACCTCACGGAGATACCGCAGATGGTCGTCAGGAGTCCGGATCAGATCTTCCCCCTTGCCCCGCTGCTTGTTCTCCAGCGCCAGCTTGACCCCTGCGGCCTCGGCCTGCGACACAAGGGCCTGCAAACCAAAAGCAAACTGTCTTTCCGCCCGCCGTCGGTACGCCGGGGGTTGCTCCTGGGGGACGGACCCTGGATGAATGACGAGCACGCCGGCACCCAACCGGCCCGCGAGCGTCACACACGACGCCAGTTCGGCCCATGCAGCGGCCGCGCTCTCGGGTACGGAGCTGGCCGGGTTGATGTCGTACAAAGGAGCGTGCAACGACAGCCTCAGCCCAGCTGCGCGAGCCGCCTTCAGGAGATACTTTCTGTAGCTCGGCGTCATCACCGTGGGATGCGCAAACCCCGGCTCGGCTCGAATCTCCAACATGCTTACCCCGGCTTCTACCGCCGGTGGAATCCAGTCCTCCGGGGACGCATAAGGTCCCAAGAACGCGGTGATCCCAAGTTCGAAAGCCGCCACGTCAGCGCATATGGAGGCCACCGTTGGCGCTGATCGTCTCCCCAGTGATGTAGGCGGCGCTGTCCGAACACAGGAAAGCAACCAGCGCGCCGATTTCGTCCGGCTCCCCGGCACGGCCCAGAGGAACCTGTCGGGAGATCTTCTCCGGGTTGCGCTCCAAGGCCTCTCGGTTGATATCGGTGGCTGTGTAACCGGGACACACGGCATTGACCGTTATCCCATACGGGGCTAGGGCAGCCGCAAGCGAGCGGGTGACACCCAACAGCCCAGCCTTGCTGGCGGAATAATGTACCCCATGCGCTGAACCGGTGAGCGCCCGAAGCGAAGACACGTTGACGATCCGCCCAAACCCCGCTTCTTTCATGTACGGAACAGCTACCTGCGCACACACAAACGGCGCGGTCAGCCCCACCTGCATCATCCTGTTCCAATCCTCCAACGACACTTCCTCCCACGGGATTCGTTGCACGTAGCCGGCATTGTTGATCAGCGCGTTCAGCCCACCCAGCGCTTCCGCCGCATCGCGCACCATGTCCCGCGCCTGTTGGGCGTCAGCCAGTTCGCACTGCAACACAACCGCCCGGCAGCCAATGCGTTCCACCTCCGCGGCTGTCTCCTCGGCCTCCTGCCGGTTGCTGCGGTAACTAAGCGCTACATCGTACCCCTGTCGGGCCAGACGAATGGCTGCAGCCGCCCCAATCCCACGGGACCCACCGGTGACCAATGCACGCAAGTTCATTCATCCCCCTTTGCTTACGTTCCAAACAGACGATCCCCGGCATCGCCGAGTCCCGGGAGTATGTACCCACGCTCGTCCAGCTTCCTATCCAATGCCGCTGTGTAAATCGGCACCTCCGGATGCTCCCTACGGAAGGCCCGCACTCCCTCCGGCGCCGCTACCAAACACAGGAACCTCACATCCGACGCCCCGCGCTTTCTAACCATCGATACTGCGTGCGTGGCCGTGCCTCCCGTGGCCAACATCGGATCGACTACGATGACCAGTGTCTGGCCTAGATCGTGCGGGAGCTTCACGTAATACTCAACCGGCTGCAACGTTTCCGTATCCCGGAAGACCCCGACGTGACCCACCTTGGCATTCGGTATCAGCGACAGCACTCCGTCGAGCATGACGATCCCCGCACGCAGTATGGGAACAAGGACAACAGGGCGCGCCAGCTCCACCCCTTCCGTCCTCTCCAGAGGGGTGGCCACCCTCACCGGCTGTACCGGAAAGTCACGCGTGATCTCATAGACCATCAAAGCCGTCAACTCTTCCAGGATCAGCCTGAACTGAAACCTGCCTGTATCGCGCTCGCGCAGCTTGGTTAGCTTAGCCTGGATCAATGGATGCCTTACGACGGTTACGTTCTCCATGACTATCGGCTAGGGTACCCTGTCGATGGCTCCCCGCAAGCGCTACACCAGCGCTCGGTAGCGGTGGTGAACACCGTGGATGCTGTCAACATACTGGATCCACAGTTTGACCGTCTTGTACAAAGACGCCACCAGCCACTGTCGTACGGAGTCAGGTGATCCGAGCTTCGCATGGACGCTGGCACAAAACCCGTCGCTCGGAGGCATCCCTTCGACCCAACGACCCAGCGACCGCAGTACAGCACGCATCCACATCAACCTTCCCGGATCCACCTCGGGCGCCTCACGCAATGCGTTCCGGCAGACCAGCAAGTCAGGGACCTCGCCGGCGGCGATCCCACGTGTCAGGCGCTCCAGATTTGACCCGACGTTGAAGCAGCACGGATGCCGAAGCAGCAGCGTAAGCGGGGCATCCTCCCCGTCGGCGAGCGTCCGAGTCAGTTGGCTGTTGCCATGATCAGCCCACCGCTCCAGGGCAGCGTCTAGTGCCGCCCTCCCTTGGCCGACCGCCAGTATCGCCTCCGCGGTAGCCAGTGCAGCCTCAGGATCCGCGCAGCGTGCGTCCATATCGGTCAACGGGCCGTTGAGCTTGCCTCCGTGCGCCCAGCGCAACAGGGTCCGTCCCCAGTACTCCAGCACTCGTTGTACGCGGAGTGGAACGTCGCCGCATTCCCCTATCCTGGGAAACGCCCGCCCCATGCCGATCATCGTCAGCACCTGTTCAAGGCCGTCCGGAAAGCGATGCGCACAAGGCTCGAACCCCCACCGAGGCATCAGGTCACGCACCGCCAGCGCCCACCGCGGCAATCCCTCCGATTGCTCGGCCAGGTTGTTCAGGTACAGTATCTCCTCATCAAAATCCTCCCGGCCAGCGATACCTGGTGCTTCCCACCACTCCATCAGCCGCTTTTCGGATAGCTTCATGTCGGTATCACTCCACCGCGCCATCGTGGCGCCGCTGTCAGCCACCGTGAGCTACCTGTAGCTGGGGAACCAACAAGTACGGGCTTTCAAACTCTGTGTGCCGTACCGTATCCCGGCTGACGCGCACACCATGGAAATCATCGTAGATGTTCCCGGCTACCATCACACCCTGAAGACGGCCACGCACGACCCCGTCTTCTACGTGATACCCAAGTGCTTGGACTGAAAAATTGCCCTGCAGGAAATTCGACGAATGGAACCCCATCCCTCCGTATACCAACAACCCCTCATCGATCCCTGCGACGAGCTCTCGCCAGTCTTCCTGGCCGGCTGCCACCGATAGCCTGCCCGGCCAGGGGTTGGGGGAAGCCCAGGGCCCTCCGCCGAACAGCGCCCGTTTGAAACCGTTCCCGGTAGGCCGTTCAGACATGAGTGCCGCGGTACGCCGATCGAACAGATATCCTCTGAGGTTCCCTTGCTCCACCAGGACACGATCCGCACACGGGGTTCCTTCGTCGTCGAACTTGCCACCCAGAGGATCGTTGGGTCGATCCATGATGGAGATCTCGTCTCCCAACACCTGCTGGTCGAGCTTGCCCTCCAAAGGCGAGGTGCGCTGATGCAGGGATTCCCCAGAGATCGCAGCCACAAACGGCATGGTCAACAGGTACGATGCCTCCGGGGCGAGCAACACCGGAAGCCTTCCCGGGGCGGGCGCGGAGATCGCATCGCCCCACGTGTACCACGCTAAGAACTCCTCGCTCAAATCCTGTGCATCCAGAGCTGCGGTATCCAGGACCCTGGATTTCCACACCCTGCTGCCTGCTTCGTGGAAAGGAGCATTCACGCTCACCAACACGAAACTGCGTGTCTGTTGATCATCGAATCCGGAAGTGGTCGCGATCCGCACCGTCTCCTTGTGGCGCGAGGCGTGCACCACCACCGGGATTTCGCTTCGCTCTTGGACTACGAGCCGATGGATCTTCTCGGCCACCTCCAGCAGTTCGTCCACATCCACTGCTTGGGGTTCTTTCGCTCCAGGATCCTCCAACGCCACAGGCTCGTCGGCGAACCGGAAAGGTGCCTCCGCACCCCCGGTTGCCGCTTCTTCAGCCGCGGCGAGCACTGCTTTGTCCGGCCTACTGCCGCAAGCCATGCCCAGCTTGCCGTTCCGGATCACCCGTATCGCACACTGATCAACCTGGTCCTGGACTACCGCTGAGGGTTGCCCTCCTTCGAAACGCGCCGACAGCGGTTCCCTTGTACACCAGTACACTTCCGCCGCCAGATTGCGTTGAGAGGCCTCTGACAGAATCTTCTTCATCGCGTGCCTCCCACGGTCACTTGCTCGATGAGTATGTGGGGCGCGCCCTTCCCGGACTTGGGGTTGAGCTGCATGGGCCCCAAGGAACCTTTGCCGCACCCCCCTCGCTCGGAGTACTTAAGATCGTCGCCGACCATGCGTACCCGCCGCAACGTGCTGAACAGCTCGCCGGACATGTTGATGTCACGCACCACCTCGGCCAGCCTTCCGTTTCTGATCCGCCGTCCGTACTGGGCACCGAACGTGAACTGGTCGCCCGACGTCTGCCCACCCTTTGAACCGACCAGGTAATACCCGTCGTCAACCGCAGCCACCATGTCTGCAAACGTGGACTCCCCCGGTTCGATGAAGATGTTCGACATCCTTATGATGGGCGTGTAATAAGCATCAACAGCACGCATATTTCCGGAGGCCGGCTCGCCGAACTCGGCCGCCGTCTCCCGGGAGTGCAGTCTGCCCACAAGCTTGCCCTCCTTGATCAACTCCGTCCGTCGCCCACGCACTCCTTCGTCGTCCACATCGTAGGTCCCCGGCAGCTCCTCAATTCGAGGGTCATCCGTCACAGAAAGGATGGAACTGGCTATTTCCGTACCCAAGGCAAGCCGCCCGCGGAAGCTGGGATTGTGCTGGATCCCATCCGCCTCCGACAAGTGCCCAAAAGCCTCGTGGATGAACAACCCAGCCTCGTCGGGATCGAGCACCACGGGAAACGTCCCAGCTTTCGCTTGTGGTGCTGACAATAGCTCGACCGCGCGCTCCGCCCTCTCGCTGACCTCCTCGTCACGATCGAGTAGCCGCTCATAGTCGGCACTTCCGCCGAACGAGACGACCGTATCTTGAACCACCCCGTTCTTTCGGGCGGTGATTCTCAGCACGATGTTGACAAGCAACAGATCGTACTCCACTGAGGAACCCTCGGTGGAAGCAAAGTAGCGTGTGGAACCCCATTCCTGGTATTCAGCGCGCGTCGTGATCACCCCGGGAACGCCCAACGCCAGCGAGTTGTAATGAGCCAGCAGTTCCCGTTTCTCCGACATGGGGACAGCACGAGGATCCCGTGGAGTCGGCGTGTGAAACGTTCCCACCACAGCCTGTTCGCTTCCCCGCCTGACAGGGTGCTTGCGCAGCTTGCCCATCGCCTGCGCAGCTCGGGTGGCCTCCGCCAGGGCCCGCTCAAGGTCGGCAGGATCGGTCATCGACGACAGCGCCTTCCCGCCGCCGGCGAAACAACGCACGTGCCCCCCCGTTGTGGAGTACGTGCGACAGTCAGTCAGCGTGGGACCCCGGTAAGTGATGACAACTCGCTTGTTTTCCTCCCATCGGGCGTCGGCGTGCCCCGCGTTCTGTGTAGCTAATAAGGAATTAATCTGTCTTAACAATGCGACCCCCCTTCCCCGGAGATCATTCTACCGCGCCTCGGCCCGGGGGTGCCAGAGGACAGCTGCACCCCAGCCCCTTCACAAGTAAGCCAACTCTTGGTTCAGCGTCGGCCGAAACGGTGTTCCCTTCCTGCTACCAGACGTCTGATGTTGTCCCGATGCGTCCACGCCACCAGCGCCGCCAATCCCACCGAAAACCAAAGCACAGCTTCATCCACGACGATCCCCGTATAACGATCGAACACGAAGCCGGAGAGAGGAAAAGCCCCCGCGGCCGACAGCGAGCCCAACGAAACAATCCGTGTGCCAAAGACCACCACGCCGAACACCCCTGCGGCCACAAGCGTGGGGATCGGCGCCAACCCCAAGAGGGCTCCGGCCGCGGTAGCCACACCTTTGCCTCCACGGAAGCGCAGGTACGGGGTGAACACGTGGCCCAGCACGGCGGCGACGCCCGCCGCCAAAGCCAGGTGGATCGTATGCGCTTCAGCAACGGGCAGCTCGGGCAGCAAGCGTACGGCCACATAGCCCTTCCCGATGTCCACGGCCATCACGGCAACGCCCCACCGCCAACCCAAGAGCCGCAGAACGTTTGTTCCTCCCACATTGCCCGAACCGTGTCGACGGACGTCAATCCCCCGAAGCTTGCCGATAAGAAACGCCGTCGGTATTCCTCCCCACATGAACGCAAGGAATGCTACCATTGCGAGTTGAAGACCTACCAACATCCCTCCCGAAAGCTTCCCCAACGAGCCACCCACACGCTTGAGTTGCGGCCGACTCAGTTCGCTTGCCTATGCGGGCGCGGTTGCCGACCGGCCACCGACTAGTTTCTCTGCCTGGTACCCATCCCCCGCGAGCGCGCCTGCACCACCAACGCGCGCTCCACGTCCTCCTCAGAGACGACACCCTTCTGCACCAGGATCTGACCTAAGGGTACCCACTCCGACCCTCTTCTCTGCTCCTCCAACGCCTTCTCGACTTCCTGACCGCTGACGACTCCCATATCGACCAGGATCTCTCCCAGTCTGCTGTCGCGCTCGAAGTACTGTTCGATGAGGCTAAGGATAATTGCCGAACGAGACTTACGTTCCCGCCGAGCCATCTTATCGACCAGGTCCAGGAGATATCTATCCTCATCCCCAAAATAGATCGTAGTCTGCACAGCACCTCATCTCCCTACATCCGTTTCGAATGCAATATAGCGTAAAGCGTGCGGGTGGTCAAACGGCGTGTAGAATAGGGTACCGGTGCCTAAGATTGTGGGGTGTCCTGCGCGCCGAAAACTTGACAAGAGTGCGGGCGCCGCAGGCCCCCCGACTACTGCGGCGCCCCAACCCGACCGTACGGTCAAACCCTGCTCAGCGGGCTCCCACTGAGCAGGGTCTCTATCCCAACGGATAATAACAATTATATTAGCTAATGTCAAGCCCTATAGAAGAAACGTACGATTGAAGGCTACGGCGTAACATGAAGTCAACCCTTCACCACTTTCGTCATTGTCGTCCGATGTCGTCAACCCCAATGCGGCCACCGGTCATCCAGAGAACATCCATTTTCCCTCCTCATTGCATTCACCCGGTTGCCCCACCCTGACACCAGCGCTAACCTCTCGGTTGACGGCGCTTAGTTGTGCCAAAGGGGGACATAGATATGAAGGCATTGTTGGCAACGGCAATATGTGCCGCTACGGCGATGACACTGCTTGGCGGAACGGTACGGGGTCCGATAACCATCCTCTCCGATGAGGAGTTCACCGAGGAAAACGGCGTTGTTGCCGGATCCGGCACTGCCGATGATCCCTACGTGATCTCGGGTTGGGAGATCGAAGCGGATACCGACACCGAGTTCGGTGTTCACGTGGAGGGAACAAGAAAGGCCTTCGTGATCGAGCGTTCCACGGTTACCGGTGCGGGGGACGAACAGGGGGCGGCAATCTACCTGCACGACGTTTCCGGCGCCGGCATTGCCGATGTCACGGTGCGAAACAGCCTTAACGGCCTCAGATTGAGTTCTTCGCGCGACATATCTGTGCGCAATACCGACCTTACGGTCGGCCGGCTCGGTCTTGAGGTGGTGGGCGCGGTCGAGGAGGAGTTCCGCCACGACATCGATCAGAGCACCAGCATAAACGGGAAACCGGTCCATTATTACTTCGGATTGGATAACGAAGAACTCGACCTGGAGGGAATTGACGCCGGGCACATCACGGTAGCCGGGTCACGCGAGGTGACGGTTCACGGAGCGACCGTGGAACGAGGCGACGGGATGTACATCGCTTTCTCCGAGGACGTGGTCGTAAAGAACGCCGACCTGTTCAACAACCGACAGACGGGCCTGTCGGTGGTGTCCTCCCCCCGTACTGTCATTCGCGATTCCGACAGGATCGCAAGCAACGGCGGCCGCGGTGACGCAGGTATCTCCCTATGGCTTTCCGACAGAAGCGTGGTGGAGAACGTCGGGATGTACGCCAACCACACCGGCCTCCGTATCTCCGCATCCGACCGGGTGGAAGCGCGAGATAATGTGTACGCCGGCAACCAAGTTGGAGTGTGGGTCGACGGGGCAGCGCGGGAGGTCGACATCATAGGAGGGTTGATCTACGGAGGAAACTACGGTGTTAACCTGGAATCGGCCCGCGGCCCGCGGCTCCAGGAGCTGGCCATCTCCGATCTGGAAATAGCGGTGGCGATAAGCGAACAGGCAAGCCATGCCATTGTGCGCGAGAGCACCATGGTGGATGTGGGCTATGGGCTCTACATCAAGGGGTCGCAGAACACCGTGGAGAGGAACCTCATCGCCAGGGCGGATATCGCTATCCTGTTTCCGGAACTGTACGGCGAGGGCGTGGCAACGGATAACACCCTCCGGCACAACGTACTACACCTTTCATCCGAAGGGCTCTATCTGGCGCGCGACACGCGAGACACGCGTATCTACGAGAACGCTTTCTGGGACTGTCGCCTGGACGTCCGCGACCGCGGGGACAACCGCTGGGGCCGTGACGGACGGGGAAACTGGTACTCAGACTACGAGGGTAACGAGGTAGACAATACAGGTGTCGGAGATAAGCCCAGAGATCTGGGCAACGGGGTCGAGGACAGCGCACCACTGGTCGGGACGGATTTCCTTCCCGGACCTCCGGGGCTCTTGGGAGCGATTCGAGACAGCGTGTTCGTGCTCGAGGATGACGAAGGTCGCAACGTAGAGATAACCGCGTTCGTTGCCGATACCGCCCACGCCCGATTCATGAGACTGCAGGGTGTTCCGCGCGAGCTGGCCCAGGACATGGCATTCCTCTCCCGCTGGGAGATCGACGTGGAGTCGCAGTTCCGCTCTAAGCACGTGTTCCTTCCTCTGGACGTACTGTACTTCTCGTCGGATGGGGAGTTCATAGGGAGCAAGTCTATGGAGGCGGACGCGGATGCTGTGCACCGCCCGCCGGCGGAGTTCCGCATGGCCCTTGAGGTCCCCGCGGGCTTGCTGGCAGAACTCGGACTGTCCGAGCCGGTGCGTTTGGTTCCGTGAACAGAGCGCTTCGTGGAGTGTTTTTCGATCTCGACGGCACGCTTGTCCGTTACTGTGGTATGCACTACGAGTCCAGTTGGGCGGCAATCGGCGAAGCTGCGGGGTTGAGCAAGGAGTGGGACGAACTCCTGGAGCGCTATCTGGGCAGGCCGGACAGTTACCCCGAGTGGGTACGGGAAAACGCGGCACTGCTGCGCGGGGTGGCGGTTGAGGAGGTCGAGCACCGCATCTTCCCTCCACCCTACGCCCGAGGTGCTCCACAAACGGTAAGGGCGCTGCGTGATGCCGGCTATACTGTGGGGATAGTGTCCTCCGGTGTGTCCCTGGTAGCCCAACGGGTATGCACGGAACTCGCAATGGACTTCGCCGTGGCCAACGAACTGCTTGTGGTGGATGGCCGCTTCACTGGAGAGGCAGTGATTCGAGTGACACTGGATGACAAACTGGCCATGGTGAGGCAGCGTGCGCAACAACTCGGGCTGGAGCTTTCCGAGGTGGCATTCGTCGGCGATCACATGAACGACATCCCGGTATTACAAGCAGCCGGCTGCGGAGTGGCGTACGCTCCTAAGGATCCGCTGGTAGCCCAAGCGGCGCACCTCGTGACGGAGTGCTTTGCCGACATCCCCGAGCTCATCGCCCAACAGGAGTGGAGTTGACGCGCGAGCCCCCGCTGGCCACAATGCCCTTGTGTCCATGCATAATCAGAGGGGCGGCGAACTAGCTCAACGGTGGCGGCAGTTCCTGGGCAGCGTTCAGGATCGCGTGTTGCGCGCCTGTCTTCCTAACGCGGCGGACAAGATCCAGCTTGGAGAGGGGGCCCTCCTGATCGAAGTCGACTCCCGCTTCAAGAAGGATTACTGCCTGCGCAAGTTGGCCAAACTGGAAGAGGCAGCACGGCCGGTGTTCGGAGAGGTTTCGATTAGGGTCACGGAGCTTCCGCTGGTCGAACAGATGGAGGCCGCCGAGGAACCGGCACATACCCCGGCCCAAATCGTCGTCGTGGGCGTCGGGGCCGGCGGCGTCAACGCCCTGGAACGCATGCGCAGGGCCCAACTCCGTGGAGTACGCTTGGTGGCGGCTGATACAGATAGCCAGGTGCTGGGCAACTCTGGAGCCAACAGCAAACTACAGCTGGGACACGACATTACCCATGGTCGCAGTGCAGGCGGCGATGTGGAAAAGGGGCGCGCAGCGGCCGATGAGCTTAACTGGGAGCTGGGCAATGCATTAGGCGGAGCTCATCTTGTCTTCCTGGCCTGCTGCCTGGGCGGCGGGACGGGAACCGGTGCGGCCCCCGTGTTGGCCCGCGTGGCCCGCGAGCGAGACGCATTGTGCGTGGGCGTGGTCACGCTTCCGTTTTCGTTCGAAGGACCCATCCGAGCGCAGAAGGCCCAAGAAGGCCTGGAACGGTTGCGAAGAGAGGCGGATGTGTTGATCGTGATCAAGAACGACCGCCTGCTTGAGATGAACCCCAACATGGCGTTGCCCAGGGCGTTTGAACTGGCGGACGATGTGTTGCTCACCGGCGTCCAGGGGATAAGCGACCTGATAACCGTACCTGGGGTGGTCAACCTCGACTTCGCCGACGTAGCGGCGGTGTTGCGCCAGGCGGGTACCGCAATGATGGGAACAGGCAAGGCCCAAGGGGATGGCCGCGCCATTCGCGCCTCGAAAGAAGCCGCGGCCAATCCTTTGCTCGAGGGCGGCGCGATCAAGGGTGCGCGAAAAGTCCTGTTGAACGTAAGCGGAGGCGAAGACCTCACCTTGACCGAGGTAACGCAAGTCGCGGAGTCGATACGAAAGGCCATTGGTGACGAAACGGATCTGACTTTTGGAGCCGTGCTGCGTCCCGAGCTTGCCGGCCAAGTTCACGTCACCGTCATCGCCGCGGACTTTGCCCAACCGGCCGCCGATGAGGAACCGCTTCAGACAAGACCGGCTCCTACCTCCCCCCGTCCGAAAGGCACCGGGCCCCGTGGCCACGACGACACCGATGTGCCGGCGTACCTCAGGCGGCGCGGCGCGTAATCCAGTCCTGGAAAAGGGTATGTGGCTCCTTGGGGCACGCCTCGCGCGGGACGAACCATACCGTTGTGCGATAACCTGTAGGGATGGAAACAGACATAGTATTGGCAATACCGGTATTCAACGAAGGGTCCCGCGTGGGGGCGGTGTTGGACGCCGCACGGGCACATGTCCCGGGGCCGATTCTCGTGGTGGACGATGGTTCTACAGACAGCACGCATAGGATCGTGCGCGCGAGGGCAGTGGAAACCGTACGCCATGAGCACAACCGTGGCTACGGGGCCGCTCTTCAAACAGCTTTCCGTTGGGCTCAAGAAAGGGGCATCCGATGGTGCGTTACCATGGATGCCGATTGGCAACACGAGCCCGAGTTCATCGAGCACATCGCAGGGCGGTTGCGCCCAGAGGTGGATATCGTTTCCGGTTCTCGTTATCTGGACACGGCACTCGCTCGGGGAGCTCCGCCGGAAGACCGACGTTGGGTGAACACGGTGATCACCGAGATGCTGAAAGCGCTTACCGGTTACCCCATCACGGATGCGTTCTGCGGTTTTCGCGCCTACCGTGTGCAGGCCATGGCACGGCTGGAACTCAAAGAGCCGGGCTACGCGCTGCCGGTCGAACTGTGGATCAAGGCGGCTCATTGCGGGCTCGCCGTGGAGGAGTTCGCTGTTCCCCTCATCTACCATGACTACGGGAAAGGGGTAGGCGCCAGGAAGGCCCACCAGAGACTGGCCGAGTATCTTTCCGTTGCAGCGGAGGCACTGTTGTGGACGTGCTCGTAATAGCAGCACACCCGGATGATGCGGAGATCGGGCTGGGCGGAAGCATCGCCCGCTGGACGGGACAGGGCTATACGGTGGGCATCGTTGATATCACCGATGGTGAGCCCACTCCTGGCGGCACCAGGGAACGACGCCTGGAGGAAGCGGAAAAAGCCGCCGAACTGCTCGGTGTCCAGGAACGCATCCTACTTGATTACCCTAATCGCTACCTCATGGACACAGTCGAACTAAGACAAGCGCTGGCCGAGGTGATCCGTTTGCGGAAGCCGCGCCTGTTGTTTGCCCCGCTGGGGGCCGACCAGCATCCTGATCACTTGGCCGCCGCCGCGGTGGCGCGCCACGCCCGGTTCTACGCCAAGCTTACCAAGACGCACATGGCCGGAGAGCCCTACTATCCTCCTGTACTACTTCAGTTCGCAACCAGTCACCTCCGTAAGGTGTTCCAACCAGCCGCGGTAGTGGATATAAGTAATGTCTGTGAACGCAAGATGGAGGCCGTGCTCGCTTACAGCTCGCAGTTCAGCGGACGCGAGGAGAGTGTGAGGGAGATGCTGACGGCTACCGCTCGCTTCTACGGAGTACGCATCGGCTCGCTGTACGGGGAGCCGATCTTCTCGCCGGAGGAACTGCCACTATGGGATCCCGCAACCCTCATACCCAAGTGAGACCAACCATACCAAGCAGGCACGGCGCAGTGGACTGGAACTGGGGACCTGTCGGACTGTTGGAGCAGACACGACAGTCCGCACGAAAGCTGGAGCAGGGACCGTGGGCCGAACTCAGGTACAGCACGCGCCGCGAGTTGGGCCTTCCCGTGGACGCACCGGTGGTGGCGTCTGGACATCAGCCGCTTCCCGTACATCCGGGGATTGCCATGCGAGAGATGATGCTGGACAGCCTGCCCGAGGACGTGGTGCCTCTGTGGGTGTCGGTCGACAGCGATGCGCCGGCGGAGGTGGCGGTGCGCGTGCCGGTAAAGCGACAGGGCTATACCCACCATCGGCTGGTCCTGATTGAGAACAGCGGGCATCAGATCCTGGAGGCGCTGGACCGGCCTCCGCAGCTCTCCCGGGCATGGTCGCAGCTGGAAAGACGCCTGCACACACTGCAAAACGGGGACATCCTGCGCCGGGCGAGCACCTCGTGGGGACAGTTCCCCAGTCGTGAACACAACTGGACGCCGTGGATCGAGGGAGGACGGCGGGCGTGGGGAGGTATCAGCGAACGGGTGCGACGGGTCTCCGTGGTAGAGCTTGCCCGGACGGACGGCTATCGGCGCTTCGTCCGCCGTCTGCTGAACGTGGGGGAACCTTTCCAGAAGACCTACAACGCCGCCTGTCGCCAGGCTGGGGTTCGCCCGTTGACAGAGGGCAGGCTTCCCTTTTGGTCGCTGGATGACGGAACACGAATCCCCACAGATCGTGAGACCTGGCCACTGCTCCCGCGTGCCCTTATGCTGACGCTGGCCGTGCGGGCGCTGTTGTGTGACTTCTTCCTGCATGGAGCAGGAGGGGCGCACTATGAACCGGGTACCGACTACCTATGGCGGTCCTTGGGGAGCGAGGATCCCCCGCCTTGGGGCTGGATAAGCGCCACATTTTCCTTGCCCGAGCCCTCCGATACGCAGCGGGTCCTTCCTCAACGGGACTTCCCGTTCTTCCTCCATGAACCTGAAGAGGTCCTCGCCGCGTTACGCAAGCCTCTGTCGGCTGTGTAACCGTCCCCCTAGCGCATCCTGTAATGGCGGACGAACGTGTGTTCCTCCGCCTCGGCGAGACACAATTCGACCTGCGTTTCTCTCACCCATGCCGACACCACCCGCAAGGTGAACCCCCGAAGTGTCCGATTGTAGAAAAACGCGTACTCGTTGTACTGTGTACGCACAAGGTCGAGTTCGTCCTCGGCCTCCGCCAGCGCCTGGTGCGCCTGACGCACCACGTCCACCTGTTCGGGAGGCAGTCCCCGATACACCAGCAACAGAGCCTGTTTCAGTCTCTCGTTGGCTTCAGCCAGTTCGCGCAACCCGGAGCTTTCCTTCTCCGCAACGGTAGATGTAGCCTCCGCCAAAGGCTCGTAGGCCCCCGGCACGTACCCTTGTTCCCGCAGAGCCACGAGCAACTCCTCCGCGCTTTGCCTTCGCTGGGCAATCGCCGCGCGGAGTTCCTCGTGCAACCCTTGCAGATGCGACTTCAGGCGCCTCAAGCGCAGGGCTGCACGCAGGCCGAAGGCACTGAGCAGGAAGAACAGTGCAAAAAACACAAAGAAAACCGGGGAGCCCACTACAGCGAGGACAAGCAAGGATACACCCACCAGGATGTACAATACCTTAGAGATCACCAGGACCTCCCCCCTCCGCCACCCATCCCCCCGCCGGAGAACCCCCCGCCGCCGAACGCCGTTCCGCCCCTCCAGCCGCCGCTTGCCTGCCGTGGGGCAGTGGTTGCCGCACTGTGCGTCGTCCTCTGCAGGGCGCCAAGTCGGAAGCCCAACCAGTACGGCGCGAATGTGGGGAATCGACCAGCATACCATTGGGGAGGCGCCTGCAACAGTCCGTCGAACTTCTTGGCCCACACCTCAGTAAGGTCAAACGCGATTGCGTAAGGAAGCAGTTCCTCAAAATGGCGCTCGGCGGCAGCGAACTCCATGCGCTCCACCTCCGCCCTGGAGATGTATTCCTCCAGCCCCAGCACTTGGCGGAGCACCTCCATCCCCCGGTGCGTCTTCCGCGGCATGATCCGAGCGAATCCCAGTACCACCACCCCGGAAACCGCCAACGCCGCGCCCAAGTACAGGGAGGCGGCCAGAACCCCCCCCAAGGATCCCTCCCGCTATAGCGATAAACCCCACAGTGCGGTATCCGCTACGCACACGATCGGGGTTCCCGTCGTAGTACTTGCGCTCCGTGAGGTCCATGTACAGCCGCGCCGACAGCCCGGGAATCTTCTCGTAGAGCTCGTACCTAAGCTCCGACAGTTTCCTACTTTCCTCACCTTGGAACAGCGCATCGAGAAGCCCCTGCTCGAACGCGGTGGGAGCCTCCGTGCTCTGGAGCAGCTCGAGCTCGAAGTCCTGCGGCTCCTTATCACGCGTGTCGTCCCATATCTCACGGATGCGCAGGTGCCCCTTCACCGCAAGGTCCACAATTCCCGCGGTGATATCACGCGTGTTGACGCGATCGTCAACCATTGTGCCCGCCTCGGCGGGGCCCAAGTCCTTTGGGCGGGTGAACACAGGCGAAACGGATCCCTTCTCCGGACTCCGCCCTCGATAGAACCACCACCCCATCATCCCAAGCAGGGTCAGCAGAGGAATCGCTGCGTACGCGTTGTCGGCCAAGAACCACAGGAAGCCCTGCCACATGCCCGCTAGATCAACCGCGTCGGCCGGCAGCCGCACGCCGATGGTGATCCCCTCGCCGGGCCCCAGGTCCTCCGCCGCTCCACGGAGTACCCCCTGTTCCCACTCTAGGGCAAACGGGGCACGGCTCCCGGCCACTCCGATGAACCCGGTTGTGCTCACCTGTTCCGGATCCACTCCCTCCGGCAGCCGGATCTCGACCGAAGCGCTCTCTATGGGCATGTCCCATTCGTGGCCGATCGGGTTCCAGTAGAGCTCGACTTCATCACCGTACCGTCGCAGGGCGCGCTCGATCCGGTACTCGATCCTGTAGGCGACCTCCCCGCTCACCACTCGATCAGGATCGCCGATCTGCAGAACGAGGTACCCGTCCTCGGTTGAGCGCCGGACAGGCACGGACGCCCCATCGGCCAACACCTCGACGAGCTCCACCCGCAGCCCGTACCTTTCCCCGGTGGGCAGCCGGTAACGAACGGGAATCTCTCGGAATATGCCATGCCTGAGCCTGTCGAAGCGGACTGTGATGTGCTCGACCACCGTGACGTAGCCCTCATGGTGGATGGCCATCGAGACCCGAAAATCCGTGATCGACTCGGAGTAGGAGGAGAACGAGGCGCTCAGCAGCAACAGCAAGAGCAGCATTACTCGCTTCATCGGGAGAAACTCACCTCGGGCGGCTCACGCATGTCCTCCGAGGGCAGCGTGTAGAACTCCCGGCCTCTCACGTTGAACAAGCGTGCCACAAGGTTTTGGGGAAACACCTGTACAGCGGTGTTGAGGTCGCGTACCACCGCGTTGTAGTAGCGTCGGGAGCGGGCGATCTCTCCTTCCAGTTGCTCCAAGGATCGCTGCAACGACATAAAGTTCGTGTTGGCCTTGAGGTCGGGGTAGTTCTCCACCACGGCAAACAGTGACTTCAGGGTCGATTGCAGCATATCGTCGGCCTCTCCTTGTTCCTTGGGCGAGCGCGCCTTCAAAGAAGCCGAACGTGCCTCGGCGATCCGGGAGAGAAGCTCCTGCTCGTGTGTGGCGTACCCCTTAACGGTCTCCACAAGGTTGGGGATGAGATCCGCCCGCTTGCGCAATAGCGTGTCGATATCCCGCCACGACGCCTCCCCGCGCACCTGCAGGCGCACCAGACGGTTGTACATTCCTCCCACCAGCACGAACAGCACCACCAGCGCGCCAAGCACGAACCATCCGGTCATTTCCCCTCCTGTGGCTTGGGCATTCTACCGGATATAGGCCGCCCATTGCACCGGCCCGCCGCCAGGCGTGCCCCCATTACCTGGGCGACGTCAACTGAACATACCAGCGAGTTGGCATAGACTGGAAGCGATGAATCCGCGAGAGCGACAAACGCACCAGGGGCTTCCGCCAAGTGCTCTGCACCGCCGGGCGCAGGCGTTGCAGCGGTTGGCTTCTCCCTGTCGGTTGTGCCCCCGAGAGTGTGGGGCACGGCGCGACCAGGGCGAGCGGGGGTTCTGTGGAGCAGGGCTCCGACCTTGGGTGGCCAGTGTTGGGCCGCACCCGGGAGAGGAGGGTGTGCTGGTGGGGGCGCGGGGTTCGGGTACCGTATTTCTCACCGGGTGCGTGCTGCGCTGCGCCTTCTGCCAGAACGCCGACATCTCCCAGGGCGGCGCTGGAGAGGAGGTCACCTGCGACCAACTGGCCCAGTGGCTCCTGGCCCTTCAAGACATGGGCTGCCCCAACATCAACTTCGTGACCCCCACGCACCAGGCCCCTCAGATCGTAGGGGCACTCGCCATGGCCGCCGACCGAGGGCTACGCCTCCCGGTGGTGTGGAACTGCGGCGGCTACGAGTCGGTCGAGGCGCTCCGCCTCCTGGAGGGGATCGTGGACATCTACATGCCGGACATCAAGTATGGGGACACCCGGACGGCCGAGAAGTACTCCGCCGCCCCCGCCTATTGGGAGGTGGCTCAGCAGGCGGTGCGGGAAATGCACCGCCAGGCAGGTGATCTTCAGGTGAAAAGCGGCGTCGCGGTGCGAGGCTTGCTGGTTCGGCACCTCGTGCTGCCGGAGGGACTGGCCGGTTCGGAGAACGTGCTCCGTTTCCTGGCCGAGGAGATCTCGGCCGACACATTCGTCAACATCATGGCTCAGTATCGCCCGTGCCACCGCGCACGCGCTTACCCTGAGCTCGCCCGTCGCCCGACGTCGGAAGCGTTTCGCCAGGTGGTGGCCATGGCCGGACAATTGGGCCTCACCCGCGCAGGGCCTCACTGATACCGCTCTGGCGTCCTCGAAAGCTGCATGCAGGACAGCAAGGGGAAACCTTCCCGATCCGCTGCCCTGCACAGTCGTTCCTCCAGAGAAACGAACTCCGGTGCTCAAGGCTGCGCCGACCGTCCGGCAGGCGGAAGCATCCTGGCAGGGGCTACTTCGCCTCGGCGCACGGGATGCACAAGTGTCGCCCGTTTATCTCGCGCAGGCGGGGCTCCATCACCCGCTCGCCGCAGGCGGCGCAGTAGCCCGAGCTGTGCAACCGGGCCAGGGGAGGAGGCTCGATCTCCACATGCTGACAGCTCAGCACCTGCTCAGGCGGTGCTGTAAGCAGCCACTCCGTGGACGCCTCCCGATCCTCGCGCAGCTCCTCGGGGAAGCCGCGACGGTGACCCAACACACGCACCGCACGGCCGGTCCCCCGATTGAGAAACGTATATACAGGCTTGCCGTAATCATGGAACACCAGATTGCCCTTGCCGAACGTGCAGCCGGCCAAATACTGGACGGCGTCGACCCCGCAGGCATCGTTCTCCACGATCCCTACCAGCTCCTCGTCGGCCGCGCGCTCCACCCCCAAGGCCTCCAGTCCGGCCGTCGTCATCCGGTAGCCGATGGCCAACCCCGGGCAGCTGTGCCCATGAAAGCGCACAACTTCATCGTAGGATGCTCGATCCATTGTTCCCCCTTGTCGAATACCCTAGCCTATAGCGCCATCTCCAGTCCAACCCGCAGTCACAATAGGACGGCCCTCGAGCCGCGAAGCATAGCTTCTTCCGCGGGGCGTCACCTCCTAGCTCAGGCCAGCGCCACACGCAACCGGCTCGGCCCCGTCGATGCATGATAACGCTATATGACCAGTATCATTTATCCTTTATACTGCGACCGAGGCCGACGACCAACGGCCAGCACAGCGGTGCCAGGAAGGAGCGCGGTAGTCGATGAGCCTAATCAACCGGGATACGGACTACGCGGTACGGGCGCTACGCTATCTTGCCCGGCAGAAAGATGATGCGGCGGTGTCTGTAGCCAGGATGGCCCCGGAACTCGACGTCCCGAGACCTTATTTGCGGCGGATCCTCAAGGAGCTGGCGCGGCACGGGATTCTGCA
>SL_5KL_010_SEDDRAFT_10000614_pt1 | contig 22827 bp, 26 predicted proteins | sample SodLakKL_010_SED_FD_9118 | JGI IMG/M metagenome (IMG submission 9118) | reverse complement strand
CGCCCGCCTTGTCCCGGCCGAAGCCCCCGTTGTGTGTCGCCCCGTAGCTTATGGCTCGTGTTGTAACGTCCTCGCTAAGTGTGTATCCGCACCTCACCCCTTGCTCCTCACACCTCTCGCCTCACCCCTTACAATGCCCCCATGGACATCAAAGTGACCTGGCAGGAGAATATGCGGTTCACGGGCACAGGCCCATCAGGGCACAGTGTAGTCATGGACGCGGCCCCGGAGGTAGGCGGAGAGGACACGGCCCCCCGTCCCATGGAGCTCATGCTCATCGCTCTCGGAGGGTGCACAGGGTTGGATGTGATCTCCATCCTCAACAAGATGCGTACTCCGCCGCGTTCGTTGGAGATCTCGATCACGGCGAGGCGCGCGGACGAGCATCCCAAGTCGGTTCAACACGCCCATCTACGGTATACGTCACAAGGGGTTCCAGAAGAGAACCTGCGCAAGGCGGTAGAGCTATCCCATGAACGGTACTGCTCGGTGTCCCACTCCATGGGAGCGCAGCTTGAGACCTCGGTGGAGGCGCTACCCTAAGCTCTCCAGCAGACGGTCCAACTGGATCCCGTCCGAAACCAGGCCGTCCACCAGCGCCAATTGACCGCTGCCCAACGGGGCTCGACCTACCAAGGACTCGGCTCCCTCGGCCACAGTCATCGTGTCTTGTCCGGTCACAATCACGGTGACGTTTCGCTGCGCGGCCTCCGTAAGGACAGAAGTTTCCGGCCGAAGCCCGCCGGTCAGGATCAAGGCCCGCACCCGCGACACCTCCAGTGCGGCTGTCTGGATATCCGCCCGGTCCCCGCCGGTGATCACCGCCAGCTGCCCCGGGATCCGCCGTAAGTGTCTCAAGGCTGACTCCCCGCGCATAGCTCCCACCAGGAAGCGCTCCACCTCCGCCTCCAAGTCTCCTGTGACTACCGGCTCGGCACCCAGGACCTCAACCAGATACCCTACTTGCACCGCCCGCAAGCGCCTTTCGAACGGCACGACACCCATCACCGGAATGCCCTGCCTCTCGAGGTATGGCACCACATGGCCTTGGACATCCTCGAGCTCGGTATCCACCGAAACCTCGTTCAGCACAACGCCCAGCAGCCCGGCATCCTCCCCTATCAAGCGGACCGCAGTGAGCACTTGGTCCACGGTTCGCTCCCCCCGATAGCGAGCAACCAACAGAAGCGAAGCACGCAGACGCGATGCCAGCGCCACGTCCCACAGGCCACTGTATAGCCCCCTGCCGAGCCATTCTCTTCCTTCCAGTACCAACACATCCGACTCCCGTTGGGCCAGGCGATCGATGCATTCCCACGCATCCGAGGGAGGACGCCACCACCTGGGCAACTCCCCTCCCACGAGACCCACCAATTTCTCAGGAGCCGATTCCCCTAGCGCGTCGGCGATGACCTCCCCATCGCGATCGAACGGGCGGCCTTCCCGGTAGGTGTTGGCACGGCCGATCGGCTTACCGTAGGCCACGCCGAAACCCTTTGCTGTCAGGGCTCGGCATAACCCCACCGAGAGGAATGTCTTTCCCGCCTTCTCTTCCACAGTCGCTATATAGAGCTTGTTCATTCATCCTCCCCCGACACAGTCAATCGCAGGTCCACAGCCACCACACGGTCCGGATAGCACATGAGTGGGTTCGCCTCGAGTTCGACAAGCTCGGGGAAATCAACCGCTAACTGCGACAGTCGCTCCAACGTTTCCACCAACCGCTCGATAGCTATCCCCGGCTGTCCTCTAACCCCGCGCAGTACAGGATAGGCACGAATGCTCCGTACCAGCTGTTTGGCGTCATGGCGCGACAAGGGGGCTACGGCAAACGCCACATCTCCCATTACTTCCACGTGCACCCCTCCCAGCCCGAACATGATCAGCGGGCCGAACGTGGGGTCGCGAACCATCCCCGCGATAACTTCCACTCCGGGCGGCAGACGCTCCTGCACCAGTATTCCATCTATGGGCAACTCCGGAAAGCGTTCCCGCATCATGTTCAGCATGCGCAGCGCTTCCTCCGGCGCCTGTTCGGAAGGGACTCCTACCTTCACTCCCCCCACATCGGACTTGTGGGACATTTCCGGGGAGACCACCTTGAGCGCCACGTCGTGGCCCAAGCGCGGCAGCAGTTCCTGCACCTCCTCCGGTGAACGTGCCAGCCCTCCCCGGGCTGCGGTGATCCCATAGGAGTCCAAGATCTCCATGGCCTCCACTCCCAACCGGACCCTGTCCCTCCGCTTGGCTTCGCTCAGCACTGCCGCAGCCGCCTTATGGTCCACGTTGTGGTCCACCGGTTCCTCGCGGACCGCAGACTTGAGATCCGCATAGCGTACCAGCGCCGACAGCGCACGGACCGCCCGCGCGGGATCGAATGCGGACGGGATGCCGGCCTCTCGGAGTATTTCGTAGGCTTCTTGCCCCAGGTCGCCCGCCATGAAGCTACAGGTGATGGGCTTGCCGTACTCTCGGCGTGCATCGGCCAGGATCTGTGCCAGCTCTGCGTAGGTCAGGATGCCTGTGGGAGCGGACAACGCCACCACCATGTCCACTTGCGGGTCCGCCGCGACCAGTCGCACTGCCTCACGGTACCGTTCAGCACGAGCATCCCCGAGGACGTCCACCGGGTTGTAGATGCTGGCCGCTTTGGGCATGCGTTCGCCCAACGCGCGCGCCGTGTCGTCGGTGAACCGTGCCACCTCAAGCCCCACCAGCTCTGCGGCATCCACGGCCATCACTCCCGGTCCGCCGGCGTTGCTTACAATGGCCACCCGCCGCCCGTCAGGGAGGGGCTGTCGCGCCAACACGTAAGCAAAATCGAATAGCTCCTCCACATTTTGTGCGCGGATGATTCCTGCCTGGCGGAACGCCGCTTCGTAGGCCCGATCCGATCCCGCCAGCGATCCGGTATGGCTGGACACAGCCCGCGCTCCCGCTTCCGCCCGCCCCGACTTCACAAACACGACGGGCTTGGTGGCGGTCACATTGCGCGCTACCTGCAGGAAGCGTTGCCCGTCGCTCACCCCTTCGAGATAGGCCGCCACTACCTCGGTCCGTGGGTCGTCCGCAAAGGCGGGCAAGAAGTCCTCCTCACCGAGCACCGCTTTGTTACCCAACGAGATGAAATGGCTGAATCCCAACTGCTCCTTCCACGCCCAGTCCAACACCGAGGTGCAGAACGCCCCCGACTGAGAAAGAAAGGCGATGTCGCCCTTCCTGGCACCTCGGGGAGCAAACGTTGCGTTCAACCCGACCTGTGTCGATATCAGCCCCAAGCAGTTGGGCCCGAGGAGGTTGATACCGTATCGCTCGGCGATGTCAACAAGCTTTGCCTCCAGCCGAGCCCCCTCTCCGCCCGTTTCCTTGAACCCTCCGGAGATAACGATGGCGCTCCCGATGCCCAGCCGGCCACACTCCTCCAGCGCATCGGGGACGTGGGCGGCGGGAATGATGATCACCGCCAGATCAACCGCTTCCGGCAGATGGGATAACGCGGGCACGCAAGGGCGTCCCATAAGCTCTTCGTATCCGGGGTTCACCGCGTATACAGGGCCGGAGAACGAGCCGGCTACATTGGCAAACAACTCGTGCCCAAGCTTCCCGGCAGTGGCGGAGGCGCCCACTACTGCTACAGAATTAGGGAACAGCAGCCCCTTTAGGTCTTCAGCCATCGCTTGAGCGTATCTTCTCCACCGCGACTCCACAAACTGTGCACCGTGCGTCAATACAAGGGATGCACACTCTTAGTGCTTGATAGGTGTAAGAGCCCAACCGCCAGAACCGCCCACCCAACAGTGCGGAGGAGTCGAGGTCGCCCGGCCTCGACTCTCCGCACGTTTGGAGGTAGCCTCTTGAGTGTGAAGAAGATCTTGATAGTGGAAGACGAGCACAAGATCGCCCGCATGGTACAAGCCTACCTGGCCCGCGACGGCTATCGTGTGGAGGTGGCCTTCGACGGGGTGCAGGGCTGGGACATGTTTCGCTCGCTGGAACCCGACCTCGTCGTCTTGGATCTGATGCTGCCTCACAGGTCGGGTTTGGACCTGGCGCAGAAGATGCGCAGTGCTTCCACAGTGCCGATCGTTATGCTCACCGCTCGCGCCGAGGAAGCCGATCGCGTTGCGGGGCTGGAAATGGGGGCGGACGATTACGTGACCAAGCCGTTCAGCCTGCGCGAGCTGGCTGCACGGGTGCGTGCGGTGCTGCGGAGGGTGGATGCCGAGCCGACCTCCGAGGTATTGGAGGCAGGCCCGCTCGCCGTGGACCTGGCAGCCCGGGAGGTGCGCGTAGACGGACAGGCAATCGAACTCACCCCTACCGAGTTCGAGCTGCTCGCTTACCTGGTACAACACCCGGGCCGCGCGCTGAGCCGCCGTGAGCTCATGGAAGCGATTCAAGAACGATCGTATGCATCGCTCACCCGCACCATCGATTCCCACATGAAAAACTTGCGCTACAAGATCGAAACCGATCCGAGAGAGCCTCAATACATCCTCACCGTACATGGGGTAGGCTACAAGTTCCGTCGGGAGGTTGACGGCCCATGTCATTCCGCTGGAAGCTAATGGGCGCGCTGGTGTTCACCGCCCTATGCGCGGCGGGGGGCACGTATTTGCTGACCTATCGCTCCATAGGGGAACAGTTCGACATGTACCGCGCGCAGGAGCGTCGCGTGGCCGCCCACGATGCAGCTGTCTGGCTGGCCCAATACTGGGAGGCCCACGGCAGCTGGGCCGGCGTTCAACGGTACTTCGGCGCCCAGATCCGTTTCCGCTTGGGGGGCGAGGTGCTGTACCAGCAAAGCCTCATGGGACAGCTTATGCTGCTCGATCAAGACCATCGAGTGGTGGCGTGCGCTGACGAGTCGCTGCTAGGTCGGTGTCCGGAGACGGATGACAGGCTGAAAGACCGCATCGAACAGGCCGGGGTCCCCGTGTTGGTTGACGACAATAAGCAAGTAGGCACAGTCGTGCCGTTGGAGACGGTGGACCTGACTCCCGTGGAGCAGGATTACCTGGCTTCGGTGCGCCGCGGGACCCTAATCGGAGGATCGATCGCCTTGGCCTTGGCTGCAGTGCTGGGAACGATCCTCGCCACCCAGCTTTCTGCACCGCTGCGGCAACTGATTCAGGCCACGGAAAGGATCGCCCGCGGCGACCTAACCTATCGGGTCCCCTGGAGGAGAAGGGACGAGACCGGGCGCCTGGCGTTGGCCATGAACCATATGGCCGAGGAACTCCAGAGTTCGGAGAACGCTCGCCAACAACTCCTCACCGACGTCGCACACGAATTGCGGACCCCGCTGACCGTCATCCAGGGCAACCTGGAGGCGATGATGGACGGCGTGTTCCCGTTGACCGCCGACAGCCTATCCTCTGTGTACAGCGAGACCCTCCAGTTGGGTTCTCTCATCGAGGAACTGCGCGATCTAACCTTGGCCGAGGGCGGCCGACTGCGCATGAAGAAGGAGTCGCTCGACCTGGGGAATCTGGTACACAGCACCTGCGAGGGATTGCGCCCCGCCTTCTCCGAGCAAGACACTCGGCTGAACGTGGCGGTCGAGGAGGGGATCTGGGTCCAGGCCGACAGCCGCCGCCTGCGCCAGGTGGTGGCGAACCTCCTGTCCAATGCGTTGCGCTTCTCCCGGGAAAGGGAAACCGTCACGGTCACCTGTCACCTGCGGGGTCAGGAGGCAGAGGTCTCGGTCGAAGACACCGGACCCGGAATCCGCCCTGAGGACCTCCCGTACGTGTTCGAGCGCTTCTACAAGGCAGACCCTTCACGCGCCGATGAAGGAAGCGGTCTGGGCTTGGCGATCGCCCGGGAGATCATTCACGCCCACGACGGACGCATCTGGGTCGACTCTGCCCCAGGCAGAGGAACGCGATTTACGTTTACACTCCCGTTGGTTGCAGATGATGAGGACGCTGCGTAGAATCCGTATCGAACATGGATGTCCACAAGCCGTTTCGCAACCCGACCCTGGGCCGACTAAGCTACAGCGAGGTGCTGGATGAGATCATCGCCATTATGCATTCAGCCCCGGAGGATGTGTACGAGTTGGTCGTGGGCACGGATTCCCAAGCCTATCATGATGTCGCGGAGTACGTGAGCGCCATCGTGGTTCATCGCGTGGGCAAAGGCGGTCGCTACTTCTGGCAGGGCTCTCGCGAGCGCAAACCGCTAAGCCTCCGCGAGCGGATCTGGCGTGAGACGTGGCTCTCCTATGAGCTTGCTCAGCACCTCATCCAAGGGCTGGAGGAGCGCGAAGTGCTTGATGTCAACCTGGAAATCCACGTAGACGTGGGCCGGGGCGGGCGCACCCGCGACATGGTGGAAGAAGTGGCGGGTATGATCATCGGCAGCGGATTCCACGTGCGCACCAAGCCGGACGCCTACGGCGCCACCACGGTGGCCGATAAGCATACCTGAGGGCGAAAGCCAATGGTTGGTGGTGCGTGGTTCGTGGAGTGTGGTCTAGGAGTCAGGTTGACTAGGAGCTCGGTTTGGGGGATTGGCTTTGCTCGAGCCATGCCCAGATGAAGTCCCCCAGGTCACCATCCAGTACGGCATCAACGTTACCCGTCTCTACCCCCGTGCGATGGTCCTTCACCATCTGATACGGCTGTAACACATAAGACCGGATCTGGTGCCCCCACTCGATGTCGTCGAGCTGGCCGGTCAGTTCTTCCACCTTCCGCGCTTTTTCCTGTTCCATTAGGGTAAACAGCCGTGCCCGTAGCATCTTCATCGCCGTAAGCTTGTTTTGCGCCTGCGAGCGTTCGTTTTGGCAAGCAACGATTATCCCGGTGGGGATATGGGTTATACGGACCGCCGTTTCGTTTTTCTGCATGTGCTGCCCCCCCGGGCCTCCGGCGCGGAAGGACTCGACCTTGATGTCATCGTCATTGATCTCCACTTCTTTATCCTCGACCACCGGTATCACAGTCACGGAAGCGAACGAGGTATGGCGGCGGTTGGCCGAATCATAAGGGGAAATCCGCACGAGGCGATGAACGCCCATCTCGCCGCGCAGCGTGCCGAACGCGTAGTTGCCACGCACCTCAAGGGTAGCTGACTTAAGGCCCGCCTCCTCGCCCGGCGTTTCGTCTATGAGACGCACTTTCCATCCTTGCACTTCGCAGTACCTTGTGTACATGCGCGCCAACATATCCGTCCAGTCTTGGGCGTCCGTGCCCCCGGCGCCCGCGTTCAGCGAGATGTAACAGCCCCCTTTATCGTATGGACCGGACATGAACGCCTGGACGGTGACCTGATCGAGTTTCCGCTCCAGTTCGGCCATGCGGTCCTCCACTTCCCGCAAGACCTCGTCATCCTGTTCCTCCTCGGCGAGCCGGCGCAGGACATCGGCCTCCTCCAGTTCCTCGCGCAGAGACTGGAACAGCTTGACCGTCTCTTTGGCCGCATCCAGGGTTTGGGCCTTTCGCTGCGCTTGTTCACGATCATCCCAAAAAGAGGCATCAGCCATCTCTCGTTCGATGGTGGCGACCCTGGCCTGCAAAGACTCTAGTTCAACTCGGCGTTCCAGTTTTCGGAGGCGTTCCCAGGCAGTGGATAGACGTTCTTCCATGGCAACAAGTTACCTCCGCATGCGCCCTCCCGCAAGCTATAATGCAAACCGTGTCTGGGACGCTGTACGTTTGTGCGACGCCGATTGGCAACTTGGATGATGTCACCCTCCGGACCCTGGCGGTGCTCTCGCAGGTCGACCGCATTGTGGGGGAGGACTCGCGACGGACGCGGCAGTTGCTTTCCCGTCACGACATCCACACCCCGTTTGCCGCGAGCTTGTACGAGGGTGTAGAGGAGAAGCGTATCCATCGGTTGATCGGCCTCCTGGAACAGGGCGAGGATATCGCCTTGGTATCCGACGCAGGGACCCCTCTCATAAGCGACCCGGGCTTCCCGCTGGTGCGTGCGTGTGTACACCGCGGCATCCCGGTAGTCCCTGTGCCGGGGCCGTCTTCGCTGTTGGCCGCGCTTACGGCTTCGGGGCTACCTACGGACCGCTTCCTGTTCTTGGGCTCGTTGCCCCGGAAGAAAGGACCCCGCGCAGAAGCCCTGCAATCCTTAGACGGCCTCGACTGTACAGCGGTGATGTTTGACTCGCCTCACCGCGCAGAGGAAACCCTGCGCTTGCTTGCGGAACTCTATCCCCAACGCCCACTTTGCTTGGCCCGCGAACTCACCAAGGTGCACGAGGAATTTCTGCGAGGAACCTGTCAAAGCGTGTGGGAAACCGTGCGTGCGCGGGAGGGGCTGCGAGGAGAGATCGTTCTGGTGATCGGCTCCGACGAGCGTCCAATCGACAAACGGCCTGAAGCTGTGGTCCCCCTCTACCAAAGTTACCTCCAGCAGGGCATCTCGCCGAGAGAGGCACTGCGCCAAGCAGCACAAGCCACAGGCCTCTCGCGAAAAGAAGCGTACGATATCGTCCACAGGACGAAAGGATCGTAGGTGGTACGTAGTGGGTAGTTTTTGAGGGTGCGTGGCGACGGACTCCCTCGCTACCCCCACCTACCACCTACTCGTCACCGCCTACATCCCGCTGCTTGTCCAGCCACGCCTGGAGGATGAGTACAGCCGCCAGCGCATCCTGTACCAAACGCCGTTTTCTGCCGCCCATGCGCGACTCCCGCAAGACGCGCTCTGCTTCCTCGGTGGTAAGCCGCTCGTCGACCATCTCTATCGGCACATCGGCCTGCCGCGCCACCGCGCGTCCCAGCGCTTCGGCCTTTTGAGCCTGCGGTCCGGCCGACCCATCCATGTTCAGGGGGAGACCCACAACAAGCAACTCCGCTCCCAACGCCTGGGCCAGCTTCCCCAGTGACGCAACATCGGCCTCTCCTCCCTCTCGATGATAAACTCCATACGGCCTAGCCAAGGTACCTGTCTCATCGGACACGGCTAGTCCGATTCGTCGCTCACCCACGTCGAGCCCCAGGACCCTCATGGAGAAGAAAGGATTCCCAGCGCTCTGCGGATCATCTCCTCCACAGGTTCATCGTCCGAGCAATCCTTTCGCACCGTGTCCAATGCCTTCCTCGCCTCCTGCTCGGTAAAACCCAGAGCTTTGGAAGTCAGCGCGCGGACAACCACCTGTTCCTTCTCCCCAAGCGGAGTCGGCGTGGGTGGGACCATCTTCGCCAGCCTACCGGAGAGTTCCACGATGATCCGCTGTGCCGTACGCGCTCCGATACCCTTTACCTGGTTCAGAAGCGACAGGTTGCCGGTCCGAACAGCCGTAGCGAGCTCCTGCGGCGGCAGGGCTGCAACCAGACGGAACGCGAGTCTTGGACCCAGCTGAGGCACCGCAAGCAGCCCAACGAACATCTCCCGTTCATCGCGCGTGGCGAAGGCATAGGTCTCATATCCGTCGTCGCGGACAAGCAAATGTGTGAACAACCGTACAGTCGCTTTCCCTGCGGATTCGGTTACCGTACGGGGAGGAACCCACAGCCGCAATCCAAACCCGCCCACTTGGAGGACAAGCATCTCCTCCGATCGCTCCACCACCGCACCTTCGATCGTCTCCAGCATGTGCGCTATTCCTCCTGTAGATGGAGTTGAGCCCAAGGTGCCAGCGCCTTCCTCATGTCGTCCAGCTGTTCGCAAGGCGTCAGCACAACCACCTCCACCTGTTCGGTCACTCGCTGCCCGATGATCTGCACTCCGCGGCGACCCAGCTCGGCGAATACCAGCCCTGCACGGTCTGGGGACGACGTTACCACTGCCCGTGTCATCGGGACCAACTGCGTTCTCCCGGCGTTCTCCAGTGCAGCACGTGCCGCTTCCCGATAAGCACGCGCCAGGTTACCCACCCCCAGCTTGACGCCGCCGAAGTGGCGAACTACGGCCGTCACCACATCCCACAGGTCTTGCCCCTGGAGGATCCTAAGAATCGGCAGTCCCGCCGAGCCGGGAGGCTCGCCGGCATCGTGCGCCCGCTCCTGGCCGGACCTCCGCAAGCGGTAGGCATACACAATGTGATGAGCGTCGCGGTATCTGCGTTCGAGTTCTTCGATTTGTGCCTGTACATCAGGCAATTCCCGAACCGGATAAGCGAACGCCAAGAAGCGCGAGCGCCGAACGCTAAGCGAAGCTTCAGCTGCCCGGACAATAGTGTGCATCGCGTTTGCCGCGCCTTATGTTGGCCTACCTGACCGCATGATGATATAACGGTAGCTGATGGCCTAACATGAGGCAAAGGGGTGACGCAATGAAGTTCACGAAACAAGACTACGAGAGGGAACTGCGGGAGTTCCAGTGGGACATTCCCGAAGACTACAACATAGCTGCAGTGGTGGACTCTCACGCACGGGCCCATCCGGACAAGCCCTGCGTGTACTGGGAGTCGGCCGAAGGCGAGAAGCGGTCGCTTACTTGGAAGGAACTGTCCCAACTCTCATCGCGCTTTGCCGCTGTGCTCATGCGCCTCGGAGTGAAGAAGAACGACCCAGTGCTTCATATCTTCCCGCGCCTGCCGGAAGCGCTGGTCGCTCAGATCGGGACGTTCAAAGCGGGGGGCGTGGCCGTGCCCTGCACGGAAATGCTGCGGGCCAACGAAATTGTCTACCGCAGTGAGGTTTCCGGCGCCCGGGTGATCGTGGCCCACTCCTCCACACGGGAGCAAATCGACGCCGCCCGCGACGACTGCCCGCTGGAGCAATTCATCCTCATCGGCGGGGAGGCCCCCGGGTGGCTGTCTTTTGAGAAGGAAGTCGAACGCGCTCCTGAGGCGACACCCGTTCCTCTGAGTTCGAACGACCCGATGACGATAAACTTCACCTCCGGAACCACCGGCAACCCCAAACCGGTGATGCATCGCCATCGGTGGATGTACGGGCACGGCAGGGTAACGGCCCGCTACTGGTGGGCGGCCTCGGGCGACGATCTGGTGTGGGCAACCACGGCTCCCGGCTGGGCCAAGTGGTATTGGGCTCCGATAGGCGTGGCTCTCAACGTAGGCGCAACCCAGCTTATGTTCCACGGCAGGTTCGAGGGGGACAAGTTCCTGGAACTCTTATCCCGATATAAAGTAACCAAGCTGTGCGCCACACCAACCGAATACCGAATGCTTGTGCAGACACCAAACCTCGACCGGTACAACCTGTCGCTGATCGACGCCTTGTCGGCCGGAGAACCGTTGAACCAGGAACCCCTAGAAGTCATCCGCAAAGCCTTCGGCGTGACCATCCGTGATGGGTACGGGCAGACGGAGTCGGTGTGTTTGGTCTGCAATTACCCAGGACTGTCTCCGAAGCCGGGGTCGATGGGTATGCCCACACCCGGACCAGGGGCAACGGCGATCGACGAGTCCGGCGATCCTGTTGCCCGAGGGGAGGTAGGAGAGATCGCCGTTCCGGTAGGAAGCCCCGGGATTTTTGACGGCTACTGGAAGGACCCCGAGCTCACCAAGGAGGTATTCTCCGACAAGTGGTACCGGACCGGGGACCTTGCCCACGTGGACGAGGATGGCTATTTCTTCTTCAGCGGGCGCGCCGACGACGTGATCAAGGCCTCCGGATACCGGATCGGACCGTTCGAGGTGGAGGATGCACTGGTATCCCACCCGGCCGTAGCCGAAGCGGCGGTTGTCGGCTCACCCCATCCGGTGCGCGGGCAGATCGTGAAGGCTTTCGTCATCTTGGCCCGCAACTACAGCCCCAGCGACGAACTGATCCAACAGCTCCAGGACCACGTGAAACAGGTGACCGCGCCCTACAAGTACCCGCGGGAAATCGAGTTCCTAAAAGAACTTCCCAAGACAGCCAGCGGTAAGATCAGGCGGGTTGAGCTGCGGAAGCGAGAAGCAGAACGAAATAGGGGGTGACCAGTGAAGAGCTTGCTTTTGGCCCTTGTGCTGGCCGCGTGGGCGGTACCCTCGTCCGCGTTGGGATTGGGCGGAGGCCTATGGGCGGACACACTCGATATCGCTGCCACTAAGGATTTCCTCATCACGTTTCTGGAGGAGGAAGTGGGCGTTCCTCCCGATGAGCTCGCGGATATAGAGGCCCAAATGGCAGAGATTCCAGATCTACTTCCTGTTCCCATGGTGGGTGGCTTCCTGTCTCTGGACGTCGGTATAGGCGCGCTTGAGCTGGAAGCATCGTACCTGTCCGACCGCCTGCTGAGAACGGTAGCGGGGCTCGAGCCCGGCCCGATCCCCATCACCGAGCCGGAGGACGAGTTCGAGATTACGGTGGATCCGCGCCTGGGGGCCTACAGACTGGCCGTGGGATGGCATCCCCGGTTCGACGTGGGCCTATTCGCCGCCGGGGTGGGCATAGGCGCGGCGCTTACCGGGGGTGGTTTGGACCTCATCTTCGACACCGACGACGAAGACGTCGGGGAGTTTCTCTCACAGTTCGAGTTCGAAGAGGGAACCTTCAACTGGTTCGCAGGCGGGCCCGTGCTGTCGGGGCATGTGGAGCTTGGACTTCCGTTCCTCCGGGCGTTCGCCCGAGGAAACCTGTTCCTGCCAGTATTCAGCTCCTCCGGCGCCGCCGGGCTGCGGGCGGCGTCCTTGGGAGGAGCGGTAGGTCTGGTGATCCGTCTCTAGATGGACGAGCGCAATCTGGTCAGGCATGCGGTCGAGGCCCGGGAGCGGGCGTATTGCCCCTACTCCGGGTTCGCGGTGGGGGCGGCCTTGGTGTCCTCGGGTGGAGAGGTGTTCACCGGGTGCAACGTGGAGAACGCTTCCCTGGGCCTCACCGTGTGCGCAGAAAGGGCAGCCGTACTCAGCGCTGTTTCGGCTGGCAAGAGAACCTTCACCTCCCTGGCCGTGGCCTGCGGCCAGGGGCCTGCATCCCCTGCGGGGCTTGTACACAGGTGCTGATGGAGTTTGCGCCCAACCTTCAGGTGATCATGGCCGACGGTCAGGGAAACGTGTACTTGCGAGCGCGGCTCAGCGAACTGGTTCCCCATCCCTTCGCCCCGGGAGGATCCTCGGAGGCCGATGTCCCCGAGGACCATGCTTAGACGTCGAAGTGTATCCGTTATTACATACCTGAATTGAATTCCCTGCTAGAATGACCGCGGACGCGTGCGCCGTGGCTACGTCGGACGCGGAAGGAGGTCAGTGTGCGTACTGGGAGATGCTGCCTTGTGTTGGTGATGCTGCTTGCTGCAGTCGGGTCGCTGGCCGGGGCGCGTGAGTTGGTGTTCGTCTTGGATGCGTCCAACTCAATGAATATACCCGTGGAACAGCAAACAACCCGCTTCGAGCTAGCGCAACGGGCACTGCAGGAGGTCATCGAGGAACTGGACGAGGAAGTTCCGTTTGGTATAGTCGTTTTTGGCCACCGTCTTCCCCGAAGGCCTATAGATGAGAGTTGCGAGGACATCGAGCTTCTGGTGCCCTTTGACCGCCATTCGCCGGCGCAGAGGGATTCGATAGAGCGGCGGATCGGCCAACTCCACGCTCAGGGCATGACCCCGCTCGCCGACTCGATAGAGTTCGCCGCCGAACTCAATCCAGAGGCGCGGATCGTCGTACTCACCGACGGAGAAGAAACCTGTGACGGTGATCCCCAGGCGGTAGCAAGAATGATGGCCGCGAGGGGACAGACGCTCGATATCGTAGCGGTGGATGTGTCCCCAAGGATTCAGGATTTCCTGGCTCATCTGGTCAACCTCACCGGCGGGCAGTTTGTGTCGGTGGAGGACCCGGCAAAGCTACCCGAGGAGTTCAGGCGGGTGGCGATCGCCCCGCCCCCCGAGCCCCCGGAAATACCTGAGAAATTAAGACGATACGACGTAGACCCCCACATCGTCGCGTTGCTCCTCGAGCATCTTCCGTATGACGACTGCGACAGCATGTGGGATGTGATCTTGGGCTTCTTGGAGAAATACCCGCCGGACAACGTGGTCGTCGGAACCGAGCAGGGTGACGCGCTGTTTGGGACCCCGGGCAACGATTTGATCCTCGGCGTAGCGGGCGACAACCGCATCTCCGGGTTTGCCGGCAACGACCTTCTCATCGGCGGCCCAGGCGACGACATCATCCAGGGAGGAAGCGGAAACAACCTCATCATCGGCGGCGCGGGCGACGATCTGCTGGTCGGCGGTCCCGGTTGCGACGTCATCTACGGCGAGGCCGGCAACAACCGGATCGAAACCGGAGAGGGCACCAACTGGGTATACGGCGGAACAGGGAACGATACGATCCTCGGCGGCACCGGCTGTAACTACATCGATCCCGGCCCGGGCGACAACCACGTGGTCGACAGGGGTACTCGGGCCAGCTGCGCAGATGTGACGGCCGCACCCACTACGACCGTCCCGCATAAGAGGTATTGCGATCCTGAACCCGTCGACCCCTGTGAGCGAACGAGGCCGAGTGACTGCACCATTGTCCGGGACGTACAGACTGTCAAGGCTGGCGAGTCCGTCCCCCTGAGCGCACGCGTATTTGACCCTGACGGAGACCCGGTGGAGATCACTTGGTCGGCCACGAAGGGCTTTTTCTCCGACCCTCACGCCAAGAAGACAACGTACTATGCGCCGCCTCATACAACCTGTCAGGGGGAGAAGGTCGAGATCACCGTGACGGCAGTGGACCCATGCGGCGCTGCGTCCACCGACACCATAGTGTTGCACGTGGTGCGCAAGCCACGCCCACCTGTCGTCGACGCCGGGCCGGACCGAACAGTGAAGGAAGGCGAGCGAATCACGATAAACGCCCAGGCCCATCATCCTTACTGCGACGAGATGACGTTCACCTGGACCTCCGAGTGCGGGCGGGGCACATTCGTCGACCGCCACGTACTGAAACCGGTGTTCATCGCACCCACTACGCCGCCGTGCACGGACGAGAAGATCGTCCTCACCCTCAGGGCGGAGACGAATGCGGCATGGTGGCCAAAGACAGCATGACGGTCTACGTACGCGACGTAAGCAAGCCGCCTACGGTGGACGCCGGACCCGACCTGACCGTTTGTGAAGGCGGACGGATCATGATCATCGCCAAGGCGGAAGACCCCGATGGAGGCCCCCTCACCGTCTCCTGGTGGGCAAGCAAGGGCTCGTTCATGAACGCCCACACGTTGACCCCGGTGTTCCTGCCTCCGACAGTACCCACCTGCGAAAGCATCGAGGTAAAGGTGCGTGTAACAGTGAAGGACTGTTCGGGCAACGTGGCAAGGACACGCTGACCATTCGGGTCGACAGCTTGAACCGCCCGCCACGGGTGAAGATCGATAAGTAAAACACAAGGGGACAGTCCCCCGCTCACCGAGCGGGGGACTCTCCCCTTCTTAGCTTAGCTTTTGAGCAGCAAGAATCCCGGTGACGGCGGCAAACACGATCCCCCGGGAGTGCCCCGAGGCGTCCCCGGCAACATGGAACCCCTCTAGTTCCGTTTCCATTCCCGGCTTCAGCGGGTAACGGGTATCGTAGAACTTGATCTCCGGAGCGTAGACGAGCGTGCTGTCCGAGGCAAGCCCGGGCAGAATGTCATCCAGTCTCTCCACCGCTTCCAACACATTCACCACCACCCGATGCGGCAACGCCATGGACACATCGCCCGGCGTGTACTTCCCCAACGTGGGGTGAATGGGAACCCGGCCGATGCGCTCCGGTGTAGACCGGCGGCCTTGCTCCAGGTCCTTCAGCCGTTGGAGGATGGGGCGTCCCCCGCCGATGGTGCTGGCCAACTTGGCAATGGCTCGACCGTATTCGGTCGTGTCCTCCACCGGGTCGGTGAGTTCTATGTGAACGAGGAGGGCGAAGTTGCTGTTGTCGGTCTTGTGTTTGTTCTCCGCATGGCCGTTCACCAAGACGAAATCGTCATAGTCCTCGCGCACCACAAAACCCCTCGGATTAGCGCAGAACGTTCGCACCACGTCGTCGTATGTGTGCGTACGGACGCGGAACTTGGCATCGTACATAACGCGCTCAACATGCGTATAAAGCTCCGCGGGAAACTCCAGACGCACCCCGACATCCAACGGGCCGAACTCCGGGCCTACCCCAAGACCGCGGGACACCTCCCGCAGCCAATAGGCCCCCACCCGGCCCGGAGCGGCAATGACGCGCTCGGCCGTCAGCTCTCCCTGTTTGTGTCGTATGGAAAAGCCGTTCTCAGAATGGGTTATCTTCTCCACGGGGCAATCAAGCATGAACGTCACCCCGCGCGCCTGCAGATCTTGATACAAGGCGTCGATCACTTCGCGGATGCGCCCTGTGCCGATGTGCCGCTGGCGGCCGGCGATGAACTCGATGCCCACCTCCGAGGCCGTTTTCTTGAGTTGGGCCAATGCTTCCTCATCCTCGCCGGAGTATTGCTCAGGAGCCCCGTACTGGGTAAACACTTCATCCACCCGCGCGATCAGTTCACCAAGCTCGCCTATCGAACAGCCCAGGGCCGCGGGAGCTCCACCAATCTTGGTCGTCAGGTTCAGCTTTCCGTCGGAAAACGTCCCCGCCCCGCCTACCCCGCAGGTGATGCTCTCCCGTTCCCTGGGGGCCAATCCCTTGTCCAGTACGACCACGGCGAGGTCCGTGTGGGCCAACTCCAGCGCCGCGAACAACCCCGCCGGACCAGCTCCGATGACCGCCACGTCGTAGTTCACCGCAAACTCCTCCCCGGCCCCACCATGACAACCGACCTGCGAATAGCTAATAGCTGGGATATCCTGCAATGGGACCAACAGCTATCGTAGCCGTTCCCTAGGGGAAAGCAAGTGCGGATAATCGGTGGAGAGAAGAAGGGAAGGAAACTTGTCCGCTGGAGGGGGCTCCCCGTTCGACCTCTGCGCGACAGGGTGCGCACGGCACTGTTCGACGTGCTCAAAGACTTTGTGCCCGACTCTGATGTTCTGGACCTGTTCGCGGGAACCGGAGCGGTCGGCTTGGAGGCGCTTTCCAGGGGGGCGCGACGGGCCACGTTTGTCGAGCGCTCGCCGCGGGTGGGGCAGCTCATCAGGCACAACGTGTGCCAGTTGGGCTACCTACAACAGACGCGCATCATCATCGGGGACGCCGTTCAACAGGTCCGAGAACTGGCCAAGGCGGAAGAGCGATTCGATCTGGTGTACGTAGGGGCTCCCTATGGAACGGGGCTAGGCCAGGGCGCGCTGCTCGCCCTGGCCGAACACTCGCCGCTCAGCCCCGGGGCAGTGGTGGTGGTAGAGATGCAAGAGAGGGAGTTCCTGGAAGACCAGCACGCACCTCTTCAGCGAGAGCAAAGCCGCACATACGGGGAAACCCGGCTGGACTTCTTCCGGTTTGTGCCGGACGGCCCTCCAGATTAGACTAAGAAGAAAAGGGAGGTCCGAGTGACCAAGCCTTTCATACTCCTCACCAACGATGACGGCTATCTCTCCTCTGGATTGCTTGCGCTGCGCGACGCCCTGGCGGAATTCGCCCAGGTTTGGGTCATGGCACCCGACAGAAACTGGTCGGCTGCGTCGCGCACACGTGTGTTCCATAAGCCGCTTCGCGTTTCCGAAGTACAACTCGCCGATGGGCAAACAATCTATATTACCAACGGGTCCCCATCTGACTGCGTCTCCCTAGCCCTGCTTGGATTGGCCCCTCAGCGGCCGGACTTGGTTGTGGCCGGCATCAACGGAGGGGCAAACATCGGGCGTGATGTCACCTACTCGGGCACAGTGGCGGCGGCGATGGAGGGCTGCCAGGCCGGCATACCGGCCGTGGCCGTGTCCCAGGATCTCGGCCCCGATGGAGGAGACGAACAACCACCGGATTTCAACCTCGCAGCCAAAGTAGCGGCCCAGGTGGCACGCTTTGTCCAAGGAGATCAACCTCTCTCCACAGGTACATTCCTGAACGTCAATGTCCCTGCATGCACACCCGCGGGCGTGCGTATTACACGCCTGGGAACCCGGACGTATCGGGACGAGCTCGTACAGGGCAAGGACCCCAAAGGGCGCGCATATTACTGGATGGCCGGGGAGATGCTCACCGAGCCCCCCGCGGACGCCGAGGGTACCGATGTAGAAGCGGTGCTGTCCGGGTACGTGTCGATCACCCCTCTGCAGCTAGATCTAACCGCTTACCGGTTGATGGACAGGCTGGAGGAATGGCAAGAACAGATCAACTTGGAGTTACGTCAGTGACTCCATGTATGCCGCGGTCAGCGTCCGTTGCTCGACGGGTGGCGAGACCGTCACTGGTTGGCTAGCGCAGCACGACAGCGCATATCTTCGGGCGGACATACCAGCGCAGGCAGTCTCTCTGCGGCCCATTGTCCCACCGGATTCGTCTTCCGGGCCATGTGGTGCGCCAGCTGCAGATGCAAGCACTTGACCCGCCGTGGGTTGCGGAGCCCCCCCACGCCGGTATCGACGGCCTCTAGGGCCCCTACAGATTCGAGAAAATCCTTCTCCTCTGGGAGCAAGAATCGCCGGCGTTCTTCCCGGTATTCACGGTGGCTGGCAAAGTAACGTGCAGCTATCCCCGGATCGTCCCTGATCAGTTGCTCGGCTTCCCGTACACCCCCCCCTGCCTCCAACCGTCCCACTTCCTGAACCAAATAGGGACACGTGAGCCAGAACACGTTCGGGAATAGCTCAAATCCCTCGTGCAGCCGGATCAAGAAACGATTGGTCGTGACTTGGGGGTAGCCGTATAGACACGTCACTGGGATGGCAATAACCCCCCGCGCGGGGCGCCCGAGTTGCCACCGAAGCACCTGCAAGTCGCGCTCAGTAGGGAGCCGGTCCATGCGGTGACTGCACAAAGCTCCGAACACCGGTTGTCCGGTCGGTAGGACGCGCAGCCGGATCCCCGTAAGCCTCAAGCACAAGGTCAACGCCCTCCTCCAACTCCAGCTTCCTGCCGGCAAGTGAAGAGAGCGCCGCCACCGGAGCCGGGCGAGAGGGCACGGGACCGGGAACATAGCCCGGGCGCATCGCCAGTAGCAAGTCCCGCATGTCAAGTGCATCTTCCCATAAGACCAGTGTTCCGTGGTGCAGGAAAGCGCGGCGCCGAAGTTGCGCCGAACCGGAAACCTTATGTCCCCCCACGTACACACCCCCCTCCCGATGTGCGGCAGGCAGACCCAGCCTTTGGCGCAGTACGGCCGCCAAGCGACCCCCAAACAGAGCCTGGCTCCTGCGGACATCCATCCACCTTCGTTCTAGAGGCAGAAACAACGAGAAATTCAGGTTTCCTGGATGATGGTATACCGCCCCTCCCCCTGAGCAACGCTGGAGCACGGGGACCTCTAGAGACTGGCACAGATCGATATTCGCTTCCGCTTCGGGTGATTGGCTGCGCCCAATGACCACACACCGGTCATTTCGCCATATCCTGAGGGTAGGGGGGATCTCCTTGCGTGCCACGTGCCCAAGGATCGCCTCTTCCTCGACCAACGCCTGGCCCGGCGGACGCACTTCGCTTTCTACAACGACCCTCAACCGATCTCCCTGTAGACCTTTGCTGCCTGATACGAAGTCCGGGCCATCGGGGCGGCCACAACCCCACGGAAACCCATGGCCTCGGCCTTCCGAGCCAACAACGAGAATTCCTCCGGGGGCACATAGCGAGCGACCGCCAACTGCGACGGCGTGGGCCGCAAATATTGCCCCATCACCACGATGTCCACGCCGACCTCCCGGAGGTCGTGCAGTGCCTGTTCCACCTCCGAAAGCTCTTCCCCCATCCCGAGGAGCAGTGATGATTTGGTAAGCCTCCGAGGATCCAAGCGTTTCACATCGGCCAATACCTGCAACGACTGTTCGTAACTCGCCCGAGGATCCCGCACGTCGCCAGACAGTCTGGCAACTGTCTCCACATTATGCCCTACCACCGCGGGTTCCGCGGCAAGCAATCCCTCAAGCTCGCGCGGGCCGTAATCGGGGATCAACACCTCCACAGCAGCTCCGGGAAGGAGGGACCGTACAGCTTCTATGGTGTCCACGAACTGAGAGGCCCCCCCATCCGGGAGATCATCGCGATCTACGCTCGTGAGAACCACATATCGCAGCCCCAGTATCCGTGCGGCCTCGCCGACACGCACGGGTTCGCAGGCATCCAGCCTCCCCCCCGGCCAGCCAGTAGGCACGGCACAAAACCCGCACCTGCGCGTGCACAGATCTCCCAACAGGAGGAAGGTGGCTATTCGCTCTCCCCAGCAATGAGAAAGGTTCGGGCAGCGCGCGGATTGGCAGATGGTGTGAAGCCGGGCCTCCTCCACAGTGGTCCCAAGCAATTCCACCCCGTCTTTGCTGGCAGAGGACAGCCTAACCCTTACCCAATCAGGTTTCATCTCACCCAACGCGCCAGCTCTTCCCGTCCCACGGGGCAAACCTGTACCCCAAACACCTCAGCCAGCTGCTCGAGGGCCGCCTCCTCCACCTCTTGTACGCTCACCGGCACGCCGCACACATCGGCAAGGGAAATGGCATCAACACCGTGAAGACCGCAAGGGACAATTAGAGAAAACAGATTCGGGCTCACGTCGACGTTCAACGCCAGGCCGTGCATCGTCCCCCACCTGCGCACATGTACTCCGACGAAGCCGAGCTTCTGCAGCCCGATCCAGATGCCGGGAAACTCGGGCTTCCGCTCTGCTTCAACTCCGAAACTGCGGGCCGTGCGGAGCATGACCTCCTCCAGATTTGCAATGTACCTTCGCAGGTCACGCCCCCACCCTCTCAGGTCCAATATCGGATAGAGCACCAGCTGCCCCGGCCCGTGATAGACGACGTCTCCCCCTCGCTCCACCTTCTGCACATCGACTTGTAACCGCTGCAATACCCGGGGGCTGGCTATGATATTCTCCTGGTCGGCCTCCCTGCCCAAAGTGATCACCGGTTCGTGCTCCACGGACAATACCACGTCCGGAACTCCTCCGTTGATCCTCAGACGGCGAAGTCGCTGCTGCAGGTCGAGCACGGGGGCATAGGGCTCACGCCCCAGACGGATGTGGACGAGTTCTCTCACCGGTCCTCCATACGCGCGATCAGCTGCCCCGGTTGCGCGACCTCCCCGGCGGGGGTCAGCAGGTCTTTGAGCACACCAGCCGCAGGGGCCTCAACCACGAACACCGCCTTGTCCGTCTCCACTTCGGCCAGTTCCTGCCCCTCGGATACCTCTTGGCCAACGTTCACCAACCAGCGAACCAGCCGCACGTTCTCAACAGTGCCAAGATCGGGTATCGAGATATCCACTGACCCTCCCTCCCACGGGATTCTAATCGCCCAGCCCATAGCGCAACAGGTGCCTGCTGCCTGGCAGCCGATAAGGCTAGGTCAACGGAGGAATAGCACGCAGCCAACAGACTCTCTAGATCGGAAGTGCCGACCACCTTGTGAAGCAGGTGAACGAAGCAAACCAGGTATACCGGCTCGCCTCATCCCGAAACAACCGCGCCTACGAATCTAACTCGTCGGTGAACAGCGACAAGCGGTACTCCCCCTGGCCCGATCGCCGTTCGATACGGAGCAACCACTTGCAAACACCGTCATCAGGCCCCACACATGGAGCCACGCAGTAAATGGTACTGGGGCCCCCTACAAGTCTGTGCTTGACGACCCCGCAAATGTCGGCAATGTACACGTCGAACTCGAGCTCAGGATCTCCCTCTACCCAGATAATGATCCCTTGCCCGACAGGGGTTTCCAGCTTGTACCAATCCCTGATGTTCAGGCGTCCATCCGGGTCCCTCGCACCCAGCGTGCCCTCATAGTGCCCCGGCGACAACCAGGGCGCGCGCGCCGGACTGGGGCTGTTGGGGAGTGTCTCTCTAACCTCTACACGGAACGGATCGTATTCGGGGCACAGTTCACTTGGATCGCCCTCCCAGCAGCCCAACTGCGTCGGGATCACACACACTTCTTCTTCCCATGCCGGCTCCGGCTCATCGGGTTCCGGTTCGTCTTCAGGTTCGCCAACATCCGGATCCACGGCAACCGGAGTCACAGGTTCCGGTGCGACAGGGCGTCCCAAAGAAACGGAATGGTCGTCGAAACCCACGTAGGGCTCACAGTGTACTGCCTGTCTTATCCGGACCAACACCGTGCCGCTGTCACTGTTTGCTTTCCAGTTGAAGGGGATTGTGGCGCGCAGCGTATATCCGCTCACTTCGCCCTCTCGGGCCTCGCTGCGGAGCCTGGCATCGAACCGCCGCCACTCGGACGCTCCGGGCTCACCGATATAGACAAACACCCCCACATCACGACCGCGTCGGGGTGAAGTGGGATCATCTCCCACCGCTGCAATCTCCAGCACCAACCGCCCGGAATGTGGGACATCATGGAAAGCCCACGTCACACGGTCCCCCGTATGAGAACCTCTCAACCAGCACAGCCCGTCCTCCTGCCTGCCCGTGCAGTCGATGATCTGCCCACTGGCATCACCGGCTACGCCGAACCCGAACGAAAGCGCTGTGAGGATCACCGCCAGCCGCAGAGCTCGTTTGGCCACTATAGACCGCCTCCCAGAGTATGACCTACACCCACAAACTATAAACTGTCACTAGTGCTCATAGCAATCGCAGACCTTGCTCTATTCATTCTGCAACATTTTCAACGCCTCCCACAACGCCCCGTACTCGGACCGAGGGTTCCACAGGAGATACCCATCCGCTCCCGCATTCAGTGCGCCGCGGATCTGTGCGGCAATGTACTCAGGCAACGTCATCCCTTCCGGAAGCTCCCTGTCGAATGCCTGCAAATAGGGACGCATGATGACATCCGTCCGGGCCATTCCCGCTCCGAGGGACTGTCGGACAGTAAGGTACGGATCGTTCTTCAACTCCTGTTCGACATAGTGGGACGGATAGATCATGGGCGAGATCACATCCACGTACGCCGCCATACCCTCAAGGTTCTG